>MDSV01212293.1_pt1 | contig 11245 bp, 7 predicted proteins | sample 810851 | NCBI WGS metagenome assembly MDSV01 (sample SAMN05326640, study PRJNA326480) | marine metagenome | isolation source: seawater | place: Atlantic Ocean: North East | collected 2012 | reverse complement strand
CTTGCTATAATTTCTTTCTTATCATAGCGTTTTTTTAAGTGCTCTTTGATTAATCGAATATAGTCTTCAGGTTTTTTTGCTAGATAACAATATTTTTTTAGATCTGTCCCATCAACCATTGAAGGGTTTACTATTACAATACCATTAGAGAGCAACACATATAAGAGCTTTAATTTTATACCAGTATTTTGATTGGTGTATAGTATATGAATACTTGCCTCAGAAATAAGCGCATTCATTTCTTTTTGATTTGGAGATTCAATTAGCTCAATTTTATTTTTATCACAAAGTAGTTTAAGTTTTTTAGTTGGTTTACTGCCTGCAAATTTAAAGTTTATTCTATCCATTTTAGAACAAACATTTTCAATTAGCCATCTTGCTGCTTCATCATTTTCAGAAACAGAAAGGTTTCCGTGAAATAGGATATAGTTTTTTAAATAGTCCTTATTGTTTGTTTTGAATTCCGGCATAGATGCAGGAAGTAAAAGAGTATTCACATTAATTTTCTTAAAGTATTCTAGATCTTTATTTTGGATAGCTAATAGTGCTGAAGCATTTGACAGTTTAGAAATATATTTTAAAAGTTTTTTTGCTTCAAAATAATAAAACAATGCTTTTATTCCTGATTCTCTTTTGCTTAGTGCTTTGTAATAATCGTGTTCTATATTGTGGCATCTCACAATTTTAATTCTATTTTTTAAATTATGATTATCTATAAAAGAGGTTGTGTGAATACCTTCAAATAAAATAGGAGATTCATCACAACATAAATTGGACAATAATTTTTCGTTACTTCTTGATTTGACAATAAAGGGTGTTTTACTAAATAGTTGAAAAAGACTTTTTTTTCTTTTGTAATAAATGACTTTTTCAGCGTATTTTTTTAGTTCATCTTGTTTCCCTCTACCATATTCAAAACAATGTAATGTAATTTTAAAGCCTATTTTTTTTAATGCTTTAATCCTGTAAAACATATCAATTGCTCCACCATAATTAAGCGGAAGCGGAACATCTAAAGTGACTATGTGAATTGATTTAGACACTTGGATAAATTGTTTTTAGTTTCTTCTTTTCTATTTCCCAATTTTCAATTTTTGCAGCTAAGGCACAATTTCTTTTAAACTTATCAAGTAACTTTTGATTATTTAGTAATTCTTCAATTTTTTTTGCTAAAGTTTCGGAATTGAAGTCATTAATTACTACACCAATATCATAAGTGTTAACCACCTTAGAAACCTCTGTTATGTTTGTTGATATTATTGGAGTTCCGGCATGTATATAGTCAAAAACTTTATTAGGTAAAGATAGTTTATAGTTTAAGTTAGTGGGCTTGTCTAAAGTCAACCCAATGTCTGCAAAATAAGTGTAGTTCATCATGGTTGAATAGGGTTGTTTTTTATAGAAAATCACCTTTCTGGATAGCCCTAATTCAACAACTTGTTTTTTTAATTCAGGGATTACATCTCCATCACCTACAATCATAAGTATTGCATTAACCTTCGTCATTGCCTCTACAGCTTCCTCTGCTCCTCTATCTATATTTATTCCAGCGCCCTGTATAATAATTAACCGAGTGTTTTCGGGCACACCTAATTCGGACTTACTCTTAATTAATTTTTGTGTCCATCTATTAGAGAGATTTCTTACAACAGCTACATTAACATTGTATTTTTTTTTATAAATATTAGCTATTGATTCATTTACAGTATATACTGATTTTAATTTCGGGAAAATAAAGCGCTCAATTTTCAACCAGAAGTTTCGAACTTTAGGTCTATTAATCAATTCAGGAACCTCTGTGAAATACTCGTGAGAGTCGTAAGTTAGTTTACACTTTCGTTTTAACTTACTAGCTAAATAGTTTGCGAGTAGAGTGTCAAGGTCATTAGATACAAGGATATTTGCCCTACGAAATATTAGGAAAAAAAATAACCTTAGGTTAAACGAAGCATAAAATTTAAATCCAGTTTCAAAAAACAGAGACAATCTTATTGTTTTATATTTTCGCTTTTTAAGATCAGAGCTGTCCTTTTTTTCCCTACCAACTAGTAAAACACTATACCCTTGTTCCATCAAAAACAAACAAATTTTATCTGCACGATTATCAGTTAGTAAATCATTGGTAACAGAAACTATAGCTCTTGGTGTTTTTGTCATAGTTCAAATTTAAAACAAATCTGTAGTTGTGTTCTATATAGTAAAATAACGTTTAGAATTTATATTTCGTTTAATTCGAAAATTTCTTCTAAACGATTATAAGCTCCGTTTAATGTTCGAATATCAGAAAAGACTATTCTTAAGCGATTGTTCTTTTCCTTTAAGACTGTCTCTTCAGATGCGTTTGCTAAGAAACGCAAGATTTTTTTGAATATGGTTGATTCATAAAAGTTTGAGTTTTTGTTTGAGATAAAGAATCCAATCATTTTATTTGATTTTAAGACTAATTTTTCAATTCCCAGTTCTTGCGCCAGCCATCTCAGTTTAAATGATAGTATTAGATCTTCAACAGGTTGTGGAATAGGTCCAAACCGATCAATTAGCTCTTTTATAAATTGGTTAAGTTCAGTTTTGTTTTTTATGTTGTCCATTTCCCTATATAAACTCAAACGTTCTGAAACACTGTTTACATAGTCTTCTGGAATCCTAACTTCAAGATCTGTCTCAATAATGCAATCGTTAACAAAAGAAATTATCTGATCATTTTTACGTTTTTCGAACAATTCTTTAAACTCTTCTTCTTGAAGTTCGTTTATTGCTTCATTTAAAATTTTCTGATACATTTCAAAGCCAATATCAGCTATAAAGCCACTTTGTTCTGCACCGAGCATATTACCTGCCCCACGAATATCTAGGTCTTTCATGGCGATGTTAAATCCTGAACCTAAGTCTGAAAATTGAACAAGAGCTTCTAATCTTTTTCTAGCTTCAGAAGTCATTGTACTTTGGGGCGGTGAAATTAAGTAGCAGAAAGCTTTTTTATTAGACCTCCCAACACGACCTCTCAATTGATGAAGATCGCTAATGCCAAAATTATTCGCATGATTTATTATTATTGTATTTGCATTTGGAATATCTATACCAGACTCAATGATTGTTGTTGCTAAGAGAACATCAAATTCGTGGTTAATAAAACCAATCATTATTTTTTCTAGCTCTTCACCATTCATTTTACCATGCCCAACAGCGACACGTATTTGTGGGCACAGTCTCTTAATCATAGCAGAAACTTCAGATATGTTTTGTATTCGGTTGTGAACAAAGAAAACTTGTCCACCTCTGCTAACTTCATAAGAAATCGAATCACGAATTTTTTCCTCATTAAAGTTAATAATCTCAGTTAACACTGGCTGTCTATTCGGTGGAGGGGTGTTAATTATGCTTAAATCTCTTGCTCCCATTAAGGAGAATTGAAGTGTTCTAGGGATTGGGGTAGCGGTTAATGTAAGAGTGTCAACAGTTGCACGTAGAGTTTTTAATTTGTCTTTGACTGAAACACCAAATTTTTGTTCTTCATCAATGATTATTAAACCAAGAGATTTGAATTTAACACGATTGGAAACAATAGCATGTGTTCCAATTAATATGTCAATTTTTTGTTCTTCTAGACCTTCTATTGTTTTTCTTACTTGTTTTCCTGACTTAAATCGATTTATGTAATCAATGTTGCAGGGAAAATCTTTAAGTCTTTCTTTAAAGCTTCTATAGTGTTGTAAGGAAAGAATTGTTGTAGGCACTAAAATAGCCACTTGTTTATTGTCAGCAACAGCCTTGAAAGCAGCTCTTATAGCTATTTCAGTTTTACCAAACCCAACATCGCCACAAATTAATCTATCCATTGGTGTTTTAGATTCCATATCTTCTTTAACAGCAATTGTTGCTCTTAGTTGATCAGGAGTATCTTCATAAATAAAAGAGGCTTCCAACTCATTTTGTAAATATGTGTCTTCACTATATGAGAATCCAGGCTGAGCTTTTCGTTTGGCATATAATTTAATAAGATCAAAAGCAAGAGATTTAATTTTAGACTTGGTTTTTTGCTTTAAGTTCTTCCAGGTTTGAGTGCCTAGTTTATTTACTTTAGGCGAACCACCATCTTTACTTGTAAACTTTGAAATTCTATGTAAAGAGTGAATGCCAACATAAAGGACATCATTATCTCGATAAAGTAATCTAATGGCTTCCTGTGGTTTTCCATTTACATCAATTGTCTCTAGACCGGAAAATTTTCCAATACCATGATCTATATGAGTAACATAGTCACCAGATTTCAAATTATAAAGGTCTTTTATAGTTAAGGCTTGTTTTGCTTTACGGAAGCTTTCTTTTAATCTGAATCTATGGTAACGTTCGAATATTTGATGGTCAGTATAACAAGCAACTTTTTCTTCCGAAGAAATAAACCCTTCTGAAAGTGCAATATTTAAGGTTTGAAAATCAACATCTTTATTTATATCTGAAAAAATTTGATATAACCGTTCTATCTGTTTTGGTTGATTTGAAAAAATTATAGTTTTATAACCTAGTTTTTTTTTCTTTATTATGTCTTCTGCAAGAAGATTAAAATTTTTATTAAAAGAAGGTTGAGGGATAAACTTAAAGTCAATAACAGTTGAATTATTATAGTAATGATCTGTTCCGAATTCAACAATTGATGAGCAATTTAATTTTTCTTCTAAAAAAGTATTATTCAGATAAAGATTTTCGGGAAGAATTTCACTGTTTTTGGAATTATATATTTTGACGGCTTTTTTGAACTCTTCATTGATTTTTGATTTAGTTAATTCAATGGATGAAAACCATAAAGTGATTTTATCACCTATAAAATCAAACAAAGAGACAAATTCTTTATAAATAAATTTGTTTTGAATATTAGGAATTATGTTTAAATGTTTATGATTTTTAATTGATAATTGTGTGCTAGCATCAAATGTTCTTATACTCTCTATATTATCACCAAAAAACTCAATTCTATATGGATTATCACTTGAAAAAGAGAAAACATCGAGAATTCCTCCTCGAATAGAAAATTGACCAGGTTCATAAACAAAATCTACGCGTTCAAAATTATTTTCTAGTAATTTTTCATTAATTAAGTCGATAGAATAATCTTTCGATACGCTTAATTTTACAAACGACTTTACTAATGTTTTTTTTGAGGGTACTTTTTCAAAAAGAGCTTTTGGATATGTTACAATCAAAGAATTATTTCCCTTTTTAATTTTCTCTAAAGTTTCAGCTCTAGATACAACATTTGCATTATTTGTTTTTTCTTCTTCATATGGGACAAGATATGAAGCAGGGTAAAAAAAGACATGTTTGTTTAAATTATTTAAAGAAGAAAGGTCATTAAAAAAATATGCGGCAGTTTCTTTGTCTTCTAGAACAAAGATGTGGCTTGATGGCATTAAATCTGTAACATAAGAAGCACAGAGTGATCTAGAAGCCCCAGCATGACCTTTCCATTTAATCTTTGTACCGAGAACTTCCAAGGCATCTTTAGTTGAATAAACTTGGTTGGAGTTAGAAAAAAAAGATTTTAATTCTTCTAAATTCATAAAGGTTATTTCATGAAGCTCATTGCTTGTTCCATCATTGTTTTTGAACCAACAAAATAACTGATTCGTTGGTGTAAACTTTTGGGTTTAATAGTTAGAACAGGTTGATATCCATCTGTTGCTTTTCCTCCAGCTTGTTCCGCTATAAATGCTAAGGGATTACATTCATATAGGAGTCTAAGCTTCCCTTCTGGATCCGTTGTTGTCTTGGGATAAATATAAATTCCTCCTTTTATTAAGTTTCGATGAAAATCGGCTACTAGAGAACCAATATATCTTCCTGAATAGGGGCGGGTAGCTTTAGGTAAAGTTTTTTGACAGAAATTTTCAATATACTTTTTAATTCCAGAATCACAAATATTTATATTTCCTTCATTTACAGAATAAATACGACCTTCTTCTGGCATTTTCATATTTGGATGAGATAAACAAAACTCCCCAATTGATGGATCTAAAGTAAATCCATTAACGCCATTACCTGTTGTATAAACTAACATAGTAGAAGAACCATAAAGAACATATCCCGCAGCAACTTGTTTTTCTCCAGGTTGAAGCATGTCATCTATTGTTGCTTCTGTCCCAATTTCACTATTTCTCCTATAAATAGAAAAAATAGTTCCAATGGAAACGTTGACATCAATGTTTGATGATCCATCCAAAGGGTCAAATAGAACAACATATTTACCATTTTTTGAAAGCTCAGAAGTAAAGGGCATAAAGTCATCATTTTCTTCAGAAGCTATACCGCAGACTTCCCCTCCTGCTTTGAATATGTTAATAAAAGCATTGTCAGCAATTACATCAAGTTTTTGTTGTTCTTCACCTTGAACATTAGTTTTTCCTTGAGATCCAAGAATGTCCTCCATTAATCCGGCCCTACTAACATCTTTGTTTACTATTTTCGATGCAATTGAAATATCATTTAGTAACCTTGACAATTCACCCGTTGCAAAGGGAAAATCAGACTGCCTATCCATTATAAATTCATGTAGGGTGATAAGTTTTGACATTATAAATGATTTTTTCACAAATATCGTTAAAACTACTGAGAATTCTAAATGCTTCTATAATATAAAAAAACCGGGAAGAAATCTCCCCGGTTTTTTATTGAAGTTTATTGTTATTAATTATTTAATAACTATTCTTTTTACAATAGAACCATTTTCATTAGAAACTTCGACTAAATAAACACCTGTTCCTTCAGAAGAAAGATCAATTTTAATTGAGCTATTTGATTCTTTTTTCATTATAACATTCCCAACCATATTGTATATTACAATTTCATTATTACTACCATTTGTGTTGGTAATATTAATTATTCCATTGGAAGGATTAGGATAAATAGAAACACCAATTAAAGGGTTTTCATTAACACTTGCGTTACCGCTCATTACCATACGTATACCAAATGCTGTACCATTCGTATATGATTGATCTCCAGGGATATAAATTGCAGATGCATCGAATGGTTGAGCAACAGTCTCATCATCAAGAATTCGAATATCAGTTGTATTAGCTTGACTATATAGTTCTACAGCTGCATAGTATGCACCTGGAGTTAATGTTGCTGCAGAAGGGAAAGGAACATCAATATACCCTTGAGAAATATCAGCTGTAGTCACTACACCTTCAAGAGTTGCATACATTGAAGTCATGTCACCTGCCCAGAACAAAGCAGTGTCTTTAATAGAACCATAAACTTGAGCACCTGCAGCTGTTCCTGTTGCTAACATAACCCTTAAAGCACCAACATCTGCTGTGTTTTTTATATTATATAAAGCAGCACAAACTAATCCGTCTGCAGCATCAGTAAAAGAATTTGTACCAAGAGAACCAAGCAAAACATCTGTAGTATAAACACCTATACCATCCTGAGAGTATATTGTTGTAGGATTTCCTGAAGCGCTAGGACCTGTAATTTCAAATTCTCTACCGCCAGTGTTATTTGTGAAATCTGGACCTCCAGTTTCCCCATCAGAAACAACAGTATAAGTTCCTGTGTAAACACCTGGAGCTAATGTTAAAGCTTCAGTCGTTTCTACAGATTTTGTAGAGTCAGGTTCAATCAATGCTAACGAAGCTGTGGATGTAAAAGACCCAAAGTCAGCAGTAAGTGTTGTATTTGCTGCTGGATTAGCACCACCATTAAACACAGAAGCGCCAACAACAAAGTTAGCGTCTACTTGATCAGAAGGTGTTCTACCAAATTCAAGCCCAGCATTATTTTCTCCAATAATATATGCCGAAGCTAATTGAATGTCGTCTGAAGGAAGTTCAACGATTTCAATATCATCAATTGTCCAATAATAGTGAGATGATCCAGAACCAACACCGTCCCAAGTGAATTTTAGTAAAACTACATTACCTGCAGCTTGACCAGAAATATTTGCTTCTATATCATAACCCCCTGTTACAGTGAAAAAATCATCATTTGTACTAACTGAGCTAGGGATTAAGTCAATAGGAGCACCCCATGTAAGTCCATTATCAGAGGAAACAGAAACATTAATATTATGTGTCCCAGCACAACACCATCTAAAAGCTTGTTCCATTGTCAGTTTTGCTGACGGAGCTGTTGTAAGATCGATTGGTGGAGAGATTAATTCACCTGATAAATTAATGTAGCTAGGTGAAAGAGGAAAGTTTACAGAGTCTGCATCGAACAGCATGAAACCATTTGAAGCGCTTGTAGAAGCGAATGCTGGTGTTCCATTTGACCATTCTCCACTTGTTGAATAAAAACTATGTTTCCATATAGATCCATTTGAACCTCCAGTAATCCACTGCCCATTCGCAGTTGTAAAAGTTGGTCCAGGAGTAGATGAAGGAGCAGTTCCTATTCCTCCAAAATCCTCATTCCAAAGAACTGTTTTTGAACTGTTGATAGCAGGTTTTAATGGCTTTTTTTCTTTAATGTTAAGTGTTGAAAGTTGACTAAACTCATTAAATGAATGTTGTGTTGTCAGCTTTTGAGATTTAGCTGAACTAGAAATAAATCCAGCTATAATTAGTAATACGTAAAGTTTTTTCATAATAGTTTATTTGTTAATACATAACAAATATAATTTAAACGAATTAAAAAGACTAGATTTTTATTGATCTTTTAAAAAGGGGAATTTTTTCCGAAAAGAATTTAGTTTTTCTTTCTCTAACACTAAAGTTTTCACAGATTCTTTGTTTTTTTTTAATTTTTCATAAACTCCCCCAGGAGAGATTATTTGTGAATCACCGGAATAAACAATCTTTTTTTCATCTACTCCCACCCTATTCACTCCTATGACAAAGCATTGATTTTCAATAGCCCTTGCATTTAAAAGAGAAGACCAATGTCTAGATCTTTTACTTGGCCAATTAGCAATATATAGGATTATGTCATATGCAGGCTCTTTGTTTGATGAAAGTTTATTTCTTACAATTTCAGGGAACCTTAGGTCGTAACATATTTGTAGTTGAATATTCCAATCCAAATAAGACACAATCGTTTCGGATCCCCCAGCTGTAAAAAAATTGTCTTCTCCAGCCATACAGAACAGTTTTCTTTTATCATAAGTATCTATTTCACCACTAGGCTTTATAAAAACACCCCGGTTGTATATCTTTTTATTTTCTTCTATAATAAGGGATGTATATATGGCAGATTTTTTATTTCTTGCCAAATGTTTAAGCCATTTTATACTAGAACTATTGTTGTAATCTTCTTTTAATGAATCAATATTCATACTGAACCCTGTTTGAAACATTTCAGGGAGTATAATTAGATCTGTCTTAACATCTATTAATAATTTTTCATAATTAGAGAAATTTGATTTTTTATCTTCCCAAAATTGATCTGCTTGAACTATAGTTATCTTTAAATTTTGCATAATAATTCTGTTGCATTAATTAATGTCTCATCATCTTTGGCGAAGCAGAATCGAATAATTTTATTGTTATTATTTGATTCGTTAAATACGGAAAGGGGAATAGCTGCAACTCCATTCTCTATTGTCAGTTTTTCACAGAACTTAACATCATCCATTAAAGAGATATTAGAATAATCGACTAGTTGGAAATAGGTACCCTCGCATGGCAGTAATTTGAAGCTTGTTCTTCTCATTAATTTTTGAAATAAGTCTCTTTTTTTTCTAAAAAAAGGTTCAATAGAAGAGAAATCAAATAAGTCTATATAGGAACCAATAGAAGCTTGTGCTATGCTGTTTACACTGAACACATTGAATTGGTGAACTTTTTTTATTTCTGTCATAAGATTTTTAGGCCCGACTAAATAGCCCACTTTCCAACCGGTGATATGAAATGTTTTACCAAAAGATGAAATGATTATAGAACGATTTATGAGAGAAGAGATAGTATTTATTGAAATGTGTTTTTTATTATATGTAATGTGCTCATAGACTTCATCCGATAGTAGAAGTAAATTTCGGTTTTTCATCATTAGTTTTTCTAAACTTTTAATGTCTTCTTCCCTCCAAATCTTTCCTGAAGGATTGTGAGGTGAGTTAATGATTAGCATTCTTGTTGAGTCATTTATTGATTTTTCAATCAACTCCCAATTAGGTAAAAAATCATCGTTTAACGGCAGTCTCTTTGCCTTACCTCCAGCTAAAGTAACCGCGGGTTCATAACAGTCGTAACTAGGGTCGAGTATAATAACTTCTTGATTTTTATTTATTAAAGCTAAAATTGTTGTAAAGATTCCTTGGGTTGCTCCCGCTGTAATTAATATATCTGTTTCCGGGTCTACAATTCTTCTATAAGAGGATTTAATTAAAGTACTAATTTTACAAAGTAATTTAGAACAACCCGACATTGGCATGTATTGGTGTATATCTTTATTTGATTTTTCATTTAAAATTTTCACTAAATTATTATCAATTGGGAAATTAGGAAATCCTTGAGACAGGTTTATAGCATTGTAATCAGATGCTAGTTTTGACATTTTTGTAAAAATATTTGTCTCTATGTTAGGTAATTTAGAATCCAACTTTTTTCTTTAAAAATAATAAGATTGTTTGTAGAGGCTATTTTCGAAGGATGATTTTTTATAATATGTTAAATTTTTTTAGAATAGATTTATTATCTTCATTAAATGAAAAAATGGACATTCTTTTGTTTTCTTTTTTTTATTTCATGTTCAAATAAAGATTACAAATTTTGTGAATGTATTAAGCAAGGAGAAGCTTTGAGTAATTTTTCACAACAATTTTTCACAGAGTCCCCCTCACCTAAACAGCTTAAGAAATGGAATCAATTAAAAAAGAAAAAAAAGATTTTATGCCAGGAATATCAAGAAATGAGCGGAGACATTATGCGTTTAAAAAAAAGTGAATGTGAAGAATAAATAAGAGTGGTATTTGAAATTTAATTATATATTCTATCTAGTGCTCTACAGAATTTTTCCGCAGCTTTATTAAGGATTTTTCTTGAATGAGATTGGGAAATAAAACCAACTTCATAACCACTAGGTCCTATATATACACCTTCTTCAATTAGAGCCCAAAATAAAGACCTAAACATGTTCATGTCAGAGCTAACTTCATCTGCTCGTTTAATTATTTTTTCTTTATTAAAAGAGATCCAAAAAATAGAGCCGATTGTAATTAATTCAAAATTATATGATTTAGATTTTGCGAAGGAGTTGATTTTTTCGACAAAAATTTTTGTTCGTTTTTCTTGACTTTCATAGAACCCAG
>MDSV01010829.1_pt1 | contig 11245 bp, 11 predicted proteins | sample 810851 | NCBI WGS metagenome assembly MDSV01 (sample SAMN05326640, study PRJNA326480) | marine metagenome | isolation source: seawater | place: Atlantic Ocean: North East | collected 2012 | reverse complement strand
TACACCCCTGACACTTCGGACACGGTCTCACTCGGTTATGACCTTTCTCCATTGTGAGAGGCCCTACGGGCCCTCTCACAGAGTATTCAGCCAAACCGAAACTTCTGATTGCAAATCTTCAAGATTAGATTCATTCGAAAACGAAATTTCTGCTTCTTCGATAATTGTATCAAGACCCCAGCCTGTTTCTCTCTCGTCCCTTTTTTCAAGATCTGATAAATCTCCATCTTCAGAACGAGCTCTAGATTGGACTCTTTCAAATCTCAATTGTTTGGATGCAGTTATTGCAACCACTTTGAAAGAAGCGCCCCAATGCCCCTGGAAAACTTCTCTCTCCGCAGTACCTCGTAAACCCTCAATTAGAACAATTGAATTACTATTCAGTAAATCATCGACTGCTGCAACCAATCTATGTGCCAAAACATCGTCACCATGTTCTGCCCGAAGTTCTGTAGCGACTTCACCGAAAACATGAGGGGCTTCAGGGATTCCTCTAGCCTTTACTTCGGCCCTCACCATATCACCCATCGAACGTACTGGAATACCAGTTGCTGCTAGAATTGCAGCAAACTCGCCCTTACCTGCAGCAGGCAATCCGCTGACTGCAATTACGAGTCCCATGGATTGGTCGCGTACGGTTTCAATTGTTGAACTCTGCCCTTCCCCATTTGCGGTCGAGCAGTTTCATCAACAATACTGCTGCTGCCACCAAACCTGCACTAACGGCCAAGATTCCTTTGAACCCTGTGGCCATTCTTTCATTGTCGAATTCGACAGCTTCGGCCTGTAGACCTTTGTCCTGGACTTGGTCAGCCCAGTTTTCATAGAATGAAACATCACCTTGTGTGAATGAAAGAAGGAATAGTGACAGCAATGGAATTACCGTTCCAATCCAAAACCAAGTCATGATTTTGGCATCGAAAATCGCTTTATTGGGAGCAAGTCCCATCAGGAATGCAGTCAAGCAAACTATGTAGATACTGTTCGCAATCATCACGACTAATCCGACTGGTAGAACTGCCCATTCGTCCAATCTCCAAGCCATCAAACAAAGGAAAATTACCGAAATCCAAGTAGTTGCTAAGAAGTAAACCGTGACTTTTGCACGAATCAATTGTGGGACGCTGAGTGGCAATCCATTCATGTGTTCGGGCGAATCTAAAGCGGTTAACCATGAATAGAAATTGAATCCAAAGAAGCCCAAAAATGGCGCATAAGATAACAAATTTATCGGGATTGGAGCTTCTGCAAAATCGACTAACCAAGCCATCATTAGCAAGACGATTAATGGCACTGAATACGATACTATCATTTTCTTGAGTGAACCCGAGCGAATTAGGTCGACTGCCTCTTTAGCAACAAGTAATCTCAGAGGCCCGTTTCCTAAGAATCTCAATCGATTCCAAGCAGGCAAAAATATCTCTTTTTTCGAGACGACTTTTACTTCAAAATCATCCAACACTAATTGTGATGCTATCCAAGCCAAGAATATTGATGCTGCTAGTGCAGGAATGGCAATCAGTAATCCATCTGGTTGCTGTGTTGCCAATCCCCAAAGGAAGTATTGGCGGGGCATTAATCCCAACCCGATTGCAGTACCAAGTCCGATGACAAATATTGGAGTTAGACGGCTGAACCAACCGCCTAATAGCCACAGAGAAGATGCGATGAATGAGAATGCGAGACCCTGAGCGAGTGTTACTGACATTGCAATCCAAGTCCTAGGCAGGCTACTGTATTCCAAAGGAGTACTCACGTTGGTGAAATTTTCCAGCAAAATACCGATAGCCATTCCAGAAATTACCGGCGTTAGAATGAGCATCACGTAATACGATAGATCTTTGACATAATATGCAAAATGTGCTGTAGGATTTGTCAATGGTTGAAGAGCAGGAGAGGCTAGAAGGTAGTTTTTGGTGCCCGTTCTAGCAAGTACCTTTTCCCTACCCAAGAACGCGAAAGAACCCATTCCAAGACTGAAAAATAACAGGGGCAAATGTAAGGCAAACCGCAACTCCTCCCAAGTGAATGCGTTGGCATCGGTATCAGAACCTTGTGCTGCCCCCTCGCCGACTAAAAATTGCAAACCTATTGTAGCAACCATTGTCACTAATGCGACCAGCAATGGGAATAGTAGAATCCGTCTCTTCTTTGCGAAGTCGAGATTCTCTCTAAACTCTTCAACAAACATAACTCGAAATGTTGCAGAAAATGCATCCCAGCCCACCAGTGGCGTGTTTAGACGCATTCCTCCATTGGTGGAACCCAATGAATCTGGTAGAGATTGTTCTGATAATTCAGACCAATCTCGGCTGGAAATAGATACGGGCAGTTTCATTCCTCCTCATTTATTCCTTCATCGCTCATTCTTTCTGCTTCCTCAATCGAATGACCTACAAGACGAATGAATACATCTTCCAATGTTTCAGTATCAGATTCCTTCAAACCTTTGACTGTGCCTGCAGCTAACACTTTGCCATGGTTGATAATTGCCATCCTATTGCACATTCGCTCTGCCATTTCAAGTACGTGAGAGCACAGAAAAATTGTGCCACCGTTAGCAACCATATCTAGCAACCATTGGCGACATTTTCTTTGGTAAATCGGGTCCAAGTTAGCGAATGGTTCATCCAAGAATAGTAACTTTGGCTCATGGATAAATGCTGATGCAAGCATAACTTTCTGCCTTTGTCCCTTGGAGAGGTCTTTGCACATAGTGTCCCTTTTTTCTTGAAGCCCAAACCAGTCCATCCAATGCTCGACCTTTGAATCTAAATCTTCTACTCCTCTGAGTTTGCCTACGAACTGTAAGAATTCACTCGGTGTAAGATAGGAAGGAGGAGACTCTGATTCTGGTACAATTCCAATATTTGCTTTCAGTCTCTGCGGCTCTTTTGCAGCATTGATTCCTAAAACCTCTACAGCACCAATACTGGGTCGCAATTGACCGGTTAGAAGTTTTATGAATGTGGATTTACCAGCACCGTTTGGTCCAAATACTCCAAAGAATTCTCCAGAACTAACTTTGACATTCAAAGGATGTAGTGCAATAAAGTCACCATACCTTTTGCCCAAGTCTTTTGCAACTACTAACGATTCTTCGACTTCGGACACAAATTTGGGGTGACACTCAACATTTTCAATGTGTGCTTACAGATTGATTTGCTATGACTCTCTCGGAGTGCCATGAGCGAAGTATTGGTTATCGAAGAAATTCCTTGCGAAAACGGTGACGGAATGATTGCAAAAGTCACAATTAACCGACCTGATAAGCTGAATGCATTGAATCAAGATGTAACATCTAGCATCAAAGAAATGTGTAAATGGGCTGAAGAGAATGATTCGATAAGGTGCGTTGTAATTACTGGTGCGAAACCAAATCCTCCTCCTGAAGGAAAGAGAGCAAAACCAAACGCTTTCGTTGCAGGTGCTGATATCACAGAATTCGTTGGAAAGGGTTCGCAAGAAATCAGAGAATTATTCAGAGATAATGCAATTGAAGCGATTTGGAATTTGAACAAACCTACCATTGCAATGGTCGATGGTTTTGCGCTAGGAGGAGGGTGTGAAGTAGCCTGTTCATGTGACATTAGAATCGCTAGTGATCGCTCTATTTTTGGCACTCCTGAAATCAAATTGGGATTGATTCCTGGATACGGGGGTTCTCAAAGATTAGTTCATCTCGTAGGATATGGAAGAGCCATGGAAATGATGATGACTGGAAATAATGTTAGTGCAGAGGATGCTTACAGAATGGGAATCGTGAATCATCTATGTGCTCCCGAAGATCTAGAAAGTAAAACAATGGAAATTGCGCAAACTATTGCCTCCAAGTCAATGCACACATTGCGTGTGGCGAAGCAGACTATTCGTGCATCACTCGACAATGGAATAACCGATGGAGTCGAAATTGAAGCGGTTGCTTTCGCTAATCTATTCGATACAGAGGATAAAGAAATCGGCGTTCAAGCATTCCTAAATCGAAGCGAGCCTGAATGGAAGCATCGCTAATCGTCATTAGCCATTTCATCTTTCAATGCAGCAAGTGCTCCGGAGGCACCTGGCGGTGGTGGAAGCGGAAGACCAAGATCTTCAGGCGAAGGTAAACCCGCAGGGAGTGGCAAGGTCGCCGTTGTGGTCCTATCTTCTTCAACAGCCACGAAACCAGTGTCTAATGGAACTCTCATCTTCAGAATAGTAGATTCATCAATTCTTACCAATGATGCGCCATAAACGTGACCTGCTTCAGCATTAGCCGGTTCAATCAATATGTTATGGCCGTGATCTTCAGTTTGTATCAAGCCGACCAAATCTTCTCCGGAACTGTGCTCTTCCCACATCTTTGCAGTTGAAGCCCTGATTTCGGCCATCTGGTCTCTACGCCTTTCCTCGATTCTAGCACGAATACGAGAATGACGGTCTCTCTTTTCTTGAATATGTGCGGTGATGTTCGCGTCCTCAATTGATTGTGGAGATACTTCGACAACGAATTCATCTGCGACGTGTACCTCTTCAACCGTTACTGCGATTTCTTCCAAATCGTCATCAGGTTCAACCACAATCTCATTTGATTCATCTTCTTGACGACTGGCTGCAACCTTTGCCATCTTTCTTTCACGAAGTGATGCGCCATCCATGCTATCGTCGACTACAACTTCTGGGATATCTACCGATGGTTCTTCTGAATTAACGGCTGAAACCTGCTGAGTAGATACAGTTCTGGCGACTGGTTTCTTATTTGCAGGAGCCTCTCCAAGGTACACCCAAATGATTGCTAGTAGCAGGATTACACCCACAAATGCCCATCGACTATTGTCATCTAATTGGGTCTGCATCATGAAGAATGTGACAATACCCGCGACTAGTAGAGTGAATACTACAAGTCTTGAACTCTTCATGCTGCTCACCTCAACCCAAAACGCTCACACTCAAGAATATCACCCAAGCCTGTCGAGATTAGAAAGCAAACCTTCGAGTGCTCTATGTCTGTGAGAATAGTGCTGTTTTTCTTCCAATGAGATTCCACCAAATGGTTTGCCGTGAGTGCTTTTAGAGCCCATAGTTCCTATCGGTAATGAATTCCCATCCTCGTCCAAATCGGTTGGAATAAAGATTGGGTCGAATCCAAATCCACCTCCTGTTACTGCTTGGTGAGCAATTCTTCCAGGACAGATACCCTCCGATACGATGGTCTGGCCGCCTCTGTAAAGAACTGCTACTGCTCTGAATTCTGCTTTCCTCAAATTGCCATCTTGAATAGGGTCGTCGCTCTTGAGATGATCCATTAATTTGAGGATGCCATGAACATCTAGAGTGCTCAAAACATAGGATGAATAAACTCCAGGAAAGCCGTCAAGTGCATCTACAAACAAACCAGCATCCTCTACCAATAGCATGTCATTGGAATTTGGGAGGTGTGGAATCGCTTGTTCGATTTTGGATAATGCTACAATTTCCAAATCATCGGCCTGAGGTTCGGTTGCTTCGAACTCAAACTGTTTGACCTCGATTCCATAATTAGCGAAATATTGTCTCGCTTCCTCAACTTTACCACGATTAGTGGTCATGAACCAGATGGTCATAATTCGCCCTCAGTTGGCAAGGCTCTTGAGCATGTTTGATAGAGTTGCCCCGACAAGAGGGTTTTGTGAATTCATATATTGCAGTGGCATTAGGAGGGGCAATCGGTGCTACACTACGTTTCGCAGTCAGTGAATGGATAGGTAATCCACAGGGCACTTTGGCGGTAAATGCAGTCGGTTCACTCCTGCTAGGAGTTTGTATGGCTGCTCTGGCAAGCGAGATGATTTCTAAGGAATTGACTTTGTTATTAGGAACCGGAATCCTTGGAGCATTCACAACAATGTCCACCTTCTCAGTTGAAACTATTGAAATGTGGAGTGACGATTCCTCGAAAGCGATTGGATATGTCCTTCTGACTATGTTCTTGTGCCCGCTTTTGGCTTTAGCAGGCTGGAAGGCGTTCGAAGCTACTGCTTGATTGAAAGCATTCTTTCCAGAGCAATTTTTGCCCCATCTTGTACTTCAGGTGCTACTATCACCTGATTCGGAACTTCACCATCTGCCAGCCTTTCCAGTACATCCATCAAGTATGCTGGATGGATCATGTACATTGTTGAACATGGGCATATAGTCGGTTCCAAACATTGGATGTGAAGATTCTCGTGCTGTGAATCTAATCTTGCAACCATGTTGATTTCAGTTCCAACCGCAATATGAGTTCCTGATTCTTGTTCAGCAACAAACCTTCGAATAAATTCGGTACTACCATTGGCATCAGCTGCTTGGACTACTTCCATAGGACATTCCGGGTGAACGACGACTACGCCGTTTGGATGTTCTTCTCTAAAAGCTTCAATCTGAGCCACTGTGAATCTCTTGTGTACCGAACAGAATCCATGCCAAAGCACGATTTTGACACCTTCCGGAATTGTGTTTTCTTCGCCGGGGGTCCAAACTGACATTTTCTCCAATGGTATTCCCATTGATAGGCCAGTATTACGCCCTAAGTGTTGGTCTGGGAAAAATAGAACTGCACCGTTTGGTCCAGCCCTTTCGTATGCCCATTCTAGAATCCCTGAAGCATTTGATGAAGTACAAACTATTCCACCGTGGCGTCCACAAAAATCCTTGAGTTCTGCTGCACTATTCATGTAGGTTACAGGAATCAAACACGATTCGCCTTCCTTAGCAGTAGCAGGGTCGCTCAATCCGGATTTACTAAGAATTTCTTCCCAAGCAATCTCTACATCATTCAGAGCCGCCATATCTGCCATTGAACAACCAGCACGCATGTTTGGAAGAATCACTCTCTGTTCATCGGAGGTTAGAATATCTGCAGATTCAGCCATGAAATGAACACCACAGAATACGATATTCTTTGCTTTGGATTGGGCTGCTAACTCTGAGAGAAGGAATGAATCGCCTAATAGATCAGCGTGCATGACAATCTGATCCCTTTGGTAGTGATGGCCTAGGATAAGCAAATCTTCACCCATCTGTTCCTTCAATTCGGCTATTCTGTCAGCGATAGCCGCTTCTTCAGGACCCATTGCATCATTGGTGAAGTCAATGGCGCACATCGGCAATGACACTGTCATGGTTGAGCCTCATCTATCGGTAGTAGTGCCCCTTTTTCAACCATACACTTCCTCGTGTGTACAATGCAGGCATGGTCTGGTGGTGAAAGATTACACCTCGGAGCGGAAGCTGAGGTCATTTCTGGAACATGGCATGGAAGGTCTGCAGTTTTGAAAAAGCGTAGACCTAGAGGCTGGAGGCATCCTGATTTAGATGCAAGTTTAACTAAAAAAAGGATGACGAATGAAATCAAATTGACAATTTGGTTAGCAAGTCGAGGAGCACCAGTACCTGCAATTTGGGATGTCGATATTGAAGAGGCCAGCATAATCATGGAAAAAATCGAAGGAAGGCCGCTTATCGAGGTACTTCATTCAAATGAACATGATGAGGAGTTGCTAATCGCCGTTGGAAAATCTATTCGTGTATTGCATCGTAATGCTGTAAACCATGGAGATTTATCTACTAACAATATTCTAATCAATAGAGACCGAAGTGCGGTTCTAATCGATTTAGGTTTAGCAACTCGTGAATATGAATTGGAAGGCTTTGGAATAGACCTACATGTATTACATGAAATTCTTAGAGCAAGTCATCCAGATGTAAAAGGCGCCATGGATTTAGTTCTCAAAGGCTATCTTGCATTGGATGAGGAATTGGGTGACCCTGAAGCAGCACCAGGTGGAATGCCGCCAAATGCTGTAGACGTTGTCAAGAGGCTTGAGCAAATCATGAAGCGTGTTCGATACCATGGCGGTTAGAATCATTCGCCTCTCTCTGCTTTTGCATTATGTAGATGAAAGCCAATGAGATTACTAAAACAACCCCGAATTTCAAAATATTCGAAGAATATGGTTGCAGTGTTGGTTCTTTGGCTTGGACCTCGACACTGATTTCGCCATTATCGTTCATCTGTTGATACACATAATAATCTTCCAAGACCATAGGCGCCCACTGGTCGAGATCATCAGCAGTCAGCGGTTTTGTTAGATTCGTCGAAAGCTCGTGGATGTAAATCTCTCTGTCGGTGTATTTCTCTGAAGCATTTTCAGGGTCAATTTCTGTGTATGCAGAAAACATCAGAATCCCGTAATTGACATGTGGGTCGTATGCTGCAAACTTGTGGTCAGAAATTATCTGACTGTCTCCGGTAATTGTATCAAGAAGGACCAATCTTGATGTTGCGTTAACATCGATTGTGGCTGCTAGTTTGTTCTCTGAGAACGATATGTCTGTAATTGTTGCATTTTCTAAATCTACATTCAAACCTTGAGCAATAAGAATCTCATCTTCGCCGGGGTCAGCCGACGCATTCACATTGATTGAAATCAAGCCTTCTCCGTCTACAATTCCTAATTGAACAGTATCTGGGTCACTAGCGAATACAAGTGCTATTTGACCGTTGGATGATTCAAGTAGAATGATTGAATCACCTTGGCTAGAAGTTGGTCCAACCTTTTCCAGGCCTTCGAATGTCCAGTAGGTTGCTTGCCCATCCTCGAGCAAAGCAAAACAATCGTCTGAAACAATTGTAAGGTCAGATGGCGATTGAACTTCCTTTGTGGTTTTTGCTTCAAACGGTTTTGCTAAATCGACAACCATCGCTAAAGTTTGATTTGCCATCACTAACATATTTCCACGAACATCATATGTTGAATTTTCATCCATTATGGGTTGAATTACTTCTATCTCAGATTCCAAATCAGACAAATCATGTACTACTAACTGAACGGTTTCTCCTTTGTCGTCTAACGTAATTAACCAGCCGTCAGCAGCCTCTACTCCCACAGGAGCATCTACTCCTCCCGCAGGTATTGATTGGTGAGTTAAATCCCATGTAATAATGCCAGCAATAACAATCATGACAACTGTCAACACTACTCCAGTTTCCTTGCTGGTAGGTTTTGCAAAATTCGCAACCTGCTTGCTGAAGGATGATTTAATCACATTGTAAGCTCTTTTCGGATTCGTCAACAAAGTGGCTAATCGAGCGTTTATTGTTCTCTCATCAAATATTTTCCAGAACGGATCTGCGAGTTTGTTAGCAATATTCACTGCAACAGCAGCAACTATCATTCCTCCAATGATATCCATGAACCAATGAATGCCCAAATAGAGAATACAAAACGCCGTCATCAAAACGAAAACGAAAATTATTCTGCGATAATTTGTCCAGCGTCCGTCGGTATCAAACCTTAGCAGACACAACCAAACAGCGAATGGGAAAGCAATATGCAAACTCGGCATTCCATTAGTCAAGGGGTCTATCCGATGGAACCAATCATTAATCTCAGGAGTATGGTTGTAAGCCAGTGTTTCCATTCCAGGAATATAATTCCCGGTAACATGTACATTGAAAAACAAGTAGAACGGAATCGCTAGGATGTAAACCCAAAATATCGCTAAACTGATTCTATCAGCCATATATCTGTCATCGAAATATGCGAAATAGAATATGGAGACGTAGCATATTACCATAAATCCGACAACATAGAAATGCGTCATAAATGCGGTGAGCCAATCTGCTCTGAATGTCTCTTGAACCCACAAGACCATGTCTGCTTCAATAGCATAAATCCAAGGAGTCATATTGAGCATACCATCGGTATTGGCCATCAATATTCGATCTACTTCGTCTAGGAAATCCTTAGCGTTGTAAATTATCAATACAATGGCGATATGCAACCAATATCTACGAATGAAATCGATGAAACCATCTGTTGTAACATTAGCCCATGGGGGCTTAATCAATGGCATTAACAGCACACCAATAGCCAATGCGGAAATCAACCAAGTAAGATATACACCATCCATTGGATTGACCTCCTAGTTTTGTCGTGACATAAAGGGATACAAGTGCGTTACTACGACAAATACGCTCCAAGAGAGTGTTTCACCATGCTCCGTGAACGTACGCCTTGCCGTTATCTGGATCTTGTTTTTCTCCTAAACGCCAGATTCTCTCGAATCTGTGAATACCAGAAGAACATCCATTGGTCCACTCGAATGCAAGAGCATAGTTTCCAACAGGCCTTACTGTTGGCTTTTCTTTAGGAAGGCTTTCAACGAATCTTCTCAAAACCTTTGAGGAATTATCGTCATTCCTCTGAGGAGCACAATTCGCACAAGGACATGCATGCCTCAAATCATCATAGGTGATTTGATGCTCGGTACCGTCTGACCAAGTAAGATGCATATCGACATCTCTGCGCTCGAGACGCTTCAATTCAGGAATATCCATCTATTTCACCTCAAATGATTTCCAATCCGCTGTCGGTTGAACCGGATTCAACCTTAGATTGTATTTGAGCAACGACTTCTGCGAACGCCAGAGATGCTGGGCCATCAGGCTCAGACACAATTCGGTGAACTCCATCATCTCCACCTCTAACGAAACCTGGATCGAAAGGAAGTTTTCCTAAGAATGGAACTCCGAATTCTTCGGCGGTTTTCTCGCCACCGCCGGACTTGAAGATATCCAAGGTACCGGACCAATGTCCTTCTTCATCCGCTGTAACTCGAACTGTTTTTCCTCCTGGCGCTGCTAATTCGATTTCTGCTCCTGATGGCGCCTTTCCTCTAACTGTGTAACCACTCATATTCTCGATTACACCTATGACATCAACCTTGAGCGAGTTTGCAAAGGTGATAGATTTGCGAGAATCCAGAAGTGCAACCTCTTGTGGAGTTGTTACAATGACCATTCCGTCAATGTCAGGCAGGTTTTGTGCCACAGTCAGTGGCTCATCAGAAGTTCCTGGTGGGAAGTCGATAATCAGGTAATCCAATTCACCCCAATCAACATCGCCAATAAATTGCTGAATTGCTCCAAGTTTGATTGGTCCACGCCAAACAACAGGAGTATCTTCGTCTTCCAACAGGAATGCCATCGAAATTACCTTGACACCGAGATGGCCTTGTGCAGGATGAATCCTGCCACTTTCGACATTCAGTCTACGGCCGCTTAAACCCATCATCTTGGGAACATTTGGCCCGGTGATGTCGATATCTAGTAAACCCACTTTCAGGCCCTGCTGAGCTAGTGAAAGAGCCAATCCTGTTGCGACGGTAGATTTGCCTACGCCACCTTTTCCGGATAGTACCATAATTTTGTGCTTAATCGCTTTACCCATCTCTGAAATCG
>MDSV01119246.1_pt1 | contig 11246 bp, 4 predicted proteins | sample 810851 | NCBI WGS metagenome assembly MDSV01 (sample SAMN05326640, study PRJNA326480) | marine metagenome | isolation source: seawater | place: Atlantic Ocean: North East | collected 2012 | reverse complement strand
GCTGGCGGTGGCGGCGGCGGGCGCGCCGGGCGCGCACGCGCCTCTGGCCGGCGGGGGTTCCGGGAGCGCGTTCACCGCGTTCGCCGATCCCGGGCCGGTCCCGGGCGCCGGCGCCGCCGGCGCGGCGGCCGGCCCGTCCGCCGAGCAGATGGCGGCGCTCGCCGACGTGATGCGGTTCTTCCCCGGCGGCGCCGGGTCCGGCGCCAAGGCGGCGGCGGCGAGCGAAGCGAAACGTTCGCTTCCGCCAGAGACGCTCCCCGCGGAAGCGCCCCCCGCGACGGAGGCGAAGCGAATAGAGACCGCGGCGGTGAGACCGCCGCCCCGTCCGCTCGTGACGGCTGGCAAAGCGCCTCCGGCGGCGACGCGCGACCCCGACTCGAGGGGCCCGAGCTCTTCGGGCGGCGCGGCGAGCGGCGACGACGACGGCGGGTCCGGGAGCGACCGCGGCGGCGGCGGCAGCGGCGACGGCAGCGGCGACCGCGGCGGCTCGGGCTCGGGGTCGGGCGAGGGGGGCTCGGGCCAGTCCGCGCAGACCAAGGCGAGTAACGGCCGCGGCGTGTCCACCGGCTGCGGCGCTTCCCGCGGGTTCGAGTCGTCGTCGCAGCGCGAGCCCTCGCCGCCGCAGCGGCGGCGGTGAAGGAGGACGACTCGCGAGGAAGAATGAAAAGGCGAGCGAGCGAAACGCGCGGCGGTGAGCGTAAGACCCGCGCGGGGTTTCCCGTGAGTAAGGCTTACACGGGACTCCGCGAAGCGCTCGATGCGTCGAGCGCGCGTGGCGGCTGCGAGAAAGAAAACGCGGGACCCGCGGACCGAGCGTGAAGGCGCCGACGGTCCGCGGGTCCCCGCGCGACGTACCAGTAGAGATTTTTTCGGACGCGAAGGGCGGTCCGGCGCGGCGACGAACGGCGTCGCCGGCGTCGGCGCCGCTTTCGCCTCGGCCCCCGTTTCGCGCCCCACTTTTCGTGTCGGGCGCGAATCTCGCGAGGGGCCGAAATCCGACCACCATTGTTTCGCGTCTCCGCGTGTACACATGACCGCGGATCGACGCCGGCGCGTGTTTTTTTTTACGCGCGCCGGCGCCGGTCCGCGCGGAGGCGCGGGAGAGACGTCAGCGACGACGACGAACGAAGCGTCGTCTTTTCGTCGTCGTCGCGACTCGTCGTCCTCCCGAGACCGTAGAACGAACTAGCACACTAGCCACGTAGCCGACGCGCGGCGCGCCGCGTCCGATCGTTAGCACGGTCCGACCGCGCGACCGCGTCACGTATAGCACTCCCCGATCGAAGGGCAATCGTCGGTTGTGATCGAAACCGTCGCGCCGTCGCGACGCTCATCGCGAGAGATCAGACAAAAAAATCCATCGAGCCGCGTACGTAGCTACAGTACTACGCGCGCGGCTTCTTTTCGCGCGTCGCGCGTCTCTCGTCGTCACGGCTCGAAGCGCATCCGCACCTCGTGCGTGGCCTCCCTCGGGCCGAGCGGCACGAGCACGCGCCCCCCTTTGCGCTCGCCGGCCGAGCCTGTCGCGTCCCGATCGAAACCGAACGCGACCGGCTCGCCGTCCACCTCGACGCGGCGCGGTTTCCGCGTCGCGAACGCCGCGAGCGACCCGCACCCGTACACCGTCGCCGCCGCCACGAGCGCGCCCCGCGACGTTTTTTGTTTCGACGCAGGCGACTCTTTCGTCGAGCCCGCGCTCGTCGTTCGCGCCCGCTCCGCGACGAAAAAGTGCGAGTCGCGCGACACCGCGCCGCCGCCGTTGAGCATGCCGGTCAACCCGATGAACGCCCACTCCAGGCCGCGCGTCCAGCCAGGAGCGCCGGCTCCGGCGCTTCGCGTCTTGGCGACGGCGAACATCTCCCACTGCTTCGGCCGCAGCTTCACGCGCCACGCGTCGCCGAGGCGGAGCGCGCGCGTCTCGCCGGAGCGGTGCGCGCGCACCGCGAAGGAAGCCTCCTCCGTCGACGAAGACGCCGCGTCGTTCGAGACGAAACGCAGCGTCTCGACGTCGCCGGGCGAGACCTCGGCGACGACGAACGCCGCGGAGTCTTCCCTCCGCTCGACGAAGACGCCTTTGGCGCGGCTCCAAGACGCGCCCTGCACGTTGAAGGCGCCCACGACGCCGCAGTCGCGCCGCGCGTTCGCGTTCCAAATCTTGAGCGCGGTCTTTCCGTCGGCACACGGGTCGCGGAACACGCAATCCCGCGTCGGTCGGCCGGGCAACGACGCGCGTAGCACGCGCCCGCTCGGAAACACCAGCTTGCGAAGCAACGCGAAGTCGTGCTTGCCCGGCGCGTCCGAGACGTACACGGGGCACCCGCCGACGGCGCGCGCCGCGGCGTGGAGCGCGCCCGCCTCGCCGCAGTGCGACTGGAACATGTCCCAGTCCGGCACGACGATCTCGCCCATGAACACGGAGTTGTAGGCGACGTTGGCGACGTGCACGGTGTGGCTGGCGCGGTTGGTCGGGTAGAAGTCGTCGCTCACGCGCGCCAGCGAGGATTCGCGGAAGTTCAGGATGTTCTCGGACGAGTGGCACATGCAGTTGATCAGCCCGTTCGCGGGGAAGTGCGTCTTCACCGAAGCCTCCAGCATTCTGTGCAGTTTCCGGGCGAACGTCGGGCCGCCACCGCGGCCGTGGCCCAAGCCGCCCACCACCGCCTGCCCGTCCACCTTCACGCCGTCCACGCCCGCGCGCGCCAGATACGCGTGCAGCTCGCGGTAAAACGCGCCGAGGTCCTCGGCGCGCGCGCACACGCCGACGCCGCCCAGCGTGATGGGGTCCCACGCCTGCGAGGGCTCCACCGCCAGCAGACCGGGCGTGTGCCTCGGGGTGGTCATCACCGGCCGGAACCGCTTCGTGCCCGCGGCGTCGGGGTGCAGACCCCCCCAGTACCCGAAGAGCGCGTGCCAGCAGTACACGTGGTCCACGCCCAGGCGCTTGATGCGAGCCACCACCTCGGCGAAGCCGTCGCCGCCCGCGCGCCGCTTCTTCCCGCGCGTCCCGAGGCGCACCGCCAACGACGCGTCCGCCCCCGTGAGCGAATCGCGCGCGCCCCGCTTCGCCTTCTCGCCCACCTTCGTCGCGGGAAGGGCGTTCGCGCGTTCGGGCGCGTCGACGGTGGACGCGCGGTCCGCCTCGAAAACGGATCCGTCCGGCGCGGTTCGGAACTTGACGTTGGCCTCGATGTGACTCACGCGGTGATTGAAGCACGAGAGCGTCGAGACCGCGGCGCGGATCGCGGGACCGAGCACGCCCTGGCCCAGGAACCGGAACCAGCGCCACGACGCGCCGAGGTACGGGCTGGAGTGCACGCCGTGCCAGTACGCCGCCTCTAGCCCGGAAGCCGTCGCGGCGGCGGCGGCGGCCGCCGCGCGCGTCGGCCACCACGCTTTCGCCGGCGAAAGCGTCGGGACGGGTATGTGCGCCTGCTTCGCGGCAGTCTGCGCGGCGACCAGCGCGGTAGCCATCGCGTTCTCGATGCGGTCGTTGCCGCGGTGCACCTCGGTCGACGCGAGGTTCGACACGCTCTGGCGCAGACGCGACTTGGCGCGCAAAAACGTCTCGCGGCGAAGCGGGTTCGCCAAAGAGGCGGACCGCGTGACGCGCGCCGGGCGCGCGTCTCCGTCGTCACGCGCGGGAGACGCGCGCGACGACAGCGCGGGCGACGCGTTCTCCGGCGCGCCCGGAGACGACGCGCCGTCGCCGCTGAAACCGCCGAAAGTGCCGTCCGCCGCGCTCGCTTTGCTCGGCGTCGCGGGAACCGAGCTCGATCGTCGGAGGCTTTTTTTGTCCTCCTCGTCGTCGCGCTTGACCGCGAAGGGCGACCCCGGGGGGTGGTCGGAGATGTGGTCCACCTTCTTGCGGTACACCGCGTCCGGCGTGACCGATTGCCACCCGTCGTCGACGATGACGAACCTCGCGGGCGTGCCTCCCGACGCCAGACTCGCCACGCCCGCCTCCACCCCCGCCGGCGTGACGCTGTGGTAGAACGCGTCCCAGGTGCACCAACCGAACACCTCCGCCGTCGGCGGCACCGCCTTGTGCACGCGCAGACCGAAGGTGCGCATGCGCCGGGACGCAGCCGCCACGACCGCCTCCGCGGCTTCGAACGGGGACGACGCGACGGCGACGCACGCGACGGAATCGACGCGGCGCGACGTCGCTCGCGCGTCGCCGGACTCGGCCACCAGGCACAGAGGGTTCTCGCCTCTTCGGTCATCGCGCGTCTCAGTTTCTTCGGGCGAGACACGCCTCTGCTCCCGCGCCGTCTTGGCGTCCAGCGTGTGGCCACTGAGCGTCGCGCGGAAGCCGTCCGCGGAGATGAGCGGGAGCGCGGCGACGTACGTCGTCGTCGTCGCGGCGGATCGTTTTTTCGTCGGAAGACGTCCCCCCGAAGCGTCGACCGAGGCGCGACCGGTCGCGCCTCCGCCTTCGCCGCCCTCGCGGTCCTCCATCTCCAGCAGCAGGAACTGCGTCTCCGGGGGAATGGACCCGCACTCGCTCGCGCCCCACGTGGGCGTCATCCACCACAGCTTGCACCGCGCGTTGGCCACGAACCGGCTCGTCGTCGGTAGGCGCGAGGCGATCTGCACGACGTGGCGCGAGACGGGATCGGCGCGATGGGCTCCCGAGGGCCCGCCCGCCTCCTCCCCCAGGCTCAGCACGCCGACGTGCACCGGGTCCAAGTCGCGGACGAGCTCGCCGGTGCAGTTGGAGCGCACGCGATCGTCGCGCACGGTCTCGAGCTCGAACCTGGGCGAGACCCCCTCGAAGATGGCGCGAGTTCCCACGCGCAGCACGCCGTTTTCTAACAATAACCCAGCCACCGCCGCGGCTCCCTTACCCTTGGCGTCGCGCTTTCCCCGTCGAGCCATCGCGCCCGCCGGACTCAGCCGATGCGTGCGATCGAAGGCGAGCGGCGGCGTCACCCCGGCGCCGCGCGAGCACGATAGTGGCCACCAGGCGGACGCGCCGTGGCCGAACGATCTCGTCTCGGCACGATCGAACGAAACGCGGCCGAAAACGAACACCTGGCCGTGGCCGAGTCAGCTTCGAGACGGGCGCAGTTCGCGACGTCGCGGTTCGATCTCGAGTGCACTTGCACACCTTCGTCAAACTGATGAACGTCCCTTTTAGCGCGTCTTTAACTTCCTTTTCAGATCGCCTGGCGACCTCCTCACGCCCGCGGAGCACGGGCATGTCGGACGATGAGTTGTTCGGCACGCGCCCCCGCGGCGCGCCCGCGATGGGCCGCCGCGGCGGCGGCGAAAGGTCCACCGAGAGGGCCTCGCCCGCGCTCGCGGCGGATTTCGCCGACGACTCCTCGGACGGGGAAACGGCTCGTCCCGCGCTCCGGTCCGGGGGCTGGGCGGGCGAGGACGCCGCGGGGGCTCCCGCGTCGTCCTCGGGGTGGGCGGCCGACGCCCCGGCGGAAGGCATCGCGCACGACTTCGACGACGCGTCCCCCGTCCACGTGCGGAGGGACGGCGGCGTCGGCGGCACCCCCGGCGGCTCCGCGTCGCGGCGACGGATGGACAGCGCGTCGAAACACGACGCGCTCGAGGCGCGAGACAGTGATCGCGGACCGGACATCCCCGAGATCCCGACGCTGAGTGACTCGCGCGCGTTCGCGGACGGCGCCTACGCGGACGACGCCGCGGACGCGCCCGAGTACGCCGCCGGCGCGGGGACGAACGTCCGGTCCATTCGCGAGCTGAACCGCGCGACGACGCGCGGATTCGGGTTCGGCGGCGACGGCGACGACTTCCGCGACGGCGACGGCGACGCGTCGACCCTCGACGCCGGAGAGACCTTCGTCGACGTCTCGCTGCTCGCCTCGGCTCTGGTCCCGCGCGCGTGCTTGGAAGAGGAGGGCGAGGAGGAGTGGGTCCCCGCGCGGCTGTGGAGCGCGGTCAAGCACGACCTGAGGCGCGAGCGAGAGCAGGCGGAGCGCGACGCGCGCGGGCCGGAGACGGGTCTCGGGGAGAAAGACGATCGAAACGGATTCGGATTCGGATTCGGCGGCGATGACGTCTTCCGGGAAGACGCCGTCGGGGGCGCGCTCGGGGCGGCGGATTTCGCGTCGCCCGCCAAAACCGGGGCGGCGGCGGAGGCGAAAAAGCGCAAGGGCCTGCTCGGGCGCATGCGCAAGAAACTGGGGAAGATGACCGGCGCGCGATGATCGCGAAAGTCGAAGAACGTAGTCGGGTAGACATACGGGCGACTCTTTTTGCGAGAGCGCTCCGCCCGCGCGCGGCGCGTTTTTTTTTCAGCGTCTCTCGCAATCGATCACGAGTTAAAATCGCGTTTCGCGTCTCATCGGTCCGGCAACGCCGTCCCGCGCTCCAGGTTCGCCTTGATCTCCGCGGTGTGCTCGCCGTACGCGCGGTCCAGCTTCTTGTTGAAGTGTTCGTTGCGGTCGTTGATGTGCGTCACGTCCCGCGCCTCGCGGTGCGTGCGCCGCCGCGAGAAATCGGCGCGCTTCTTCTTCTGCGCCTCCAGCTCCGCCACCATCCGGTCGACGTTCTCCGCCGGGACGCGCGAACCCGACACGCCGTACGCCAACGTGTTCGCGCCGGCGGTGAAGTCGGGGTCCGCGGCTTTCGCGCTCGCGTACGCCTCGTCGTCCATCTGAGGCACGTTCCGCGTCCTCTTTTCGTACGCGTTGAACAGGTTGTGCTTGGAAAACACCTCCCCGCCGCTCGCGCCGCGCTTCTGCTTCTTCGCCTGGACGGCGTACGTCTCCGCGGCGCGCTCGGCGGTTTCTAACAGGTGCTTCTTCTGTTTATCCACGCCCCGCTTCTCGAGCGCCTCGTCCCGCCGTTTCTCGCTTCGCTCTTCCCGCCTCGCCTTTTGCGCCTTCTCGTACGCCTCGGGAGCCTCTTCGCGTTTCTTCTCCTCGACGACGGCGTGGCGATTCGCCTTGCGCGACTCGTTCAGTTTCAGTCTCAGCTCGAACAGTTTGCGCTCGCGCGCCGACAGGGGCGCGTCCGCGGTCCGCGTTCGCGGTTCCGAACCCGCGGCGTCGCGCGCGTCCGCCTCGACGCCGCTCGCGACGAGCGCCGCGTCGGCGTCGGCGTCTTTTTTTGTGACTAATGTTCCCGGTCCGTCCTCGAAGTACGCGCCCGCGATGGACGCGAGCCCCGCTTTGTTTCCCGCGTACGGCTCCGAACTCGGCTCGGAACCGACGACACGCTCCCGTAGCCTGCGCGCGGACGCGGCGTCGGGGTCCTCCGCGCCGACCAGCCTGGTTTCCAGCGCCGCCTTCGCCTCCTCCGCCGCTCGCTTCTTTTGCAGAGCGCGCGCCGCCGCCGACGTCTTCGCGCCAAGCCCCGACTCGGGGTCCTCCTCGCCGCACGCCGCGACGACCACGGGCTCGCGCGTCGCGCCCGACTTGCTCCCGACGCGCTCGATCGCGCGCACGACGTCCATGCCCTCCACCACGGATCCGAAAACGACGTGCTTGCCGTCGAGCCACGCCGTCTTGGAGGTGCAGATGAAGAATTGCGATCCGTTGGTGCCGGGCCCCGCGTTGGCCATGGACAACACCCCCGGCCCGGTGTGCTTCAGCGCGAAGTTCTCATCCTCGAACGTGTTCCCGTAGATGGAGCGCCCGCCCGTGCCGTCGTGGTTCGTGAAGTCGCCCGCCTGGCACATGAACTCGGGGATCACGCGGTGGAACGTGCTCCCCTGGTAGTGCAAGCCCCCGCCCTTCTCGCCCGTGCACAGCGCGCGGAAGTTCTCGGCGGTGCGCGGCACCACGTCCGCGCGGAGCTCGAACGTGATGCGGCCGACGGGGACTCCCCCGACGGTCATGTCGAACCAGCACCGCGGGAGAAGGGACATCGCGGCAGCCCGGGGTCCGTGCCGCGCGCGCGTCGAAAGTCAATGAAGGGGCTTGGCGGCGCAATCTGGTCTTCTTCGGTGCCGATTCTCATTTTTTACACTGACGTGAGAACGATCTTCACGAAATCTTTCTTCCAGCTGGCGTTCTCCGCAGTCACCGCGGGAGCCGCTCGCGCACACCGCCGGACACCATCATGCGCGTCCTGTCCCCCGCGGCGCGCGTCGCCGGCGTCAGCGTCCCCACGCGCCGCGCCGGCCGCGCCGCGCGCGTGGTCGCCGCGTCCGCCGACCCCTCCGGGAGGCCCGGCGTCGTTCCCGCGAGCGGATCCTCGCGCGTCTCGAAACCGGCGCCGGAGGCGTTTCCCGCGAGGAAACCGACGGTCGCGCCGCTCGGCGCTCGCGCGTCGAGCCCCTCGAAGCCCGCTCGCGCGGTTTCTGTCCGCGCGGCCGACGGCGACGGGCCGCGGCGCGGCGGGGAGGACGAGCCCGACCGCGACGAGGACGGCCTGTACATCGGCACGTACAGTAACTTCTTCACCGACCCCGATCAGATCAAAGGCGTGATCATCTTCTGTGCGTTTCTCGCCTCCTTCGCGTCTCTCGGGAACATAGGCGCGGCGATCCTGCTGCCCATCCTCTACGGGCAGCCCATCGAGAGCTGCATCCAGGGGATCCTGTTCGGGTACTACTGCCCGCCCTGAGACGGGCGGCTGCGTATCGCCAGACGCCGTGTGTAGATATGGGTAGTATTAACACCGCGTAGGTACAGTGAGATACGGGCGTAGACGCCGTCGTCGCGCGCGACGGCGTCTCATCATTCGCCGAAAAGAACCGCCTCTCTCTCGCCTTTCGCGTCGCTCTTCTCTTTGCGCGCCGCGCGGCTTCGGCTTCCCCGCGACGCCTCACGCCTTGGCGAGCGCGTCCCGGACCGCCCTGGGGATCGAACCCGCGACCGCGGGCGCGTTGACGTACGCGCGCAACGGCTCGACGAGCGCGGGAAACTTTTTAAGCAGCTCCAGCAGAGGCGCCTCCGGCATCTCGCAGAGCACCGGGAACGACCGCGGCGCCGCGCGTTTGGCGCACCGCGCGAACCCCTCCCATATTTTTTTGTCGAACCGCCACACCTTCCGTCTCGCCAAACTTCGCAACACGCCGATCGTGAACTCGCGCAAGGAGGGCCACGCCGTCTCCGCCTGGATCACCGTGCGCATGAACAGGAGCGGCAGCGGGTGCATCTCCACCATGCGCGACATCGCGCTCGCCAGCGTCTCCGCGCCGAACACGTCGCCGCGCTCGAAACACGCGCCGCACGCCGCGATGATCTTCCGCAAGCCGACGCCGGGCGTCGCCGGGTCCACCTCGTGCAGAGCGACGAACAGCTCCGACGGCGATAGAGGCGCGCGATCGGTCCCGGTCAGGCAGAGCCGGTCGAGGGCACGCGCGAAGCCCTCGGGCGGAAGCGCCACCAGCCGCGGAACGAGCGCGCGCACCTTCTCCGCGGACATCGCGCCCAGCAGCGGAAGCAGCACGTCGACGTCCTCGTGGGACGCCGCCGCCTCCGTCTCGGCGTCCTCGGCGGCGTCGATGGCGGTCGGTGGCCTCGCCTCCGTCGCGCTCCGTCGCTCGGCGTCGGCGCGCATCTTTTCGGCGAGCGTCTCCGCGGCGCGCACGAGCGCGTCCATGGACGCGCGAGGCGCGCCCGCGTCGTCCTTCGCGGCGAGCGTCTCCGCGACGACGCCCCCGGCGGCGGCGGCGTCGCGCAGGTACTCCGCCTCGGCGGCGTCGGCGTCCGCCAAGACGCGGATCGCGCGTTTGGCGAGCGACTCGCTTCCCTTCGGTGGGTTCGCTATGACTTCGAGCAGCGGGCCGCACTGCACGCCCACGAGCCGCACGAGCCCGTCGAACCCACCCGAATTCGTGTACCCGTCATCCAGCAAAGCCGGCCGAAGCTCCTCCGGCAGCGCGGCAAACGCCGCGAACACCTTCGGCAGCAGCGCGCGTTCGCGGTTACACAGCGCGCAGAACAACGACATGTGCCGCGAGACGGCGGCGACGGCGGAGGCGACGGCGGCGGCTTCGACGCGAGAAAAACGCTCCTTCTCCGCGGCGTTCATTTGTGGAACGTCGTGCGCGTCTTCGCCGTCCGCCGCCGCGTCGTTCGTCCCGGGCCCGGGAGGGGGGGTTTCCGTTTCCGTCGGGTTCGCGGCGTCGGCGTCCTCAGCCGGTCTCGCCGCGAACCCCTCCGCCTCCGCCTTGCGGCGCTTCGCCTCGGCGACGCGCGCGCGCTCCGCCGCCGCCTTCTTCTCGGCAGCCTTCTTCATCGCCGCCGACGCCTCGGCAGCGACGCGCCGCGCGTCCGCCAGCGCCGCCGCGCCAGCGCCAGCCGCCACGCCGAGGTGGAACTCGGCGTACGCCTCCACCGCCTTGGACAGAGTCTCCACCGGGTGCAGCTTGCCGACGACGGCGCGAATCGCGCGCGCGCGCACGTCCTCGTCCGAGGAGGTGGCCGCCTCCAGCGCGATCTCCAGGCACCGCGCGCGCGCGGTGGGACGCCCCGCCACGAGCTCTAGAAGCGAGCCCAGCGCGGCGTTGATCACGTCCGACGAGTCCGGGAGCGGGACCCCGCCCCACCGCACGACCCGCCGCGTTTTCTTTTTCGATCGTCTCGCGAGGGACGCGCCGCCGGCGGCGGCGTCGGCGTCGCTGGCTTCGGCGCCGACGTCCGCGGCGCCGACGCCGCCGACTGTCTCCTCCTGCGCGACCGCGAACCCCAGACTCACGTCCGGATCGGCGTCGGCGACGAACGCCGACTCGGGCGGCGCGTTCGGGTCGTCTTCGGCGCCGCCGAGGGGCAGCCGGCACAGCGCGCGGAGCATGGCGATCGCCGCCGGAGGCACCGCCGGCGCGTCCACCAGCGTCCTCGCGACGTGCTTCAGGCGCGCACTCGAGTCGGACTCGAGCAGACCCACGACGATGGTCATCAGCGTGCGCGTGTACGGGCCGTCGGGTTTGATGCGCGTCGTCGCGGCGCGCGGTTTCTTCGCGGCCGTCTCGCTCGCGAGGACGCCTTCGTCCATCGCCGACGCGGCGGTTTCGTTGACGAAGACGGCGCCCAGCACGCGCGTCACCGCGACGTGCGCGTTCGGGTCGGGGAGCGCCGCGACGAGCGTCGAGAGCAACGCGCCCGCCACCGTCTTTTCGGGATCTTCGGTCCCGTCGATCCCGTCAGTCCCGTCGGATCCGCCGGATCCTCTCGCGTCCCCGCCGCGGAAAGCGCGCGACGCGAGGCCGCCACCCGAGAGCGGCCCGCCGAGCGCGAGCGGCGCGGACCGCGTCTTCGCGTCCGCGGCGTCCGCCCGGGCGGACCTCGCCGCCGTCTGCGCGGTGGCCGCCGCGG
>MDSV01113077.1_pt1 | contig 11246 bp, 6 predicted proteins | sample 810851 | NCBI WGS metagenome assembly MDSV01 (sample SAMN05326640, study PRJNA326480) | marine metagenome | isolation source: seawater | place: Atlantic Ocean: North East | collected 2012 | reverse complement strand
TATTCCAATTTAGCCAATCCATACTTACGATGTAACTATTTAGAATAAAGTAGTCAATCAGACTAAGTGGGTGTAACTGTGTAATTGCATACTCGTAGTTTGCGTCAACTGTCATATCATTTGACGTAACGAAATTCACCAAATCGTACCAATCATCTCCATCACCGTACTCTTCCCAAGTACCTCCCCACGTCTTTAGAAAATCAACAAAATGTCTTGGTTGATTATAATATTCACGAGTAAAATCGGTGTCATCTACTTTTTCTCTGTATTCATAAACCCCCCAATACTGACCATTCAAATAGACTATACAACTTTCCGAAGTACGTTCATCCATCTTTAAATCCGCTTCATGAGAAAGGGTATGTACATATGAATCTCTTATATGAGCTCCAGGTTCATGAGGATAATTGTCGTTTGCACCTGCTTTAAAAATCAGACGCTGAAACTCATCTCTTTCCTTTTCATGAAAAAGTTCATATTCTAAAGCAAAATCATAACCCAATTGATCTCTTGTGATATAATCAAATCCACGTTGACCATATGCATTTGAATTATTACCATGCTCATTAGAATCTCCTGATGCTTCAACTATAAACGTACCATCTTGCGCAAAAAACTCAATATGCATAGGCTCACCGATACCACCACCGCCAGGCCAAGTACCGTTTTCTTGTCCATTACCACTACAAGAAACTATTATAATACTGTGACTATCATCACCAATAAAATATGTATTAGTAGCAATGTAGCTATCAGCTTCATCACCTGTAGGATCAATTACTATTGCTCTCAGAACTGTGGTTGAATTAATAGCAACTGGACCAGTGTAAGCTGTACTTCCTCCGTTTGGAGCATATCCGTTGGTAGTATATCTAATTTCGTATCCTGCAGGGGCAGAGATGGCAACATTTACAGAGCCAGCGTAGTATCCAGCTTCTAAATCAAACTGCGCAGTTGGAGCGTAAGCTGAATAAGTTGGAGCTCCATTATTTGAAGCGTTAGGTGTTGGGTTGACACAAACAACCCAAGAATTGTCGCCATCCGTAGACCTAGACCAACTGTGATCTGCTTGAGTTGTGTTTATGTCTGAAACGTAGTCGTATTGTTCTAGTATATTTCCAGAAGGATCACTGAAAATAATTGACTCTCCTTGACATTGATTAATCTTAAAATTAGTATTTAGATTCCCCCCTAGATACAAATTTGTAGCGAGCTCTCCTTCTCCAGAACACATTACCATTAAATACCCACCAGCAGGAACGTTTGTCCCAGCAGGGATTTCAAACTTATCTAGGTTTGAAGGTTGATCTGAAAGGAAATATCCTCCTAAATCAACGTCTGCTGCTCCACTATTGTAGAACTCAATGAAATCTTCATTATCGCCACCAATATTGAGTGAATAGTTTGAACAACTAAACTCGTTAATGACAACCTGAGCATTTAAAACAGAAAATTGAATTGACGCTATCATCAATGCAACAACTAAATATATCAAATTCCTTTTCAAGACTAAACTGTATAAAGTGTTAGTGATTACTTAATATCAAATCTACCAGTATGTGGTGTAGAATGTGCACCTGTTAGGCGAAAGAAGTAAGCTCCAGATCTCAGGTTTCCTTTTTCGATAACATGAGTGTTCCCGATAGTACTTTCGACTCTAACTAGCTTGCCCTGTGAATCAATAATCTGAAGCATCATCGCTTCTCTTGAAGGATTAGGGAAAGAAATTGTAGAGTTAGCCGTTACCGGGTTAGGAATTACTGTAACCTTAGTGTTCGCCAGATCCTCATATTGTACTTCGCTTACACATGCATCCTCAATATCAATAAGGGTATTATGGTAATCATCGTTTACAACGTCTACTACGTTTTGTATGCAAACTTCTTCATCAACATTAATCCAATATAGTCTTATGAGTGGAGTCCACTCGTAGAACTTCATCATGCTCTCCCCTGCGTAGCTAAGTCCTATCACTTCTGAACCACCTGGAACAAATGACGGCTCAATTGGATAGTTAACAACGTCAGCTAAAGAAATAGCTTGGCTGATTTCAATTCCGCTGAATTCAATCTGGTAACCTACAATTCTATTGTTGGGGTTTAAGACATGTACATCAAAATAACCTTGATCCCAATCTATATTACCAATTTTAAAATGAACAGTATCGTAGTAATTAATGATCTCAGTAACTGGAAAGTCACACTTTGCGTGAACACCAGTAGAATCTGGATGCTCGTGAGCTTCATTCCAGAACTGACAACGAGACATTAAAGCGGCGTCAGAAACTGTGATGTTATCGTCTTGGTCAATATCAGTACAAGGCGCAACAGCGATATCATCTCCAAGGATTCCTTCTACGTATGCTACAGCATCTGTATACTCTTGGACTCCATTATAATCAAGGTCACCAACTAGAGCTTCTCCGTTACAATCACCGTTGCAATCTGCAACTGCTTGACCAAATAGAGTTCCTTCACAATCAGTAAATGGAGAACAATCGTCAAACACATTAACATCGAGTTCCCCCAAACTTCTATCAAAATTCACACAAACAGCTGCATAATTATTGTTGTAATCATTTTCATGCCTACCCAAGGCGTCTGGAATATATTCCCAATTAGCTCTTACTAAAAGAAAATACGTACCATCAGGAACATCTGTTACATCAATCCACTGACAGCTTAAACCACTTCCGTATATATCACCACAATGTGCAGAAATCCCCATTGTACTGCAACCATATTGTGCAGTACCTCCATCACTACACTCCAAATCCATTACACAAAATCCATTTTTGAATCCAATAGGAATGTATTCACCATCCAGGGTAAACAAGTCATACTTAGCATAACCATTATGGTGCCAATGATTGTGACAATCACCCCACTCAAACTGATCGTTATCGCTATTTGGAGAACCTATATAGTAGTCTAAATCACCAATATTCTTTATGTGTGTTGTAAACCTGACAATTTCTCTATTTCCGAATCCATTTAGACATCCCTCAGTAATATAACAATCACTTTCATCAACCTGCATGTTAGTTGCGTATATGCTATTTACAATAGCTTCTTCAACAACTATTAAATCTGGGCCAGTACACTCCGGGTCTCCAGGGTACACACATGATCCATTGTCAATTTCAGCATTTGGATTGTAATTACAAGCAACTGGGTCAGTACATCCTTCAGGTGGTCCTATATACGCGTGTTCCCATTGCCAAGGACCTTCACATCCTTCAAAAGAAGCCCAACGAATCCAATAAGTGATACCTCCTTCAAGAAGAACTGTCAGAGTCGCTTCATCTCCGCAACCACCCTGATCATCATCATAATAAATTGTTCCTGTATTGTCATCTTCAAAATTCGACATACTACAGTACTCATAAATATATAAACGAGTATCACAACCAGTTTCACAGCTGCTGAACAAATACATTCCATTTGCTTCAGGAGTAAAAACATACCAATAGTTTGAAACCGGCTGATTAATCATATCTCCTTCTGCTGAAGGTTGAGTAAGTTCAACAGCGTCGTTACAGGTAGTGCCAGGTGCACAATCAAATGTTACAGTGTCACTGTATCCGTAATTGCCACTTCCTCCTCCTGCAACTTCACCGTCAAGATAAATATTATAGAATCCAGGTTCGTTTAAGCCATCACCGTACGAATCGTAAATGGTGAACTCAAAGCACGGAAACTCATCGTCCATTGTTACACAAAGAGTGTCTGAGTTTGATCCTCCTTCAGCAAGAAGTTCTCCATCAACTAAAAGCGTCCAACTTATTTCGTTAGGCCATTCATCGGGAGAAATTTCAACAACGATTTCTGTCTCGCCTTCATTACAGTTGGTTTGAGCTAAAGAAATACTTGGGTATATTAAGATAGCAGGAAGAAATGTCCAAGCAAAAACTCGAGCAACATATAGGTTCATAATTTTTAGTTTCAATAAAAAAGGTAATACACTGCAAATTAGTACATAATAGATAAACTTTCATTTCTTCAAAAGGTTGCATCATCCCATATGTATCTTCGCAGAAATTATATAGAAATGGGACATCACGAAGAACCAAAAGAAAACGAAATTGCAGGACCAGTTGTTTTTGCACTATTCCTGTTCGCTATCGTTGTGATTTCGATAGCTCTTATGGTATAATAAATTATTCCACTACTGACATCTCATCTACGAGATGACCAGCACCAGCATAATGGTCGATAATCCAAAGTATATAACGGATGTCGACCATGATGTTTCTGCACCTATTCTCATCGAATAGAATATCGCTCATGGTACTTTCCCAGCTTCTATCAAAGTTGATACCCACAAGTTCTCCGTTACCATTTATCGCAGGACTACCAGAGTTACCTCCAGTTGTATGGTTTGACCCTGTAAAGCAAACAACAAGCTCGCTATCCTCTCCTCCTGTACCGTAGCGACCCCAATCTCCGTTTCTCAAGGCAACTACAAGATCTTCAGGTAGATCAAAATCAGGATGACCAGGCTTATACTTCTGCAAAATACCTTTAGTTGTTGATATAGGGTCGTAAGTCATTCCATCATGAGGAGATGACCCCTCAACCCTACCATAAGTAAGCCTTAAAGTAGAGTTGGCATCAATTGGGAAGTTTTTATTAATAAACATTTCCCTTAAGCCTTTTGAATACAGAGCTGTAGCAGATTTGATTTGGCTTTTAGCAGCAGAATACCCTGGAGCAACTTGCTGGAAGTAGTGATTTCTAAGTTCAGTAATCATCACTAAAGCAGGATCGTTTACTAGTTTTTTAATAGCCTTTCCCTTGGGCTTTTTAAATAGAGCTTCTAATTCTTCAGGGTTGTCAAAAATCGAATTAGCGTAGAAATCTGCAGCGTACTCTTCTGCTGATTTAAACGAATTATAATTAGCGCTTAACCCATCAGGCACTAGATCTTCAGAGATATACCCAAGGTATGACTCAATTAGAACGCTGAAGATGTCCTCGTCAACTGTTGCATCGTAATTTCTTGCATATTCTTCATTTATTGCCAGAGCTAAAGCTAAAACCTCCTCATATTTACCACTTTCAACTAGTTCATCATAGTGGTTGATTAAATCTGAAAACTCAAATGCGTGATTTAGGATGTCTGGGCCATAGTATACAAGTTCTATGAAAAGAGAACGAGCCTCGTAATATGGGTAATAAGAGGCATTTGCTTCTTGGATTTGGTCTATAACACCCTCATACTGAGAGTAACCAGGGAATTCAGATATGGTTTTAAATTTTGCTTCAAGCTCCTTTTTTATATCCACCGCTCCTAGATCAATGAGTCCCATTGACTGCCCCATCCACTTCTTCCAAGCGTTAGCTATACTACTTTGCTTTGATGCGTATGCAATCCTCAACTTGTCAGAAGATGCTCTTGCAGCGTTTATAACTGCTAAACTCCTGTCACGCATATCAATTCTCATAGGGTTAAGAACCTCAATCACGTGTTCTACAGCATCTGAAGCCAGGTATTGCTCTGTTGCTCCAGGAAAGCCAAAAACCATTGTAAAATCGCCTTCTTTTACTCCTTTAATCGACACAGGGAAATGGTGAGCAGGCTTAAAAGGGACGTTTGTTTCAGAGTAGTCTACAGGATTGTTATTTGCATCACAATAAATTCTGAACACACTGAAGTCACCAGTGTGTCTAGGCCAAACCCAGTTATCAGTATCCCCGCCAAATTTTCCAACTGCTGAAGGAGGAGCACCTACAAGTCTTACGTCTTTGTATGTGATTTTAGAGATTAAAAAGTATTGATTTCCAAAGTCGAATTCAACAACTCCACCACTAAGAAATTCACCATCAAGGTATTCTTGTTCGATTTCTTCAAAAATGTTTTTTCTAGCATTTGCTAGCTCCTCATCCTTCAATCCTTCAAGAGCTCTAATTACTCTATTAGTTACATCTTCAATTCTGTGGATGAATGTAGCAGTAAGGTTTGGATTAGGCAACTCTTCTGACATACTCATAGCCCAAAACCCATCTTTCAAGTAATCATTCTCCACCGTACTGTGGTACTGAATTTCTCCGTAACCACAATGGTGATTTGTAAATAGAAGTCCCTGATCGCTTACCATCTCAGCAGTACACCCTCCTCCAAAATGGACTACAGCATCCTTAAGACTACTGTGATTTATTGAGTAAATATCATCTGCTGTAAGTCTTAAACCCATTGCTTGCATATCACCCTCTAGCGCTTGCAAAAGAGTTGGAATCCACATCCCCTCTTTTGCACTAGCAACATTACTAAAACAAGCAAGCACTAATAACGAGACCACAATTCTCGTGGCCATAACATTCATTTTTTTCATTTTTACTGAATTATCGCTTTAGATTGCCAAACAACCACTCCGTTTTCATTTAATACTTCAACTAGGTATACACCAGCTTCAAGGTTTGACGCATCCCAAACTAGATTCTCTGAAGCCTGCATTGACTCAATAACTCTACCTCTAGAATCTCTGATTTGATATGTGCTATTTGCAGAAATTCCATCTAGTTTAAGTGTTGCCGAGTAAGCAACAGGATTTGGGAATACTCCCCATGCTGATATTAACTCTTCATCAATGTTTGCACAATTTTGAACTGTAACTACTACGGCGTCTGAGAGTTCACAGCCGAATTCATTAGTCACAGATAATCCAATTACTTCAGTTGTAGAAACTCCTGATTCAGTTTGAAGAATAAACATTGAAGCGCCTGATCCGTCTTGCCACTCATAAGTATAGTTTCCAGTTGGGGCTAAGAAGATGTGCATATCACCAGCACATAACTCAAAATCGTCACCTAAACTGTAAGGAGTAATTCCTACAAATGGAATATTGATATCCTCAGCAATTGCGCATCCCTCAGCATCGACAATTTCTACGTTGTAATATCCTGAAGAAACTTGGGGCAAATCCTCCCCTTCAAACTCGTAATCATTTGGCCCGCTCCAATCTATATCATACTCTCCAGTTCCTCCTGTAATTGTGATATCAATAGAACCGCCTTCACCATCTTCACAAACAGAATTTACGATATAGCTTAACTCTAGTTCATCTGGGTTAATTATTTCAAAATCAGCATTATATAATGTGCCTGGACAGCTTGATGTTAACTCTACAGAATACACGCCAGGAAGCAGTCCGCTAATAGAAGTCCCGGTTGAAGTATAGCCAAATGGACCAATCCAATTTACCTCTGCACCTAATCCCTCATTGAAGAGTAAAAGAGAGATCGATCCATCAGGATTAAACTCTGTTTCTAATGCGCAAGAAATATTGTTAAAATTTGAATTTATTAAAGGCTCGTTTTCTGTGGGCATAACTGAAATTTCAGAGATACCAGTTTGACCAACGTATCCGTCGATTTGCACATAAACTTCTGTCCCGACCTCAAGACATGGAGTATATGCTGTACTTCCGTAGTAAGATCCAGCTGAACAATACGCATCGTCATTTGCCCCAATTAATTCATAAGATTCAAAATCGTTACAACCATTATTCACCCATAAAGCTAATTGAGTGTCAAAACTTGTATTTTCATTACATAACTTCACTTCGTAAGCAACGCTTTCCTCAACTGTGAACATAGCCCAAACCGTAGCACTAATACTTCCTTCACACCATCCGCCTGGATTGTTACAACCTAAGGCTGGTGGAGCCACTTCGTAAAAAGAAGTCGTCGCATCAACATTACTCATTAAGTAAGTAGTTCCATCAACTGCTACTTCTAAAGCATTACAAGGGTTGTCATAATCGACTAAACCATTAGTATTCACATCGATATTCCAAACATTACCATTTCCTGTTCCGTCAAAAAAAGCCACCTCTATACCATTAATAAGCATGTAAAAATCAGTACCACCATCACCATATGAATCAACGTGGTACAAAGTCAATTGCGATCCTTCAGCTACACAGATTGCATCAGTAGCCTGAACATCATTATTACCATAAGTGTAACCCAGAACACCTCCACCATCAATTGAGCAACCAACATCAACATTACCTCCTGACATCAAAGATTCTCCAACTCCACATTCAACTCCACCTGGAACTAACTCCCAATACATTTCGTAAGCCCAAGCATCAGTATATACAATAAACTCCACTAAAACTTCGCCGTCATCGCATTGAGCTTTAACGCTAAAATCAGCTGTGAAAAATAAAATCGCAGCAAACAATGGGATCATCAATTTTTGCATGACTGCAATATAACACGACCTTCGTAATAATGATTATAATTGTATCTCCTTCTAAGACGCTAGACCTCTCCCGCTCTCCTATAAATCAGAATATTTCACTCCCACATTTTGCTAGCGATGCTGAAAAGCTAATGTTATCTCTCAAAAAGTGGGATACGAAGAAGCTTGCAAGAGAAATGAAGCTGAGTGACACTTTAGCTAGTATAGTTAAGTCTTGGCATGATTCATGGAATCTTTCTTCTCCTCAAGTCCTAACCTGCACAGCCATGAAGGGCGAAGCATTTAAGGCTCTCGACTTTCCCAGCCTTTCTAAAAAGGCCATAAATTATTCTATAGACAAGCTTTACGTCCTAAGCGGAATCTACGGCGCTCTCGCCCCGTTTGACGGGATCTCTCCCTACAGGCTAGAAATGGCACAAAAATTCCAGCCATTTGACAAGAGTAAAAGTTTGAATGGGTTTTGGTCTAAACGATTGCCATCTTTTTTCAACTCAAAAGCAGGAGAATCAGGCGGTTATTTAGCTAACCTAGCATCTGAAGAGTACAGCAAAGTGGTCATTAAACCCGAGTTAAACCTAGAAGTCATCAACTTTTCATTTAAAGTTGAAACTGATAAAGGGGTTAAAAACATTAGTGTATTTGCAAAGCAAGCAAGGGGAGCTATGGCTAGATTTATTATAGAAAATCAAATATCAACCATAGACGGTCTTAGAAAATTTGACTACCAAGGCTATAAATACAGAGAAGATCTCAGCTCATCACTTTTATTGTCTTTTACACGAACTAGGTAATCAAAAGATTATCTTTGCGGCCCATAAACATTTAAAAAAAGAATATATATATATATGGATTCTATATCATATGCATTAGGCATCGTTCTTGCCTCTAACCTTAAAAACCAAGGTTTTTCTGACATCAACACTAAAGAATTAGCACAGGGTTTTGCTGAATCTCTTGCTGGAAATGGCAAGCTAACAGTAGAAGAAGCTGACGGTAAAATCAAAGAAATGATGATGAAATTACAGGAAGAGAAGGGAGCCGAAGCTAAGACTGAAGGTGAGAAATTTCTTGCAGAAAACGCTAAAAACGATGGCATCGAAGTAACAGGAAGTGGACTTCAATACAACCACGAAACTGTAGGAGAAGGCGAAGTTCCAACTGCTGAAGACACTGTGACTGTTCACTACAGGGGTACTCTTATCGACGGAACTGAATTTGACTCAAGCTATAAGAGAGGTGAGCCTATTTCATTCCCTCTAAACGGGGTTATTCCTGGTTGGACAGAAGGATTACAGCTTATGAAAATTGGTGGTAAGACTAAATTCTTTATCCCTCAAGAGCTTGCTTATGGAGCCAGACCAAACCCAAATGGTCCTATCCCTCCATTCGCTGCGCTTATATTCGAAGTCGAATTAATCGGTATTAAAAAGGCATAAACATGTTTCCATTAGAAAACGACGCAGTAGTTCTAGGTTTATTAGCGGTTTCCCTTGCTGGGATTTTCTATTCTGCTCAGCAACCATCTATGAAGAAATTCTTCACGTTTGTACCAACACTCCTGTTATGTTACTTCGTACCTGCTGCGTTTAATTCTTTTGGACTTGTCGACGGAGAATCATCAAGCCTATACTTTGTTGCTTCTAGATACCTACTTCCTGCCAGCTTGGTTCTTTTATGTTTGAGTATAGACCTCAAAGGCATATATAATTTAGGACCCAAGGCTATCATTATGTTCTTTGCTGCAACTTTTGGCATCATTATAGGAGGACCACTAGCGTTATACTTAGTGGGACAATTCTACCCTGAAGTATTTGGAGGTGATGACCCAGAAGCTATGTGGAGAGGACTTTCAACTGTAGCCGGAAGCTGGATAGGGGGAGGTGCAAACCAAGCTGCATTGAAGGAGATTTCAGGCACTTTAGACAAGCAGTTTTCTATCATGCTAATAGTTGACGTATTCGTTGCTAATCTATGGATGCCCTTCCTTTTATACGGGGCGGGCCACACGAAAAAGATCGACTCTTTGCTTAAAGCAGATAGCACTGCGGTAGACAGTCTGAAAAAGAAGGTTGAGGACTACCAAGACAGCATTGCTAGAATCCCATCGTTTACCGATCTAATCGTATTGGTTGGAATAGCATTTGGATCTGTTGCTGTTGCCCACTTAGTAGCAGATTTTGCTTCAGTCAGCATTCACGACAGTTTCAGCGGAATCCTTGCTGACAATCCTGAAAGCTTTGTAAAATACCTCAGCTCTCTTGAAAAAGGGTTCTTTTGGATTGTAGTTGTAGCAACTGTTTTAGGCGTAGGAATGAGCTTTACTCAAGTAAAAGAATACGAAGGTTCTGGTGCCAGTAAACTAGGTTCTATCTTCCTTTACATCCTTGTAGCAACTATAGGAATGAAGATGAATGTTGGCGAATTAATTGCAAACTGGGAGACTTATTCTTCTGCGATAATAATAGGACTTATATGGATGCTAGTACACATCTTAGTGCTACTAGTTGTAGCAGTAATAATTAAAGCACCTTTCTTCTTTGTTGCAGTTGGCTCTCAAGCAAATGTTGGAGGAGCTGCTTCTGCTCCAATTGTAGCTAGCGCATTTTCACCTGCCTTAGCCCCTGTTGGAATTTTGCTTGCCGTTCTAGGATATGCAGTGGGCACAATTGGTGCCATTATATGCATGGAGTGGATGCACGTTATTTCATAAAGAAATGACCCTTTACCACTCTTTTAGCTTCTAAATACTCTTTGTTTTCCGGAACGACACCTACTTGAAGAGGCACTCTTTCAACCACCTCAATTTCTTCAACATTATCAAAGGCATTTACCTTTTCTGGGTTGTTTGTTAAAAGTTTAATTCTCTTTACTTCTAAATATTTTAAAACTTCTACAGCTGTTTCAAATGTCCTTGCGTCGTCTTTATGTCCAAGCTGCACATTAGCCTCGTAGGTGTCTAAACCATCATCTTGAAGGTTGTATGCCTTCAGCTTTTCAACTAAGCCTATACCCCTTCCCTCTTGTCTTAGGTA
>MDSV01091893.1_pt1 | contig 11246 bp, 5 predicted proteins | sample 810851 | NCBI WGS metagenome assembly MDSV01 (sample SAMN05326640, study PRJNA326480) | marine metagenome | isolation source: seawater | place: Atlantic Ocean: North East | collected 2012 | reverse complement strand
GCCGCTGAATAATGTACAAGCACAGTTTTCTATTCCTTATTCAACTAGGCCCGATCCAGTATGGGATCAAGGAGCTTATGATGGTTCCAATTCCAATGGAGACTGGCAATGTACTCCAGATGAAAATTCAGGTTGTTATCATATTCCTTTTGATCAAGGTACTGTTGCAGCGTTTAATTACACAGATATGAAAGATGATAGAGGATTATTTCTTTCATTCATAGGACTTACTTTACAGGTTTGGACTTGGAATTCGGATACAAATGGTAATTCTTTACCAGATGAAGTTGCCTTAAACACATTATTAGTTTCAAATGAAGAGTCTCCAGATAATGATGGAGACGGATATAATGACACTGTCGATTTAGATGATGATTATGACTCTATCTATGATTGGAACGATGTAGATGATGATAATGATGGGCTTTGGGATTATTTTGAAGTTGATACTGACTTTGACTTAGATGATGATTCGGGCACAATAGAATTTAATATGTTGCTTGGAGGTAATTGTGCTGATAATGACGACGATGGGAATGATGCTGACGTTAATGAAGATGGCTATTTTAATCCGGTATTAGATAGAGGTAGGATGTCTCAAGGATTCCTTTCACCAACATATTATGATGTAGATAATGATAATGATGGAGTTCCAGATACAGAAGATCCGGATGATGATAATGATGGAAGGTTAGATGTAGACCAAGAACAAATAGATGGTTGTTTTTGGGGCGAAGAATCTTCTCCTTGGGATCATGATAATAATGGGATTCCTAATTGGGCAGATGAGGATTGGGATGGAGACGGACGTACAAATACTTGGGAGAGGGATAATGGTTACAAGCCCACAGATAATTTAGTCCAACCTACAACATCGATACATGTAATTTTATGGGATCATGATAATGATGGATTAAGGGATGATATTGATTTGGATGATGATGCTGATGGCATGAAAGATGAGGATGAGATAATGCTTTGGCCATCAAGGTTTGGTTCAAATTCTACGAATCCATGGGATCATGACGATATGGGTTCTGGAGAGGCTCTCTACAATCCTAATGATAATACCACTGGCCCTGATTCATTAGATGTAGATGATGATAATGATGGGTTAGTAGATGTAGATTTTGATTATCTTGAAGAAAATGAAATTGCGTTTCCTTGCTATAATGGAGCACAATCAAGTGATTGGGATCATGATAATGATTGTATTCTAGATGAAGATGACAAAACACCTACATTTGTCACATTAGATGTTCCAGATATTCTTTGGCTTGATCATAAAGTTCCAGCAGTATTTAGTGGCGAAGTCACATGGCTCCCTGAAGGTATGACTCAACCACAACCGGCACCAAATATTCCGGTTCAGGTTCATATTGAATGGGCAGAAAATGGCACTTTAGCTGTAGAAACTGTAGATGTATTAACAAATGCAAATGGAGAATTTACAGTTGGACAATTTTTGTATCCTGAAGATTTACATGTAGGTGATAATGATACTTATCGGGTATTTGCAGAAGTAACAGAAATGTTTGCTTTTAATGGTGATAAATCCAGTGAAACATTAGTTGGAGTTAGAGCAAATACAACATTTGACTATACTTCTTGGGAATATGTTCGTTCTGATGAACAACCCCTTTGGATAGATTTTAAAACACACTATACTGCAGATTGGGATAGAGGAATTTTTGATAAAAGAATACCATTTGCCCCAGTTACTTTTGAAATTAGCGGAGTAGTAAGACAACAACAACACTACGGTCCTTTTGGTAATCTAACAAATGCTACACAATATGATGCATTTGGAAGTGGGTATCGTGCTGATTCCAATGGATGGGCATCCATGTCCTTTGTTCAAGAGAATGGGGCCAATGGAACATGGAAACAAGTTCGTTGGAATTCTTCATTAGATAATGGCGATGGACAATTAACGGGTGGTTATGAATTAATTATCTGGAATGATGTACTTAAGAAACATCAAGTTCAAGGAAGATATAATTATACAAATGTTTCGTTACCTCCAGGGTTATTTACGATTAAAGGTTATATGAATCCTTCATTGGCGGGACCGTTAGATTCGGTATTTCCTTATGTAGAAGCGTCCGAAACACCAGCATTCGATATGAAATCGGTTCAAAGAATGTATATAGATGCTGAAATGATTATTGATGGAACCGTGCCGTTATATTGGTGGAATTCATCAATCAATAATGGAGATGGTACCTTTGGTTCATGGAGTACCTTATTCCATGAGCAAGCATTGAATAATGCAGGAATCACCTTTAATGAGGCGCGCGCTTACAAACCCTATCCTTTACTTTGGGACGGAAACTTAGAATCATTAAACAATTCAAACACCAAAGCTTTGATGCCATTTATTAGGGCAAATAGTACGGATTGGTATGTAAAAATGTCTAATGGAGCATTTAATGAATTACCTCCATGCGGACCGATAGAAAAATCAAACCCAGATACTGAATATCGTTGTGAAATAATCCCGGAAGTTTTGACAGGAGATCAGATTAGAGTCACGGGTACTGTTGAAAATCGAACAAAAGTACCGTGGTATAATGATAATATTGTTCTACAAGTGGATGTTGATAAGAATTTAGCATTTGGCTCTTCAGGTGAAACATTTTACAATTTGAAACCTTATGATGTAAATGGAGAAGCGGCTTTTAATTATACATTTGATTTTCAATCGAGATTCCAAGCAGGTACATATGGGGTTAGAGCAGACTTCTCAGCCCCCGAATATTATTTTTCTGGAGATTTAAATGCATTAGCACCTACCGGAGCATATCTTAATGTGTCTGTAATCGGTACAACAGAGTTTAAATTGAACACAATACCAAGATTATACAGGAATACTACGACCACAGTGATTGCAGAATTGATTGATAACGCGGGGGTTCCTGTAAAACAAGCACCAATTATTTGGTCATGGCAAGCTGGAGGGCAAGGAACAAATTACACTGATGATTATGGAAGGCTTAGTTTACCCATATTAGTTGATCCAAATATGGAATTAGGAGAATATGAGTTAAGCTTGGCATTTGCCCCAGAAGGTAACTCAATTTTGAAACCATCTAGTACCGTGGAAAATTTATGGATCGTTTCACAGACGTTTATTCATGTAGAATCTACAACCGCAGATAAAAAAGGCACTAATCTTTTGACGGCTGGAGATGAATGGGAGTTTACAGCACAAGTGTTAGATGATAATTCAACACCAATGATTCCAGATATTAGTACGAATGGATTAAATGGTATTTTTGCTCCAAGTGGTGGATTAGTTGACGTAATTTTTGAAGGAATTTCTTTCAATAATGATTACAATAGACAAATCGTGGCCACTGTTGCTCCAAGCGGAGGAACAATCACCCTTCCTACAAAATGGTGCTTCGAGGATAAATTAACACATTCTTATGATGAAAATACAAATGTGTTAATCGAAAGTCAAGGGTCTGATGGATTTTGGGATAGAGATGTTGGTTGGTTATTAGATCCTCTGGACCCAAGTAGTAGAACAGGCTTCCAAGATGAAACTTTAGATAGATATAATGAGGGAGTTAATTGTTTAAAAGCTGACATATATCCATTAATTCCTACAACATTAATGAAGGACGATACAACATTTTTACCTGATGGTTATGGGCCTGTAAATGTGATTTTAAGATATGAAGAAGCACTACCAAATGAGGGTTGTGATATAATTGATGCTCAGCAAAACGCATTAAATGCAGTTGGCCTTTGGGACGCATGTGTTCTAAAACCAGGTCAAACACATTACAGAAGAGTCCTCCCATATCAAGCAAATGGTTTTGCACTTGTAGGTAATACTGAATTAGTAATTGATGATCAAGTAGTGTATACTAGCGGGGAAGATCCATTGACTGGAGAAACTATCCAAAAACCAATGGTCATCACAGGTCAATTGTCTGATGAGATGGGTAATAACCTTTCAGATAGGTGGATTAGGGTTTCTTATTTATTGAATGATGGAACTAATGAGCCAGAGTTTTGTCCAACTCAAAGAACGGATGCAAATGGATATTATTCTATCCCTTGTGAAAAATTCAAAAACGTAAAATCAGGAGAAGTTACTGTTACCGTGGAATATAATTCATTAGAAAATAATGATGCATATAGGTACAAAGGTGCAACAATGAATGCAACATTTGATGTATTTTCTAATTCAACATTAGAAATTACAGAAATCGGACCTAAAGAGATAAATGTAGCAAATTATATAGCAGCGAATGGAACACAATATCCTGTAATTTATTTGGGAGAAAGCTTCCATATTCACGCTATATTAAAACAAACAAATGGATTGCCTATTGGTGATTGTTTGAATATTTATGTTGAACCTGAAAAGACATCAAGTGTATTGGCCTTTGTTGAAACAAATCCCGCAACCGGAGAAATGATTTGGTATTCAAGTGATGAAAAACCATCATTACGTGTAGAGCCAGTAGCAAATAAATTTGAAGGATTAAGGACTATTAGGGTAGCTTATGAACCTAATAAAAATGTTCCAGGTGGATGTGAAGCCGATTTAGATGCATCAGTCAATGGTTCTTATGACGATATAGAAGTTCTTGTAAGAAGTAATGTTGATTTAATTGTACGAACTAATTGGGAAAGATATGAAGAAAATGGATATAATGTTGGAGACACGGTAACTGGTGCAGTTTCAGTTCTTAGAGCAAAAGCAGATTCGGCAATTGCTGATGAAGAAGTTAGATTTATTCGACAATATTGGAACCCTGAAGACCCTGATGCTGTTGATGGCTGGGTTACAGATGATACAATTAAAGTAATGACCAACTTAAATGGACTTGCTAAATTTGAATGGAATTACACAGGTAATACTTGTGCAGGTATAGCATGTGATGGGAAATGGAGGGTGATAGCTTATTTCCCCGGATCGATGGAATTTGTAAATCCAGGTTCCAATATTACTGGAGTAATGGAATTATCTACAGCCCAATTGGCAGTTGAGTCAAAAGGAATTTTAGATAATCCACAATTATTACTTTCTGGTGCAATTTTACTGGTTGCAGGATTACTTGTAGGATTAATTATGTATAGAAGATTACAAGATCGTAAACGTGTTGAAATCTTAAGAGGTATTTTGACAGATACCATGGCCCAATTAAGGGCTTCAAATGAGTACATAGCAGTTATTTTCAATTGCTATAAAGATTTAGTACACCACTTTAGATCTTATGGTTTTATGAAGAAGGTATACGAAACTACTAGAGAATTTGAGTCAGCAGTTCGAGGGGCTTTTTACATGGTTCCTGGTGATCAATTAGATAGGTTTTTATCAATTTTCGAAGAAGCTAGATATTCAGATCACGATATTGGTCCAACTCATAGAGATGCAGCAATTCAAACATTGCAGATGATTTCAGATAGCATTACTATTGCTTTAGGAGAAGAAGGAAGGATAGAAAGAACCGCAGAACATTCTTCAGATATTCATGAAAAGCAAGTGAAAGCGGGGATGTTTAAATCTGCTGATGGCTCAATGATTATTCAAGGCCAAACTGATGATGAAAAAGAACAGATTTCTATTTAATCTACCATTTTTCCCTTGGCATCTAATAGTTCAACTGTTAAACCTGCCGCGTTTGCTCCGATGAGAATTTCATTATGGATACTATCGCTAAAGTCATCTAGAGCTTCAAGATGAGTAGATCCAGTGGTGTCTGTTAAACGATCTACAAGATGATTAAGTATGCAAGACACCCCATATGCTTGACCAATTCTGAACGCATGGTCTACTCCACCGATCTCAGGTTCCTCAGCCCTCATTCGTAAGATTACAGTTTGTGAATATGCAATTAATGCACCATAAAGTGCTTCCATTGCATTAGCAACCCCAGGTGCGCCTTCAATTTGTTCTTGTGCTTGTACAAGGGCGGTATCAACTCCCTCCTCGTATTTACGGTGTGCTGCAATGATATCTTCTGTTTCAAGTTGCATTGCTTCGTCTATAGTGGCCTTCCAATCCATGAGCCTCTGACATAAGTTAACTGTATGAATATTGAGGTGAAAATCTACTAATTCCACTTAGAAATCAATCCGTTGGTTTCATAACGGGGTGGAGGGTCGCGAGGCTGCCCGACATCGAGGGAGTCATATGAATAGACGAAATAAAAAGACAAATCAGAATCTGGTTGAGTTAATTGATCAGTTGAAAGAAAAGTCCCGGGAAACCGGTTCGGCACTATGGCGAGATGTTGCATTAAGACTTTCTAAAAGTCGGAAAAATTGGGCTCAACCTAACCTTAGCCGCTTATCTAGACACGCACCAAAAGGTGCTGTAGTGCTAGTACCTGGTAAATTATTAGGGAGTGGAGAGGTTGAAGGAAGCCCAACAGTTGCAGCTTACAGCGCTAGTACCGGAGCGAGGGACAAAATCATTGCAGCAGGTGGAAAATACCTGACTTTAAATGATTTAATGAATGAAAATCCAGAAGGGAAAGGAGTTGTTATTCTTGGATAATATATCAAAAACTTATGTTTATGATGCTACTGATATTATTATGGGGCGCCTTGCTAGTAAAGTTGCAAGTCAATTGTTAAAGTCTCATCAATCAGGTACTAATGACAAAGTAATTATTATTAATGTTGAAAATGCAATAATTTCTGGAGGTAAAGAGCGCATAGTTAAGGATTATAAGGCAAGATATGAGTTAAACCATCCTAGAAAAGGACCATTTTATCCTAGAATGCCAGATAGAATTTTCAAACGTTCAATTCGAGGAATGCTACCTTATCAAAAGAAAGCAAGCGGCCGTTCAGCATTAAAGGCTGTACGTTGTGAAATTGGATGTCCTTCACATTTAACAGGAGAATCTCTTCCAGATAATCATGTTGTTGGAGACTTATCAGAAGTAAAAAGAGCCCTGCCAGAGCGTTTTATGCGCTTAGGAGAAGTTAGTATCGAGATGGGTGCACCAGGGCATCGTTGGAAAAAACAAAAAGGTGAAGCATAATGGCAAGAAAGAAGAAAGTAGTAAATATGAGTGGTAAAAGAAAAACTGCTATTGCTAGATCCTCAGTTAAGAAGGGAAAGGGCAGAGTGAGAATAGATAGTAAACCTATCGAAATTTATGAACCCGAAATGGCTAGAAATAAAGCTATGGAGCCACTAATCATCGCTGACGCAATGGGTAAATTATCTACCGTAGATATTAATCTGACAGTACTTGGAGGAGGAATTATGGGTCAAGCCGATGCAATTAGAACAGCAATAGCTAGAGGACTTGTACACTTTAATGGTGGAAAAGAAGGCGTTGATGAAGAGCTTCGAGATGAATATTTAAGATTTGATCGTAGTTTATTAGTAAACGATCCAAGAAGGAAAGAACCTAAGCATCAAATGGGTAAAGGTGCTAGAAAGAAGAAACAAAAATCATACAGGTGATAAAAATATGTTAATACCAATACGTTGTTTTAGTTGTGGAATAGTAATTGCTGATAGATGGGAAAAATACAAAGAATTACTTGAAGAAGGAAAAAGTGTCCAAGAAGCATTAGATGAAATTAAACTAACTAGATATTGTTGTCGTAGAATGTATGTTTCACACGTGGAACTTATTGAAGAAGTTGCACCGTTTAGTACATACAGATACTGATTTCACGTTTGTTTTTGGGCCCGTGGGTTAGCTTGGCTATACTAGGCGGCTGGGGGCCGTCTGACCCCAGTTCAAATCTGGGCGGGCCCATTCTTTTCGAATTAATTATATTAACAAAAAGGCAACACTCATTTCATTAGTCCTTTTCAGACTCAATATGCAAGGGCGCAAAATCACAATTTTTTTTGTTTTGATATTTTTAATTAGTATTTTACCAATTGTTGAAATTGGTCAAAATAGTGCAGAAACGATTACCTCCACTGTAAAATGGTCTGGAGTTAAAGAGATTGATACTGATGTAATAATCAAATCAGGTGCAATTCTAACAATTGCAGATGATACAATAGTAAATATTAATTCTGACGTATCTTTTTCTGTCGAAGGATCTTTGATAATTGAAGGAGTAGGAGATTCAGGAGTTCAATTCATAGCAAATATATCTCAACAATCAGAATTAGGTTCAAAATCAAATTGGGAGGGCATTATTCTCGAAAATTCAGGTGTAGCCGAAATAAATGGGCTATCACTTAATGGAACTAGAAATGGAATTAAAGCTAATTTAGGTTCTAATCTAGAAATTAATAATTCAACTATTTCAGATAGTATTCAAGGAGTTTTAAATTATGGGACTGCTGAATTAAAAGATTTTACTTGTATTAATATTCAAAATAATTGCATTACTAATGCAGGGTCCATGAATGCAGATATGATTTTTTCTAATCATACAGGTCAATTATTAAGCCATAATAATACTGGAACTTTTACTGAATTATCTGCCAATAATACTGGAGTAGTAGTAGAAGTTTCTGGTGGTGCAACAGGAGTTTTAAATACTCTGAACACAGTGAATACTGGTTTAGTATTACGAGCATATGGCGATCAAAGTGGAATGACTTATTCTGAAATAGAATCTGAATATTCATCTCAGCTTTTTGATGTATCAAATAGTGAAGCATTGTCATTAAATAATATTCAAGGTGTATCAATTAATTCGGTATTGTTAGCAAATTCTGTTGATTCATTAGAAATTAACTCTATGTACATTTATGACTCAAACTCTGTAGGTTTAGCAATGGAAATTTCCACATCCGATTCAGTTAAAATTAGTAATGCAACAATTAACGGATATGGGCAATCATTTTTATTTTCAGGGGGGGGCTCATTCAGTTTAATTAATACAACATTCTTTTCTAATGGGAAGATTGGAGAATTATCATCATCTACATTAGAAATAGAAGAGGGGGATTTTGAGGGTACATCTCATGGATTACATACTCAATATTCTACACTTACAGTAAAAAATGTTAATATTACAGTCGGAGAAAATCATGGAACTGCTTTACAAATTTTAGGGGGATCTTTGCTTGTAATGGAGGAATTAAATTTAACACATGAAGCACAATGGTCTGATTCAACATCAATTGGTTTACATACCATTTGGTCAGACGTAACCGCAGAAACAGTAAATATCATAGGTTTTTCAACAGGAGTTTCCTGTGAAACAACAAGTACATTATCAATTAGTAATTTATCAATTATAGATAATGTAAATTTAGGATATTCACAAGCGTGTTCAGAATCAATTATTGATGAATTAATTACTACCTCTGGGCGCCATGGTTTGTATTCTAAAACAGGAGAAATTAGTATTGAATCCTGGGCAGCATCATCTCATACCACTTCACTGATGTTAAGTGACTCTTCTGCAAAAACATATATTCGCAATTGGGAGGGTACGGGATTTACTTTTGCAGCGCAGGGAGAAGCATCAGAGCTATTTTACGGGACATCAACAATTAATGAAAATTTAATTCAGATTAATGGTGCAGAAAAATATTTTGAAACAGATATAGAAATTACCGATTTATCCGGACAAAACCCACTCGAGGGAATAGTGGTCAGTGTTCATAAATTTAATGAGATTACTAATATTGAGGGAATTGTAACTTTACCGTTAACTAGCCAAAATTCGGATGTTCATGCTCTTGATTCTGAGGATTCTATTTCTAGGTTGAAGAGTTTATCTACCAATGTCATAAATCCAAGAATTGAATTACCTGTATTGCCTTCTGATGGTAGTAATTGGGTTGTTGAATCAGGAGTTAATATAGTTTTGAATGGTTTTAATGGTGAATTACTTTCAAACATTACAATTCAAGACGGAGGTAGTTTAGATTTGATAGATACTTCTTTGACTGCATTAAATGTTAGTGTAGAAGTAGGAGGAATATTAACAGGAGTTAATTCTAATTTAATTGGGAACAATTTCTCCATCTCATCAAGTGAAATAGGTAATGAGGCATCATCATTATTATTAGAAGGAATAATTGAAATTAATTGTGAATTAGTAAGTATGAATTGGTATGGAATTACTTTAAAGGGAGATGTAAATTTAATTACAAATAATAATTGTGAACTTTCATTGTTTGGAGGGGGATTAATAGGTTTTACAACTATTTCTCAAGGCGGTTCAATAGTTCAATTTTCTAATTTAGTTGTAAATGTAGTTGATCAGGGAGTACCAATTCCCTCTGCTTTAATTACATTAGACGGAGTACAAGGAAATAATGAAGTTATTTCAGCAATTACTGATGTAACTGGTACTGCGAATTTAAGAGCATTAAGTATGCGTTACAATGAAAACGGCGCTTTTGATTTACCAGCAGATAGAATCGTGACAATGGAAATAGATTCATTGGAAATTTCTCAAACTAATTATTGGGATGTTTCACAGAATTCTGAAATGACTTTTATAGCGTCAACAGTAAATACGGACGAAGTGTTTAATTTTTTAAATTTAGATTTGAAATGGTCCCCATATTACCTATTTGATGATTTAGTGGTTTCCGGATTAATGCAAATTGAAGATGGTGTTGATTTGCAAATTTCTACTAATAAAGGAATTATTGTTAGTGGACAAATGAATATTGGAAGTGCTAGTTTACATGGAACAGATTGGTCTGGGATTTTAGTTAACGGAGGAGGAATTAATTTTGAAGGCTCTTATTTACTAAACGCCGTTCAAAGTTTAACTCTCGAAAACTATGCATCTGGAAACATCTTAGGGTCTACTTTTTCAAATTCAATACAAGGACATATTTTGCTTAATTCAGGTAGTACAGTTGATGTGGGGGACTCAACCTTTGAATTAGGAGATGATTGTATTAAAACATCTGATAATTCAGAAATAATGCTTGATATCAGCTCTTCAAATATTTCTTTATGTGAAGTAGGAATTCGTGCAACTGGCGCACAAATTAATTTGAATGACATTCAGATCTATACAGCAGGTACAGGAATAAGATTGATAGATGTCAGTGGAAACTTGAAAAATATTTCTATTGATGGTGATTTTGAAATATATAATGGACCAGGAAATCCCCCAATTAGAGTAATTTCAGATATGAAAGGAATAGAAATAATAGATCAAATTAATGAGTTGTCGGTCACAAATATAATTATTGACATGCAAGATATAGGATTTTCAATAGAAGATAGTATTGGAATTGATATTAATTTAATAGATGTTTCAAAAATCATGTTTGTCAGAACATCAGGACACATTACTAATTTAATTTCAAATGAGGT
>MDSV01068813.1_pt1 | contig 11246 bp, 7 predicted proteins | sample 810851 | NCBI WGS metagenome assembly MDSV01 (sample SAMN05326640, study PRJNA326480) | marine metagenome | isolation source: seawater | place: Atlantic Ocean: North East | collected 2012 | reverse complement strand
GCGGCGTTTCTTGACCTCGACGCGACGACGCAGGCGCAATTCGTGCTGTTCGAGTCCTCGTCGGGCTACGGCCTCTTCGAGACGTTGGACATGGACGCGATCGGTGAATCCATCGAAAAAGTGCAGGAGACGACGCAGAGTGCGGATAAATTCGGACGCGTGGTGAAATTGCACGGATTCAAACCGTTCACGTCGGCGGCGAACGCGTTGGAACAGGTCAACTGCGTCTCCGAGGGCGTGGCGTCGGAGGATTTGCAAAACTTTTTAGAGCAAAATTTGCCAAAGGTGAAGGATTCGAAAAAGGCCAAGTTTCAGCTCGGTGTGTCCGATCCCAAGCTCGGAAACTCCATCGTGGACGCGTTGAACATTCCGTGCGTGTGTAACGATCACGTCGGGGAGATTCTTCGCGGCGTGCGAACGCACTTTACTAAATTCGTCAAGGGTTTCAAGGGTGGCGACTACGAAAAGGCGCAGCTCGGTTTGGCGCACTCGTACTCTCGCGCCAAGGTGAAGTTTAACGTCAATCGTTCGGATAACATGATCATTCAAGCGATCGCGTTGCTCGATACCCTCGATAAGGATATCAACACCTTCATCATGCGCGTGCGAGAGTGGTACGGGTGGCACTTTCCCGAGCTCGTCAAGGTGGTCAACGACAATTACATGTACGCGAGACTGGCGCTCGTGATCAAGGATAAGGCGACGCTCACGGATGACGCGCTTCCGACGCTCAAGGAAATCACCGGTGATGAAGACAAGGCCAAGGAAGTGATCGAGGCGGCCAAGGCGTCGATGGGTCAAGACATTTCACCCGTCGATTTGATCAACATCGAAGCCTTCGCCAAGCGCGTCATCTCCCTCGCCGAGTACCGCACGAGTCTGCACAACTACTTGAACAACAAAATGAACGCGGTGCGTACATCGACGCGACGAAGCGACGCTCGAACAAAAGGAGGAGAAAAGAATCGATTATTCTCTCGCAATTCGTGGGGATGATGATTATGATACACCAATCACAGACCTGATCTGAATTACCTTGTTGAAACAATTCATGCACCACTCTGACTCACGTCTGTGGAGAACACGTGGATGCTCGCGAACGCGCGTTCGGAGAGAGAATGGAGAGACTGACCGTTGACTTCACGTTTTTTTGTATCGATTCACAGGTGGCACCCAACTTGGGAGCCTTGGTCGGCGACACCATCGCCGCGCGTTTGATTTCCCACGCCGGTTCTCTCACCAACTTAGCCAAGTACCCCGCGTCGACGGTGCAGATTCTCGGCGCCGAAAAGGCGCTCTTCCGCGCCTTGAAGACAAAGGGTAACACGCCAAAGTATGGTTTAATTTTCCACAGCACGTTCATCGGCAAGGCGAACGCGCGCAATAAGGGACGAATTTCCCGATACTTAGCCAACAAGTGTAGCATCGCGAGCCGAATCGACTGCTTTAGCGACTTCCAGACCACTCTGTTCGGTGAGAAGTTGAAGGACCAAGTCGAGGAGCGTTTGGCGTTCTACGACAAGGGCACGGCGCCGCGCAAGAACATCGCCATGATGCAAGAAGTCATCGCGGAGATTGGTCCTCAAGCCGGCGGCGGCGACAAGAAGAGAAAAGCCGCCGACGCGTCGACGCCGAAGAAGCAAAAGAAGGACAAGAAGGATAAGAAGGAAAAGTCCGCGAAGAAGGCGAAGAAGTGAATTGTTGTGTTCCTCGAATAACAGAATTTTGTGTGTAATATAGTTCACGATGACATCGTAAAACAGCTACATCTCTACATCTAGAAGTCTAAAGTCTACTCGTCGACGAGGGCTCGAATCTCATCCGCCAACGTCTTCGGACGCGTGTGTGGCGGGTGAAACGACCGCACGTTGCCGCTCTTATCCACGAGAAACTTTCCAAAATTCCAAGGGATTCGCTTCACCCCCGCCTCGCGCTTCAAGAACCGAAACACGTGCGACGCCCCGGCGCCGTTGACTCTACACTTGTCAAACATCACCCCTCGAAACCCGCGCCGTCGCGCGTTTTCGCACACGGTCTTCTTCCCGAACGGCTCTTGAAACAAAAACTGATTGCACGGGTGCGCGTGAATGAGTAAATCGTCGCCGAACGCATCCTGTAACGCGACGAGATCGGCGTAGTTGCTCGACGTGAGCCCACACAAGGAGGCCACGTTTACGATGAGCGTCACGCGCTGAGACGTCGACGTAAAGTCGTAGGCGTCGCCCGCGGCGGTGGTGGCGCTCGGGAGAGCGTCGAGGGTGGTGACGTCGTCGATGTCGACGATCGGGGCGGATGCGCGGGCGCCCATGTGTGCGGCGAGGGAGGGCGAGACGGGGCGAAGACGCCCGCGGTTGGTCGTTTCGAGAGAGTGGAACGGAACGGCGCGATGGATGGTGGATGGATGGTGGATGGTCTTAAAACTACAGTAACTGTAACTGAACTGCAAAACTAACCGTGACTGAACTGTACACTACACGTAAAACTAACCGTAACTGAACTGTAACTGATTACTGTACTGCGTGGGAAAAGTTTAAATGATATATACGTCGGGCGTTCGTGTTCACGCCTCGTCGAGCAACGCTTTCGCGTCGTTGGTGATGTCTTCCATGTCCTTGGCGTCGAGAGACATGGCTTGCACGACATTGGCGAGATCAAATTCGTCGTCGTCCGCCGCCATGGCGGTCGGTGATGCGCCCGGTTTGCAGCTGTCCGAACGTCCGAGAGCGTTGATCCCGCCCGTGAATCGTTGCGCCTCCTCGCGATAACTGTTGAGGGCGTGTTTCGGAAGCGATTTGGACGTTTGGAAGACTCTTTCGGGTCCTCCTCGTTCGAGAGACTCGAATTTTCGAGACATCTCTTCCATTCCGCTCGGATAATCGAACCCGCTCCTCTGCTCGGCGTTCTCGTACTCCGCCTTCGCCTGCGGATGGTACTCGAGAATTTCCTTGTACAATAACTCGCGAACTTCCTCTCGAGAGAGTTTGCGATTGTCCCACTCGAAGGCTTCTTTCGGGAGCGGGCGTCTCGCCGGCTCTCTCGTGACGTCGGCCAAACCTTCAAAGTACGGATCCGACAGGGCCTCAGCCGCCGTCGGTCTGTCGTCCGGATCAAAGGACAGGAGTCTGCCGAGTAAGCTCAACGCCTTGGGTTCGACGCCTGGGAATTTCTCCGAGAGCGGCACGGCGGGTTTGATACGCATGTTTTGTAAAAATCGCCTCGCCTTTTCGTTACGAACCTTGGCGATTTGCAACGGCGTCGGCGTGCCGAGCAAATCGGTGATGATTTCCAACTGCTTGACGACGTTTTTACCCGGAAATAACGGTTTCCCTCGCAAGAGCTCGGCGAAGATGCATCCCACTCCCCAAATATCAATCGCGGGGGTATACTTTGTGAAAAAGCTGCCGCACAGCTCCGGCGCGCGATACCAGCGCGTCGCCACGTAATCCGTCCAAAATATCATTTGAGGTCCCGAAGGCGCCGACGACATCGCTCGCGCGAGTCCAAAATCACAAAGCTTGAGCTTACAGTCGCTGTTCGCCAGGATATTCTTCGGTTTCAAGTCTCGATGAAACACCTTGGCGCTGTGCATATACTTGAGCCCTCGCAACAACTGATAGAGAAAAAACTGATAGTGCTCGTCCGTCAAGTCATCGTTCGCCTTGATCACCTGATGCAAGTCCGTCTCCATGACCTCGAACACGATGAACACGTCGTTAAAATCCCTCGGGTTCGGCGGCAGCAGAATATTCAACACCTCGACGATATCCGGGTGCTTCAGGTGTCTCAACAGCGTCACCTCTCGCAAGATCCTCGTCGCATCGCTCGCGTGATCGAACGCATTTTTCACCTTTTTTATCGCCACCCGCTTCCCCGTCTGTCGATCGATCGCCGCGCACACGACGCCGTACGACCCCTTCCCGATGACTTCCTCCAATTGATACCTCGACGCCTCCTGCGTCTCCGCGCGCGCGAAAAAATCCGCCACGCGCGACGACGACGACGTCGTCGCCGATGCCACCGCCCCCGTCTCACCGCGCGCGCGCGCGTCCTCCACGCTCGGCTCCATCACGCGCGCGCGCCCCAAATCAATCGATGAATCGATCGATCGATCGAATCCGAATCAATCCACCGTCGGCGTCTCTCTCGCGTCTCGTCGCGACGCGACGATCTCCCCCCCGCGCGTCGCGCGTCCTCGCGTCGACGAACGTCGGTCGGTCGCGCGCGAGCGCGTCGCGAACTCTCGACATCGTCGCGGCTGGATTCGACCGACCGCTCGCCGCGACTCCGGGAACGATCGTCCTCACTGTTTGCGCACACGACGATGGGTCGTGATCCGTCACGCCAGGCGGACACAGAGATGGGATGGCCGAGGCTGAGTCAACACTCATCACCTCGTGGGTGCTGGCGACCTCTAAACCCTAAACCCTCGTGCCCTCCACACTCGGCGACGACGACGATGATGACGACGGCGACGAGGACGACGACGAGGACGAGGACGACGACGGGGATGACGGCGATGACGGCGATGACGGCGCGCGCGCGCGCCGTCGCGTCGTCGCGCGCGACGGCGCGGGTGGTGCGCGCGGTGCGAACGAACGCGTCCGAAGGCGCGAGGACGATGACGAGGAGGACGAGGACGCGCGCGATGACGACGCGCTCGGTGACGTCGGAGACGGAGACGGTGGCGGAGACGGTGGCGGAGACGGTGTTCGCGTCGCGCGAGCGCGCGAAGACGACGGCGCTGGGCGCGGTCGGGGCGTTGACGTGGGGGACGAACGCGGAGGCGGCGAACGCGGCGACGCACGCGTTGGGACAACTGTCCGGATTGGATCCGGAGGGCGCCAAGGCGGCGAGCGCCGTCTTGGGACCGTTATTCGCGGTGAGCACGATCTTATTCATCGTTCGGATCGTCATGACGTGGTACCCGAGCGTGCCGTACACCAAGTTACCGTGGGTGGTGGCGTACGCGCCGACGGAACCGTTGCTCAAACCGACGAGGGCGATGATCCCGCCCGTGGGCGGCGTGGACGTGTCTCCGATCGTTTGGGTGATGACGATTAGTTTTATGAACGAGATTCTGTTGGGTAAGCAGGGTTTGCTCGTGTTGTTGTCGAATAAGCAGCTCGGCGGATGAGCGCGGCGGGCGGGTTTCTCTTCGCTCTATCACCGAGAGGGGGCGGTCGGACGCGCGCGTCGACGCGATCGACGCATGTACGACTAGCGAGCCATCGACCGAGCGAGCGAACGCGCGCGTGCGCGCATTCATTCATTAATATTCATTTCGTGATTGCAATCCTCCGACGTCGAGTCGACGGTCACTCGCCGCCGCCGCCGCACTCGAGGACGCGCTCGCACGCGCTCGACATGTCCGCCGTCGTCGCGCGAGGATTGCGCGGCGCGCGCGGCGCGGTCGGTCGCCGTCGACGACCGACGACGTCGACGACGCGACGCGCGACGCTCGCCTCCTCGTCCGCGGTGCACCTCGGCCCGCGCGATGACATCCGCGGGGACGACGACGCGAGCGCGGCGCGCGCGCGCGCGCTCGCGAGCGATATCGGCGTGAAAAACGCGAGTCTCATTCGTTCGCGCGGCGCGAGCGACGCGCACCGATCGTCGACGTCGACCTCGGGGTCGTTTCGCGTGGAGGTGACGAATCCGGCGACGAGGTCGACGTTACTCTCGGTGGAGGGCACGCCGGCGTCGGAGGTGGGAGGGATCGTCGAGCGCGCTCGAAGGGCGCAGAAGATGTGGGCGAAGGAGTACTCGGCGCACGCGAGGTCGAAAATCGTTCGGAAGTGGTTTGAGCTCGTGGAGGCGAACGCGGAGGACTTGGCGCGAATCATGACGGCAGAGCAAGGAAAACCGTTGACAGAGTCGCGAGGAGAGGTGGCGTACGCGGCGTCGTTTTTAGAGTGGTTCGCGGAGGAGGGTAAGCGCGTGTACGGGGACGTGGTGCCGGCGTCGACGACGGGTTCGAGAATCATGGCGATTAAACAACCGGTGGGCGTGACGGCGGCGATTACTCCGTGGAACTTTCCTCTCGCCATGATCACGCGAAAAGCCGGCGCGGCGCTCGCGGCTGGGTGCACGATGGTGGTGAAACCGAGCGAGGAGACACCTCTGAGCGCGTTCGCGTTGGGCGCGCTCGCGGAGGAGGCGGGATGTCCGGATGGCGTGTTGCAGTTCATCGTGGGCGATCCCGCCGCCATCGGCGAAGCGTTGTGCGCGTCACCCCTCGTGAGGAAAATCACCTTCACGGGGAGCACGCGCGTGGGTAAATTGTTGATGAAACAAAGCGCAGAGACGTCGAAGCGCGTGAGCATGGAACTCGGCGGTAACGCCCCGTTCATCGTGTGTGCGGACGCCGACATGGACGCGGCGGTGCAGGGCGCCATGGCGAGTAAATTTAGAAACTCGGGCCAAACGTGCGTGTGCGCGCAAAGATTCATCGTGCACGAATCCGTCGAGGCTGAATTCGTGCGCAAGCTCACGGAAGCTGCGAGCGCATTGGTGATGGCGAACGGCTTGGAGGATGAAAACGCCACGCAAGGTCCTCTCATCAACGACGCCGCTGTCGAAAAGGTCGACTCGCACGTTCGCGACGCGCTCGCCAAGGGCGCCGAGTGTCACCTCGGAGGTTCGCGCGCGGACGCCAACTTTTACGCGCCGACCGTCCTGTCCAAATGCACGGACGACATGTTGCTGATGCGCGAGGAGACGTTTGGCCCTGTGGCGGCGGTGACGACGTTCGTGGACGACGCCGACGCGCTTCGCCTCGCCAACGCCACCACCGCGGGTCTCGCGTCTTACGTGTACACGAAAGACATGAAACGATCGTATTACTATTCCGAAAATCTCGAATTCGGCATCGTCGGCGTCAACACGGGCATCATCTCCACCGCGCAAGCTCCGTTCGGGGGCGTCAAGGAGAGCGGCGTCGGACGCGAAGGGGGCAAATACGGCATGGAAGAGTACGTCGAGACCAAGTACGTGTGCATCGGCGGTTTAGATTGAGTCACCAACTACAGTAATATACATTCTAGGAGTTCACATAACCACACGCGCGTCCATTACGCCTCTTCCTCGACGCTCTCGCCGGCGTCGACGCCCTTCTTCTTCGCCGGCGTCGGCACCAGTTTCACCGGTCCAGGCGTGCACCGATCCAATCTAAAATTCCTACTCCCCTTTCTCAACAATCGCTCGCACGTTTCCTCGCTCTCCAATCGCACGCCCACGTCCTCGATCAATCCCGACTCTTCGCACCGTTTCAGCACCCACAACCGTCGGTTATTCATAGAGTAGTACCTGCGCACCATCGTCGGCTTCTTCTTCCTCTTCGATCGATCCCGACGACGACGACGATCGTCCTCGTCGCTCTCGCTCTCGTCCTCGTCGTCCTCGGCCACGTCGTGCGTCACCACGGCGATGGGCGGTAAATCATCCGCGCGCAGCGTCCCGCGCGCGATCTCCTCCAGCGTCTCCTCCAATCGTCGTCCGCACCCGCTGAACCGATCGTTCACGCGTCCGAACGTGAACCATATCTCGCTCGGCCGCACGCGCGCGAGCGGGGCCCGGCGCTCGCGCGACATGGCCCCGCGTCGTCGGATGTCGCCGTCTGTCGATTTTAAATGCATCGGCATTCCCACGCGCGCGACGACGCGAGACCACCCGGTGAGGCGCCCATCGCGCGCGTGCGGCCGACGCGATGTCTTCTCCGTCGCTTCGCGACGCGTGCACGGCGCACGCGCGCGAGGCGTTGGCGCACGGCGCGCACGAGTCGGCCGCGCGTTGGGCGAGTTTGGCGCTGTCGAGACGAGACGTCGACGACGAGGGCGAGGGCGCGGCCGTCGCGAGCGGACGCACGAGCGATGGATGGCGTCGAGACGCGATCGATTTCGAGATCAAGGGCGACGCGCTCGCCGCGCGCGGTGACGCGAGGGGGGCGGCCGCGGCGTACAGACGCGCCGCCGCGTTGGCGGCGAGAGTCGGCGGCGGAGACGGCGGACGCGCGTCGGCGAGCGGACGAGACGCGATGGACGGCGATGAGACGAGCGGTGATGAGATGATGATGAAATTGGTTCGAACGTTGATGAAGATCGGGGACGAGGAGGCGGTGCGAGAGGCGAAGGAATGTTTGGAATCGACGCCGCCGGCGAATCGAACGCTGGAGAATAGATTATTGGCGGCGAAGATCGCGCGACGAGAGGGGCACGTTCGCGCGGCGGTGTCGGCGTATAAAGAAGTTTTGGTGAAGTGGCCGTTCGCGATAGAGGCGGCTGTGGCGCTCGCGGAGCTCGGGGTGAAGTCGATGGACGCGAGACGCGCGCTCAGAAAGACGGCGTCCGAGGAGGACGTCGCCGGCGAAGATTTCGACGTGTTGGAGGCGTACGCCACCGCCTACGCCGCGCTCGAGAGCGATGATTTAGTCACCGCGCAGTCACACATGCAGAGCGTCAAGCGTCGGTTTCCGAACGATCCGTACATGTCCATCATAAAAGCGCGCATCGCCACCGTCGGCTCGCGAGACGTCGCCGCGGCGACGAGAGAGTACGCGGCGGTGCGCTCGAGAGATCCGTGTTTCGTCGAGGGTATGGACGCGTACGGGATGTTGTTGCGCGAGAGCGGCGATGCACGAGCTTTAAACGTGTTGAGCTCTGACCTGGCGCATCTCATGCCACAGTCGGCCGAGTCGTGGACGTGCATGGCGATGCGCTTCGACGCCGAACGCGGCGGTCGTGAGGACGCCGTCGCCGCGGCGGAAAAGGCGGTGCTTTTAAATCCTCAATCGAACATCGCGCACCTGGTCCTCGGGTCGATTTACCTCAGGAGTAAGCGTTACAAATCCGCCGTGCGCGCGTTTAATCAGTGCAACGCCATCAAGGTTTCGATGGAGGCGTATCACGGATTGGTCAAGGCGTACCTCGCGTTGGCGTCTCGCCCGAACGCGGCGATGTGCGCGAAACAGGCGCTGAAACGAAGTCCGCAGAGCGCCTTGGCGTGGAGTTTGATGGGGGACGTCCACGCCAAGAATCGAGACGAATACGACGACGCCATCAAGGCGTACGAACAGGCGCTCGCGTACGATCCACGTCACGTGCGCTCCGTCAAGGCGCTCGCGGCGCTCAACATTAAAATCGGCAAGGTGCACGTCGCGCGCGCAATTTTACAGCGTCAATTGGACGATTATCAACCCTCGGACGAGAACGAGCTCGTGCAGTTGTACTGCCGCTTGGCGCAGGCGTTGATGTTGTCTCGGCAGACGGCGGACGGCGTCAAGTATTACACGCGCGCGCTCGCCATTCAGCCCGCGTGCGACATCGCGAAGAGGGCGTTGGAGAAGTTTGAGCAGACGCGCAATCCCGAACACGCGGCGACGATGAGCGACGAGGACCAGGAGGGCGCGGAGGATATGATGGAGGAGGATGACGCGTCGCGGGACGGGGATTGGATGGTGGAGGGAAGGACGACGAGCGCGTGATTGTAGTAATCCAAGAATTCATCACGACAACGACTATTATGAAAGAGGGACGCGCGGTTATCAAAAGACGCTCGACTTTTCCTCGTACTTGTAAAAGCGCAAGATGTTCTTCGACGGATCCTTGACGCAGATAAAGGTGCCGTCGTCGAACTTGCGGCACGTGTCGAGGAAAAGCTTGAGAGAGCCCCACATGTTGGTTTCTTTGAGGTTGATTTGTTGCGCAAAGTCCTTCGTTTTGTACGTCTGCGTGTTGAGCACGACGTGCGCGTTGGGATCGCGCGGGTGCGTACGAGAGACGAAACCGAGCTTCATTTGCTCGGCGCCGACGAGGACAGCCCTGGTGGTCCACTTGGCCAACTTGTTGGCGTTGTTCTTCAATTCGTTCGCGATCACCGCACCGCGCTGGGTCTCAATCTTGAGTCTCCAGTCGATCCCCGTGACTTTGGAATCGAATTCGTTCAACGCCTTGACGAGGGTGGTGAGCGCCTCGCCCTTCTTCATGCCCTTGGCTTCGCTCACGCCGTTGAATTCGCAGCGGCAGACGAGCTCAGTATTCTCATCCACGCTCCACTTGCGGTACTTGTACGCCACCGAGTCGTTGTCCTCTTCGCCGAAGAAGGGCACCGGCTCGCCGACCTTGACGGAATCCTTTTCGGTGGTGAGCGCTTGCTCGACAAACGCGCGGTTCACCTTGGTGGTCTCCACGGAGAGTTGCTGAACGCCGTTGATGTCCTCTTCGTCGTCCGCGATCGGCTCTTGCGCCGTCTCGGACACGGTGAGTTGGTCAAAGTTACCGTCGGAGCGCTTGTCCAAGTAAATTTTGCCATCCTTCTTCTTGACGATGATGTCCCAAGAATAGTTGGAACGCGCGGCGCACATGACGGCGGCCAACACGTTGTCGGTGGTGAACACATTACCGGTACCGGCGCTGGCAAACTTTTGAATGATGGGATCTTCGCTCGCGGTGACGTTGCGCGGCGCTTCGTCGGCGCGACGACGCAAGCCAACCTCAGACTTGGGCGTCACGCGATCGTACGACTTGTCAAACCAACGCACGGAACCGTACGACGCCAAGTCTTCCGGCTCGGCGTTGGCGAGCTCGAGAGATTGCTTGATAATCTCCGGGAACGCAATCTGTTCCACGACTTCCCAATCCGGACGAATGTCCACCGACGCGCTGTAGTGCACCTGCTGTTGCTGTCTGTTGTACGCCCACGTGCTCCATTGCTGCGCCTTTCTCGACTGAATGCGCGCTTGACGATTCCGTTCGCGCTCGGCCCCCACCCCGAGATCTCTCGCCGCTTCATCCGGATTCGAACGGTTCCGGTTCGGACCGCCGTACTGATTCCACCGTCCGCCGCCCCGTCCACCGCCCCGTCCGCCGCGTCCGCCGCCGCCGCCGCCCCGACTCGAGCTCGTGTTATCCACCAAACTGAAACTCTCCTCCTCACCCGCGTCCGCGACGAAATTAAACACAGTCTCCACGCCCCCGACCGCACCACGACCACCACCGCTCGCGCCGTCCTTCCGTTTACTCTCGCGTTCGCGCTCTCGTCGCTCTCGACGCTCCTCTCTCCGCGCGTCCCTCGAAGACGCGTCGCCCCGCGCGCCGTCCTCGCTCATCCAATCCGCGCACCTCCCAAACTTATCCGTCTTGTTATACGGCGCGTAAATCATCTCACGAATCTCGCTCTCCACCAGCGCGTCTCTCGGCGGCCCGAACGCGTCGTCCGAGCGCGCGATCGGCGGAAGCTTGAACGCCGCCATG
>MDSV01154894.1_pt1 | contig 11247 bp, 11 predicted proteins | sample 810851 | NCBI WGS metagenome assembly MDSV01 (sample SAMN05326640, study PRJNA326480) | marine metagenome | isolation source: seawater | place: Atlantic Ocean: North East | collected 2012 | reverse complement strand
GCGCAGCAAAGCTTGACTTCCGAGTTCGGAAAGGGATCGGGTATTACCCTTGCGCAATAATTACCAGGCGGCTGTTTTATACAAACAATAATAATTGTTGTAAAGAGGATTTAATTTAAATAGAAGAAATTATATTTTAACTTTTAAAATTATGAGAAAATCAGCGCTTATAACTGGAATATCAGGTCAAGACGGGGCTTATTTAGCAAAACTGTTAATTGACAAAAATTATAGGGTTATTGGAACTGATCGACGATCTGCAAGATTTTCAAATTGGAGATTAAAAAGATTAGGTATTGAAAAAAAAATAATTTTTGAGGAAATGGAATTAAGTGAATTGTACGAAATTCAAAGAGTATTTAAAAAATACCGAATTGATGAAGTTTATCATTTAGCTGCTCAATCATTTGTGAAAACATCTTTCAGTAGTCCCTTGTATACCACTAATATAACAGGATTAGGTACTCTTAGAATTCTAGAAACAATCAGATCAGTCAATAGTAAAGTAAAATTTTATCAAGCTTCTTCTTCTGAAATGTTTGGAGATGTTTTGGAAAAAACTCAAAACGAAAAAACAGTCTTTAATCCACAGAGTCCTTATGCAATTTCAAAAGTATTAGCACATTATCTTACAAAAAATTATAGAGACTCATATAATATGTTTGCAGTATCTGGAATTTTATTCAATCACGAGTCACCTTTAAGAGGAGAGGAGTTTGTTACAAGAAAAATAGTTATAGGTTTACTTAAAATTTTAAAAAATGAACAAAAAGTATTACAACTTGGAAATTTAAATGCAAAAAGAGACTGGGGTTACGCAAAAGAATACGTCGAAGCAATGTTTAAAATGCTACAGCAAAAAAAACCTGAAGATTTTGTAATTTGCACAGGAAAAACTTACTCCATTAAACAATTTATAAATTATACTGCTGATTATTTAGGTTTGAAAACCAAATGGGTAGGAAGTGGTTTAAAAGAAAGACTGATAAATAAAAAAAATAATCGAGTGATTATAAAAGTTAACCCAAAATACTTTAGACCCTCAGAGGTAAATCTGTTAAAAGGAAATTATGCCAAAGCAAAAAAAGTTTTACGATGGTCTCCAAAAACTGATTTGAAACAACTCATTAAAATTATGGTTGATGAGGAAATTAAGTATTATCATAAATATTAAATATTTTAATTGATAAAAAAGTTATTTTTTTGATATTTTTTAAATCAAAGAATAATTTGAATTATCTAATAAATATTTTGAAGTCATTTTTTATTAAAATATTGATATTTTATTATAGTTAATATTGCTTTTATGCCATCAGATGCCACTATTTTTTTACCTTCATCATAAGACCTGCCAGTATAACTAATTGGAACTTCATCTATATTTATATTCATTAATGAAAGTTTTGTCGTAATTTCTGGACAAAATGCAAAGTCATTCTCCTGTAATTTAATTTTTTTAAAAATATCACTTCTAAACATTTTGTAGCAAGTATGTGCGTCAGTTAAATTTTGATTATTAAACAAATTTGATAATTTTGTTAAAAATAAGTTGCCATAGATTCTAATCTTATGAGTAAAATTTTGTGGATTATTTATTTCATTACTTTTCAATACTCTAGAACCATAAACAACTTGATTATTTTTGTTTGATCTTATTTTATCTAACAATATGGAGTAATCTTTAGGATAGTATTCTAAATCAGCATCTTGAATAATTACATACTTTCCATTCACAAATTTTTGAGCACTTCTGATCGCACCACCTTTGCCTAAATTTTTATCATGATAAATTTTTTTATTTGGACTTTTAAAATTATAATTTTTAATCAGATCTGGTGATCCATCAGTAGATTTATCATCTACAATAATAATTTCTTTTGTTATATTTTCTATATTTTCAATTTTATCAAACAATTCTATAATTGTATTTTTTTCATTGTAACAAGGAATTATTATAGTAAGTGTAGGGAAAATGGACATTTTTATTTTTCCTTTTTTAGTATCCTTTTATACTCTGACTGTCGGAAATTTAATAACTAAAAGATTATTTGATAATTCAAATTTTGATAAATCAATTGAGACAATTATATCAATCATTTTTTTATCAAATTTATTTTTATTTTTAAATTTTTTTACCAGTTTAAATAAATTCATAAATTCTTTGATTTTTATAATACCTTTAATCTATATATTTTTTATTAATAAAAAAATAATATTTGAAAAATTAGTTTTTTCTCTAGTATTTTCTATTTTTTTTGTATTTTTAGTTAGTTTTGATAACATTAATAGACCAGACGCTGGATTATATCATTTACCATACATTAGTATTTTAAATGAAAATAAAATCATATTAGGATCTGCAAACTTACATTTTAGATTTGGCCATACTTCAATATTACAATATTTAGAGGCTGGATTTAATAACATAATTTTTAAAGATTATGGAATTTTAATTCCTAAAACTATTATTTTTTTTTCAGTTTGTGTTTATTTTTTAAAAGAATTTTATTTAAACATAAATTCTAAAAAATCATTTTTTTCAATTTTCTCATTCTTAATATTATTTCAAATTCTCTATGATATGAATAGATACAGCTATCACGGAAATGATATTCCTGCTCATTTAATAATATATTTTATTTCATATTTCTTTTTAAGAAATGACCTTACAAAATATAATAATTTTTATTTGATATGTTTACTTTGTTTATATTCATTCCAAATCAAGTCAACCTCGATTGTGATGTTATTTTTACCAATTGGATATTTGATATTTTATAAAAAATTAAATTTTTTACTTAATTTAAAAAACTTACTTCTCTTTTTTTTTATTACATCATGGTTTATAAAAAATATATTAGTAAGTGGATGCGTAATATTTCCTATAAAACAAACATGTTATAATAATTTCTATTGGAATAGTTCTCTTTTACCCTCAGAAAACGATGTATATAAGGTTTCTGAGGAAAATGAAGCTTGGGCAAAAGGTTGGCCAGATAGAAAGAACAAATTACAAGGATATGAAGAATACATTAATTCAGATTGGACTATAGTTTGGCTTAATTCACATGGAAAAAATGTAATTGCAAAAAAAATAATACCCTTAATTGTTGTTATATTTATAATTTACATTTTGACGAGACGTCAATTAAATAATCTGACTCCTTATAAATACTTTTTTAAAAAACAAATAATTTTGCTTTCTATATTAATGTTAGGAAGTTTTTTATGGTTTATTAAGTTTCCAACCTATAGATATGGCTCTTCATATATTGTTGGCTCAATAGTTATTTCACAATTTTATTTTGTAAAAAAATTTTATCTTCAAAATTTTGAAAAAAAATTTATGAAAATTTTATTATTTTTGCTAATATTTTCTATCACGTTAAAGTACATTATGAAATATGAGGAAACAAAACAGATTTGGCCGAATATTTATTCTTTTAATTCAAATTCAACAAAACCTAAGAAATTTAATGAAATTTATAAAAATAATGAATTTTTATACTATCACACTGGTGGTGGTGAACTATGTATGTATTCTAAGTCCCCGTGTACAAATATTTCTGTACACGAGAGAATCAATTTAAAAATCAAAAAAGGTTATAAAATTTATTATTTAGAAAAAAAATAATTTTTATTATTATTATAATATAGAAAAAAACCTAAAGGCAGATAGTTGAGTATTGATAACCAATTATTAAAGAAATTACCATTTGGGCTTAGGGGAAAAAAGATTAAAAAGATATAAACATATATTAAAGCTAATCTAAAATCTTCCTTGCCAAAAATAATTATTTTTAAAATCTTAAAAGATGAATAAAAAAAAATAAATATAAATAAAATTAAACCTATTATTCCTGTTTCAGATGCTATTTGTAAATAAAAATTATGTGGATGTGTAGAGCAACTATTTTCTTTTATAAAATAATCTTTTTTTTTACATTCTACTCTAAAAGTATTTGGTCCACTTCCTAACAAAAAATTATTTAAAAATATTTTTTTTGCAGACAACATGTGTGAATGATGATCGTCTGAAATAAAATGTTTTAAATTTTTATTTTCTTTAATATTTATTGAAATACTACTATCTATTTTGTCTTGATCAAATTTTTCAAGAGTAGTAAAAAAACCTGTATACGTCATTTTCACTAATCGATTTTTAATAACCTCATTTGATGAAATAAAAATAAAACTACAAATTAAAAAAATGAAAATACTCAAAAAATTTATGCTTTTAGTTTTTGTTAAGAAACTAATTAATATGAAATAAATAAAAAGTAAGTAAAATGGAGTTCTATCTCCTGATATGACTACAAGTATAGAGGAAAAAATAGTAATAATTATAAAAATTAATTTTTGGTATTTAATTTTTATAAGCAAGTTAATAAATGAAAATAATAAATAAATTTTAAAAATAAAAGAACCCATTTTTGCTTCATCCCCAAAAAAACTTGTTATTCTATATTTTAATGGTGAAACTTGTCCAAAAATATTTGAGCCAAGAAAATATTGAAATAGACTGTCTAAAAAAAATATTGATATAATAGATAATAAAATTAAATAGAATACTTTTAAATTTAAAATTTTTTTTTCTAAACAAAACCATATAATAAAACCAAATAAAAAAAAACGAAAATAGGGTATTGAAGACTTAAATGAAATAAAATTATCTACAGAAAATAATGCTACAAATAATAAAAAAAAGTAAAATATAATAAAAAAATATGAAAATTTATTTAAAATAAATTTTTTATCGAATTTAAAAAAATAATATAAAAAGAATAAAGAAGTTAAAGACACTAATAAGTCGCTTAAAAAAGGACCTGTAATTAAAAAAAAAGGAAGAAAATAATATAATTTTAAAATTGCCATCTTTATAATAAATACTCAAACATTTCCTTTATTAATTTTTTAATGTCATATTCTTGTTTCCATTTAGGATAATGTTTTTTAAACTTGCTCATATCGGATATCCACCATAAATGGTCTCCATCTCTTGATTTATTTAAAATTTTATAATTAAATTTTTTATTTCCAATATTTTCACAAATTTTTATGGCCTCTAAAATAGAACAATTAGACTTTTTGCCACCACCAATATTGTAAACCTCTCCAGATCTTGGTTTCTTAAAATATTCCCACACTGCTCTTGCTAAATCTAAACTATGAATATTGTCTCTAACTTGTTTACCCTTAAAACCATTAATGTAATAAACATCATTTTTTACATAGCATTTGACTAAATAAGATAAAAAACCATGTAGTTTAGCTCCACTGTGCATTGGGCCAGTGAGACATCCCCCTCTAAAACAAACAGTTTTCATTTTGTAAATACGACCGAATTCTTGAACCATTAAATCAGCAGATAATTTTGAACAACCAAAAAGGCTATGCATACTTTGATCTATAGAAAAACTTTCGTTTACACCCTTATTATAAAATTTACTTTTTTTAGAAATTTCATACCTATATTTTTTTTCTTCAAATTTCTCTAAATTAATTTTATCACCGTAAACTTTATTAGTAGAGAGATATACAAATGGAGATTCATGAAAATATTTTTTTGTTAATAGAAGTAAATTCATTGTTGCTTTTGAATTAATCTCAAAATCTAACTCAGGATCAATTTTTGCCCAATCATGTGATGGTTGAGCAGCGCAATGAATTACACCTTTAACATTTTTAATTTTTTTAAATATTTTATTTTCTAAATTTTTTTTATTCCTGATATCAATTTTATAATGAAAGTAATTTTTCTTCTTTATTAAAATCTTTTCCACCCATTTAACGGAGGCTTTACTGCCAAAAAAAAATTTTCTAAAATTGTTGTCGATTCCAATAACCCTAAAGTTTTTTCTTAAGAAAAAATTTGATAATTCGTGTCCTATTAAACCACAAGAGCCTGTTATAATTATTGTTTTCATATTTCAAGAGTCTTAAATAAAATTTTTAATGCGTTTTTTTTGTTAAAATTTTTCATATAATAATTTAAACTATTATTACCCATATTTTTTAATTTTAAACCTCTCACGTTTATAATTTTTTTTATATTTTTAAAAAGATTTAATTTATCTTCTGAATTGCTAACAAGGCCACATTTAGACTTTTTTATAATTTCATTAGTTTCACCAGATATAGATCCAAGAATAGGCATTCCAATTGACATATATGTTTGAAGTTTAGCTGGTATAGTTGAATTAAGTACTTTTCCACTCTTCAAGGAAATAAAGCATATATTAGATTTCTTATAAAATTTTTTTAAGTTTTCAATTTTTTGATGTTTATAAAAATCAAAGAAATCATCTAAATCATTTTCTTTGACAAGCTTTCTAAAATTTTTTTTGTATCTTCCATCGCCAACAAATATCCACTTAAAATTTTTAACTTTATTTTTTAATAACATTTTTGAAACTTCAAATGTAATACTTAAATTCTGTGCATAACCTAAATTACCAGTAAAAAGAATATTTATTTGTTTATTATCAGTTTGAAATTTTTTTTTTTTAAATCCCACATCATCAGTCCAAGATGGAAAATATACTATCTTTTTTTTATTTTCGATTTTTTTTTCTATAATTTTTTTGAAGGATTTGGATTGAACTAAAATTATATCAAATTTTTTATACATAAAATTTATTGTGAAGTTTAATAATCTAAGAACAAAATTTGATCTTATAATGTTAAGTTCTTTAAGAATATCTGGCCATAAATCTAGAACCCAAATATATGATTTAGCATTATTAAATTTAGATATAATAAGTGCAATCAAGCCAACTAAAACAGGAGATGGTGCAAAAACAAAGATTTTATCGTATTTTTTAAAATAAAATTTAGGACTAAGTATTAATAAAAAGAATAAAAAAGATAAATAATTCAATAGTATTCTTGATTTAGATCCAGCACCTCGAGAAATTTGAGGAACTCGATAAATTTTTGCTCCTAAGTATTTGTTATATTTTTTTTTATTATTTTTAAAATGTTTAAAAATTTCACCAGTTGGATAATTGGGGTAAGAGGTAACAACATCTACAGAATTATATCTGCTAAGCTCTCCAACAATATCATTAATTTTAAAATTTTCTGGCCAAAAATATTGTGAAATAACCAAATATTTCATTAATTTTTAAAATAAATCTTTTTATTCACATAGTTAATGTAGCTTGAAATAATTTTTACTATTTTTAAGGAAGGATATTTTTGTTCATAATCTTTTATTGAGTGAGGTCTAAATTCACAATGATTATTTATGGTATAAACAATATTTCTATATAAATTTTTCTTTTCAAATTCTGACATAATTAAGACACCATTTTCCATAGCCTCATGTCTTTCGTGAGTTTCTCTTAAATTAACAGCTGGAATATTTAGAATATGAGATTCTTCAGATATACTTCCGCTGTCCGAAATAACAACTAAAGAGGAGGTTTGAAGTTTATTGTAGGAAAAAAAATCGAAAGGTGCATAAACCTTAATTAGTTTATTTAAATTATAATGCTTAAGTTTGTTTTTTGTTCTTGGATGGGTAGAAAAAATAATTATTTTTTTCATCCTCTCTGCTAGATAATTTAAAGAATTGATTATTTTATCTAAATTCGTTTTATTCTCAATATTCTCTTCTCTGTGCAAACTTAACACAATATATTCTTTTTCCTTAAGTTTTAATTTTTTTAAAATATTACTTTTTTGAATTTTTTCTTTGTTATCTTGAAAAACTTCAAAAAGTGGTGAGCCAACATTAAATATTCTATCCGAGGGAAAGTTTTCTCTTATAAGGTTAAGCTTAGAAGACTCACTATATGTTAAATTAACGTCTGACAGTGTATCTATTAGTTTTCTGTTAATTTCCTCTGGAACTCTTTCATCAAAACATCTGTTTCCAGCTTCATAATGAAAAACTGGTATTTGTTTCTTTTTGGCAACTATAGCTGATAAAGCTGAATTTGTATCTCCAACTATAAAAAAACAATCAGGATTAAATTCATCAAGAATTTTATCTAATTTTATAATCATTTCTCCGATTGCATTGAAAGGGTTTTTATTATTTATTTTAAGAAATACATTTGGTTTAATTTTAAAATTATTAAAAAAATTAGTTGAAAGTTCTTTTGAAAAGTTTTGTCCTGTAAAAACTATTTTATGATCAAAATTTTTATCAAACTTTTTTATTATAGATGACAACCTAATAATCTCTGGTCTTGTGCCAACAACTGTTATTACTTTAATTTTTTTTAACATTTAAAATTTATAAGTATCCATTTTCAATTTATTTAACGTTTCATTTGCCCAAACAGCTACTATTGCCTTAGTGTTACCAATATTTTTAAAGGTATGCACCCAACCTGGCAAAGATGATATAGTGCACAATTTTTCTGAAGTTAAAACTTTTGAAAATGTTTCTTTGCCACTTAAATTGTTAGCTTTAAAATTTACTTTTCCATACAAAATAACAAATTTTTCATTTTTAGTGTTATGAAAATGACCACCTCTTTCTTTATTTTTATTTATTGTAAAAAATGAAAATTGACCACTTTTCTTTGTTTTTAAGAATTCGTAAAAAGAACCTCTCTTATCTATATGTCCATTCATTTTTTTTACAATATCTTTTACTGGTAGGTAAGAGATCATTGTTGAAAAAAGCTTCCTATCAAAACCTGTAGCTGTATTATCATGCATATTTAATTGGTAATCTTTCCACAAGTTTTCTATTCTTAAACAAAGTTTTTTGAGGTTGTACTTGCTTCCTTTTACATTAAGGATTTTAGATTTTCCTTTATATTTTAAATACCTACTAGTTAGTTCAATAACATCATCTATATAAACTAAATTAATTTTTTTTGTAGGGGATATTTTTTTAATTTTTTTATTTCTAACAATATTAAAAAATATTGTAGATAAAAAAGAATTATAATTAGGTTTACACCATTTTCCAAAAACATTAGGAAATCTAAATATAATATAATTATAATTTTTTTTTTCTGATTGTTGAATTATAGTTTGCTCTGCCTTTTTTTTTGACAATCCATATTGACTATTTTCATTATATTTAGAAGTTGAAAAAAAAATAATTTTTTTATTTTTTTTTTTTTTATTTAATGAGTTTATTAAATCTTTGGTTAGCTTTATGTTGTCTCTTTTAAAATGATAATTTTTAGATGGTCTATTAGACCCTGCTACATGTATTAATACATCACAATTTTTACCTAATTTTAATACTTTTGATTGTTTTGTTTTTCTGTTTATTACGTCAAGATTAATATTTTTATTTAGTCTTAAGTTAATCTCTAAATTTTTTCCAATGAATCCCCTATTACCAGTTAAAACAACATTCATTTGAATAAATTACAACACTCCACTTTTTTTTAGCAAATTCAAAGTTTGATCTACATTTAGCTGTTCTGTATTATCAGATCTATAATCTTCTGTTTGTGGAGACTTTTTGCCAACTGTATAAAAATTCTTGAACTCAACTTTTTTAGAATGAACATTGATTTTAAAATATTTGCCTAAATCTTTTGAAATTCTTTTTTCTTCTGTACTCAAAAGTTTTTCATGTTTTTTTTCCCCTACTCTAGTTCCAATTATTCTTATATTCTTTTTTATTTTGTAAAATTTACGCAATGCTTCTGAAATTATAGATACAGTTGTTCCTGGTGATTTTTTGATAAATAAATCACCATTCTTACCATTTGTAAAAGCGTACAATACAAGTTCAACAGCTTCATCAAGTGTCATCATAAATCTAGTCATAGTTGGATCTGTAATTGTTATTTTATTGTTTGATTTAATTTGGTTAACAAACGTTGGTATTACAGAGCCTCTAGAACCTATAACATTTCCATATCTAGTAATGCAAAATGCTAGGTCTTTTCTTATATTTCTTGATTTTGCCATTATCACTTTTTCCATTAATGCTTTTGACATACCCATAGCGTTTACAGGTTCAACTGCTTTATCTGTACTCAAACAAATTATTTTTTTTACTTTAGTTCTATTAGCTGCAGTTAATATATTATTTGTCCCTTCAATATTAGTTTTTACAGCTTCTAAGGGATAAAACTCACAAGATGGCACCTGTTTAAGCGCTGCAGCATGAAAAACATAATCCACATTTTCCATAACATCGAGAACTGAATTATATTCTCTAACATCACCGATAAAAAAACTTACTCTAGGATCATTATATTTGTTTCTAAAATCAAATTGTTTTTTTTCATCCCTGCTAAAGATTCTAATCTCCTTAAATCCAAGATTTTTATATAATAAATACTTGGTAAACGTGCTTCCAAAAGAACCAGTGCCACCAGTTATTAGTATAGTTTTATTTTTAAAATAATTATTCACTTAAATTTTGTAATTTGACTTTTTTGCGTCAATATAAAATTGATTTACTGTATCTAAAGAATACTTTTCTAAATTGTAATCTATATTTTCTAATTTTTTGATAAAATCATGACCAACTGTAATTATATGGCATCCCAATTTATCTGCCTGAAAAATATTTAATATTTCTCTTGTACTAGCCCATATAATTTTAAATTTTTTATTATTTTTAATAAGTTTTTTAGCTAAAATAATTATTGGAGATGGATCATTACCTGTATCTGCTATTCTTCCAGCAAATATTGAGATATAGCAATCTGTATTAGGATTTAAATAATTCACTAGCTGTTTTACCTGTTTAATTGTAAAAATTGCTGTCACATTAATTTTTATACCTTCGTCTGAAAGTTTTTTGATTAAAGAATACAAGTACTTTCCTTTTGTATTCATAATAGGGATTTTAACATATACATTTTTTCCTAGGGCAGTAATTATTCTTGCTTGTCTTTCTATTTCAATTTCATCATCAGCAAAAATTTCTAATGATATAGATTTTGTTTTAATTTTGGTTAAGATTTCTTTTGAAAATTTTAAATAATTTTTGATACCTGCTTTTCTCATTAAAGAAGGATTGGTTGTTAAACCCTTAATTATTTTTTGTTTATTCAGATGAATCATTGATTTTTTATCTGCGCCATCAGCAAATATTTCAATTTTAAGTTTTTTCAATTTTTTTTTCATATTATTTTTTTTATTTCCTTTAATTTTTTAATTCTGTAATGACTAAACATTGGTTTTTTTTCTTGATAACCATTATCTAAAAAAATTGTTTTTACTCCAACACTTAAACCGGCTTTTATATCTTTAGATCTATCACCAATCAAAAAACTTCTCTTAAAATCAATTGACCATTTTTTTTTTGCT
>MDSV01038939.1_pt1 | contig 11247 bp, 12 predicted proteins | sample 810851 | NCBI WGS metagenome assembly MDSV01 (sample SAMN05326640, study PRJNA326480) | marine metagenome | isolation source: seawater | place: Atlantic Ocean: North East | collected 2012 | reverse complement strand
GGAGGATCCAGAAAAAGCTGGATACACGGTCAAATGTATGGAAATGAATAATACAGATATGGTTATTCATGATGGTTACACTTGGCACTATTCGCCTCCCAACAAGCAGAAAGGTTATACAAGAATAGGTTTTTCTATCAGGTTTATAACGAATGATGCTATTTTTGACCCAAGAGCAGGACAGGCTGCAGCTTTTACAAAACAAATTGATTTTAAAAAAGGTGAAATATTTCAGGGAAAACCTTTTCCAGTTTTATAAAAATACGTCGTTCACATTTCACTTTGAATATAAATAGACATTTAGCTTAAATTTATGAATTACAAAGAAATTAAATTTTTGAAAAAGTATTTCTTAGATTTGAAAAGCTTAATGAATTTGGATCAAACTACGACAAACAAACTGTTAGAAATAAAAAAAAAAATTATTTTAGCTAATAAAAGAAAAAAGAAAATTATAATTTTTGGTAACGGAGGCAGTGCATCAATAGCTAGTCATTTCAGTGTGGATTTAACAAAAAATGCTAAAATAAAATGTTTAAACTTTAACGAGGCAAATCTAATCACTTGTTTTGCAAATGATTATGGATATGAAAAATGGGTAGAAAAGTCATTGAAATATTACGGTGAAAAAGGAGATTGCTTAATCCTAATTTCCTCAAGCGGCAAATCAAAGAACATGATCAATGCAGCAAAATATGCAAAAAAAAACAAAATGTTTTCGACAATTACTCTTACAGGTTTCCATGGAAAAGGATCACTTAGTAAGTTAGGTGATATTAATTTAGTTGTAAAAAGCAAATCATATAATTTTATAGAAAATATTCATCAAATTTGGTTACTTTCAATAGTGGACTTAATTATTGGAAAAACTCAATATTCAGCTTCAAAATAAAATAATAAAAAATCAAATTATGCAACACAGGAGCGTTTTTTGCGACGCAGCCTCTATAAAAAAAGCAGGAATAGAAAATTATCTCAATAATTATTTTTGGCCTGTAAATCAAGGCGATTTCGAAAATATTTTAAAATATATGTATTCTTCTTACAATAGTATAGCTCTAAAAATTAAAAATGAAGAATTATTTAATTTGGCGATAATTGAAAGCACATTGTTATTTAACAGACTTGAAACTTTATTACACTTTAATTATGTAAGAGAATTTTCGGAAGAAAATAAAATAAAACTGTATACCTCAGATGTCTCAGGTGTAAAAGAATTTTTGTATCCAGATTTTAAGGAAATTTCACTTTATTATAAAAACATTTATCCATCGACTAGCAAAATAACTTTGATGTTACGAAGACTGGTTAGAAATTTGGTTTTTAATAGACACTTAGGACCTTTAAAGACAATAAAATCTTTTTTTTGTAAATCCCAAGTGGTTGGATTCGGACATTTTGATGATCTTAAAATAAATTACTTAAAGCACCGAAAACTTTATTGCGATAATAGAGACTGGGTTGATTTTGTTAAGTTTGATCAAATTGATGAAGATGCCATAGGAAAAAAAACAGAAGAATTTATGTCAATTCTAATCTATCCTTTTTTAGACAAACTAAAAGATTCAAATACTTTATTTACAAAAAATTTAGATTTTAGCAAATTAAAAAATTCCTGGAAAAAACGATGTTTTGATCTTATTAAGATTTATGACTCATTTAAATTTGAGACACTTCCAGAAGAAATATTAGTTACTAATTCAGCAAAACCAATTAGCAAATTAATTATAACGAAATTTCAAAGTATGGGAGTTAAAACATACGGTTTTCATCATGGTAATATGCTTGGTAACAAATGTCATCGCACAGCTCAATTCATAGGAAAATCTTGCTGTAAAAGATTTATTATGCCTTCGAGAGGAATTGCGGAAGCGTACAAAAATAACTATTCCGAAGAACCTTTAGAGAAAATTATTAAACCAACCTATGTTTCTGCAGATACGAGTTTTTACTTAAATCTATTTAATGACAAGAAAAATAAATATCAAAATGTAAAAAAAAATTCGGCAATGTTGATCGGAACTCCTGCAAATATTTTTAGATATACAGATGAATTAGGTCAATTTTTTTATTTCAAATTTGCTCTCGAATTTAAAATTATAAGTCTTTTAAAAAAACATGGAATGCATGTGGTTTACAAAGCACATCCTGATAGACAAAAAGAAATCAGAGGATTGTTCGAAAATTATGTTGACGAATATGTGGTTACCCCATTTGAGAAAATTTGGCACAAATATGATAATTATATTTTTACAGACACAGCATCAAGCACATTTGGATTTTCAATAGCAACTCAAAAAAAGATTATCTTGTTAGAAAACAACAAAGAATCGAAAAACAAAAAAGTTGATGAGCTTGTAAGCTCAAGAATTTTTAAGGTAAAAGCTGATTTTAATAGTGATCTCAAATTTTCTTTTAATGAGAAGGATCTTATAGATTCAATTAAAGCCAAAAATTATAAAGATTTTTCGATTGTTAAGGAACACTTATCCTAAATATTATGAAAAAAATTGTGATTTTTGGAACAGGCGGGCATGCAAAAATAATTTTAAGTGAATTATTAAAGCAAAAAAAATATAAAAAAATTATTTTTATTTCTAAAGAAAAAAAAAAGTATTTATTTTTTAACAAAAAAAAATATAAAATTATTAAAAACCTTAAAATTGAATCCAGAGACAGAAGTAAAATATACGGAGTAATTGCTATTGGTGATAATTATTTGAGATATAAACTTTATAGGAAATATTCAAAAATTTATCCAAAATTAGTCTGGGCAACAATAAAATCAAAAGATGCCATTGTTAATAAAAATGTAAAATTATCAGCTGGTTCTATGGTAATTACTGGTTCGATTATAAATGCTGGTTCAATAATTGGAAAGCATTGTATAATCAATACAAAATCATCTATTGATCACGATAATATATTCTCTGATTTTTCAAGCACAGGGCCAGGAGTTATCACCGGAGGCAAGGTAAAAGTAGGAAAGTTATCTCATATTGGAATCGGGTCGGCAGTTTGTCAAAATGTTGATATTGCCAATAATACGATTATTGGTGGAAAATCTTTTGTTAATAAAAATTGTGAAAAGAATTCCGTCTACTTTGGAACTCCAGCTAAAAAAAGAAAAAATAGAAAAATAGGGGCGAAATATCTTTAACTTCATTTTATGAAAAAAAAATTTGGATTTAGTGAAAAAATAAAGCTTTACAATAAGACAATTGGAAAAAATTTTCCGATATATTTTATAGCAGAGATAGGAGTGAACCACTGTAACAACATCAGGCTTGCAAAAAAAATGGTAATTGCTGCAAAAAAAGCGGGAGCTGATGCAGTAAAATTTCAATCTTTTTCAGCAGAAAAATTGGTTACTCCGCAGACGCCTAAGGCAAAATATCAAATTAACAATACATCAAAAAAAGAATCTCATTTTGAAATGATTAAATCATTGGAACTTTCAAAGAAAAAACACATTGAACTTTTTAAATTTTGCAAAAAGCAAAACATTAATTTTATCTCAACACCTTATGACGTAGAGTCGGCAAAGTTTTTAAATTCATTGGGATGTAAAGTTTTCAAGACCGCATCCGCAGATATTGTTGATTTGCAGCTACACGAATATTTAGCATCAACAAAAAAAGCTGTTTTGATATCAACTGGAATGTCAAATTTTAAAGAAATGGAAGAATGTTTAAATATTTATAAAAGAAAAAATAGCAAAAAAGTTGTGCTTCTACATTGTGTGTCAAATTATCCATGTTCAATAAAATCTTTAAATATGAATGTTGTTACTAAAATGATTTCAAAATTTAAAACTGTCATTGGGTTTTCTGACCATAGTCTTGGGAATTTAGCATCAATTATAGCGGTTTCATTAGGCGCAAGAGTAATAGAAAAACATTTTACAACTGATAAAAAATTACCTGGTCCTGATCAAAAGACATCAATTTTACCCTTGGAACTTTTCAGACTTATTAAAGATCTTAAAAATACAAAAACTGTTTTAGGAAAAGATTTAAAAAATTGTCAAAGAGAAGAATCGCAAATGAAAATTATTTCAAGAAAATCATTAACTATTAAAAATACCTTGCTCAAAGGTGACAAAATAAATCTTGGTAATTTGGTTTTAAAAAGACCTGGTAAAGGCATTTATTATAAGGATTTAAAAAAAATAATTGGAAAAAAAGTGAAAAGAAATCTTTATGCCAATCACCAAGTTACCCTAAAGGACTTTGACTAAATGAGCATATTCGTTTCTACGGGGGGACTTGCTAAATTGCCAGGCAATATTGTAGCTGAAAGATATTTAAGAAAAGGTATCAAAAATATTGAATTATCTGGAGGCGTGCACACCCCAACTTTAGTTGAAGACTTGTTAAAAATAAAAAAAGAAGCCAATTTTCAAGTACACAATTATTTTCCACCACCTAAAAATCCTTTTGTTTTAAATTTGGCTTCTGCAGATCAAAAAATATCCAATTTAAGTTTAAATCATGTTTACAACTCTATAGAACTATCCTCACGACTAGGATCAAAATATTATAGTTTTCATGCTGGTTTTTTGTGTGACTTAAATATATCAGATCTGGGTAAAAAAATTTCAAAAAGAAAATTAATTTCAAGAGATAAAGGAATTGAGATTTTTCTCAAAAAACTAGAATTAATTTCGATAAAAGCAAAAGAATACGATGTGAACATAATGGTAGAGAATAATGTTTTATCCAAAAATAATTTAAATGAATTTGGACAAAATCCTCTTCTTATGTGTGACCATGAAGAGAGCAAATTGATAATGGAAAATTCACCAGGCAATATTAATTTACTTGTAGATGTAGCACACTTAAAAGTTTCATCTTCTTCACTTCAATTTAATCCTCAACATATGTTTAAATTTTGTGATCAATTTATAAAGGGTTATCATTTAAGTGATAATAATGGTCTTTCAGACACAAACGAGTCTTTTACACCAAACGCTTGGTTTTGGAAAAGTTTAAATAAAAATTTAGATTATTACTCAATTGAAGTATATGGAGCTGATGAAGAGAGATTATTGGAGCTAAAAAACTTAACAGAACAAAAAATTAAAAAAAGTTAAAAAAATGAAAAATTTATTAGTCAGTCTCCCAATTACATTAAAAAAAATAATGTCCAAAATAACAAAAAATAAATTGGGCATCGTTTTTGTTGTTGATAAAAATAATAAACTTCTTGGTTCAATTTCTGATGGGGACATAAGACGAGGAATGCTTAAAGGTTTGGATATCGAAGACAAAGTATCAGCTAAATCAAAAATAATAGAAAAATCTCCATTTTCTCTAAATTTTAACACTAGTGTTCCAGAGATATGGAAATATTTAGACAAAGAGTACAAAGGAAGATTAATAAAATGCATTCCACTTGTCGACAAATCAAAAAAATTAATCGATATTAGTACACCACAAAGGCTAAGAAAGTTTTCAGTAGCCCAACCAAGCATAGGGGAACATGAATTAAGCAATATCATTGATTGTGTTTCCTCAGGATGGATTTCATCTAAAGGTTCCTATATTGGAAAATTCGAAAGTGAATTCTCAAAGTATCTTGGTGGAGGAAATGTAGTATCTGTTTCTAGTGGTACTACAGCTATTCAGCTAGGCCTATCAGCCCTAGGCATTGGGGAGGGAGATGAAGTTTTGGTGCCGAACTTTACCTTCGCTGCCACTATTAATGCAATAATACATTCAAAAGCGACACCTATAATTGTAGATATCGATAAAAACACATGGACAATAAGCTTACAAGATATTCAAAGAAAAATTACACAAAAAACCAGAGCGATAGTACCAGTTCATATTTATGGACAGCCTTATCATATAGACGAAATTATTAATTTTTCAAAAAAAAATAATTTATATGTTATTGAAGATTGCGCTGAAGCAGTTGGGGCAAAATACAAAAAAAGGTTAGTTGGTTTAGACGGGGATTGTTCTTGCTTTAGTTTTTTTGCCAACAAAACAATAACAACAGGCGAAGGTGGAGCCGTAGTTTTTAAGGATAAGAAAGTTGCATCAAAAGCCAGAATATTGAGAGACCATGGCATGTCCCAAACAGTTCCTTATTGGCACGACTATGCAGGCTATAATTTTAGAATGACCAATATGCAAGCAGCAATCGGTTTAGCTCAACTCAAAAGAGTAAATATTTTTATAAAAAGAAGAAAAAATATATTTAATTACTATAACAATAATCTAAAAAAAAATAAAAGAATAACTTTTCTACCTAACAACGAGTGGTCAGAAAATTCTTATTGGTCATACACTATTAAAATAAATAATTTAGGGCTACAAAAAAGAGATAAACTTTTAGAACAGCTTAAAAAACGAGGCATTGAATGTAGGCCTGCTTTTTATCCTCTAAATTTAATGAAACCCTACAAAATTTTTGGTCATAAAAAATATGAAGTTACTCAAGAGATTTCTTTTAATTCAATAAGTCTTCCCACGTCAAATGATTTATCTAAAACCGAAGCAGATTATATTTCTTCTGTTTTTCTAGAAGAGCTAAAAAAAATATCTTAAAAATTTATGCAAGAACAAAAACCAAAGATAATTTGTGAAATTGGTTTAAATCATTTAGGAAATAAAAAATATCTTTATGAATATTTTGACCACCTGGTGTCAAAAAACATTTATGCTATTACAATACAAATTGTAAAGGACAGTTTTTTTAAGAATTCTAAATTTAAAAAACTTAAATTAGATCTTGATGTGATCTCGAGTTTTATTGATTTAGTTAAAAAATCAAAAAAGAAAATTGGAATTGCGATAAATGATATTGAAAAAGTCGATTTTTGCGAAAAAAAGAAAGTTGATTTCTATAAAGTGCTAAGTTCAGATATTGGAAACATTCCTTTGCTACAAAAACTTGGAAAAACAAAAAGTAAAAATATATTTATTTCCACAGGAATGGGTAATTTCAATCAAATTGACTCAGTTCTAAAAATAGTTAATTCGAAAAAAATTAAATTAATTCACACATCATTTAGTAAAAAAATTAACGAGGTAAATTTAAAAAGGATTGACGAATTAAGAAATGCTTTTAAACTTCCATCTTGCTACGGAAATCATAGCCCACATCTTAGCTCAATTTACTCCTCTTTAGATTACAATCCAAATGCAATTTTTTTTTATGTTAAACTTAATAGTAAACTAAATTTTCCCGATGATGAGCATGCTGTTGAAATAAGTAATATAGAGAATATTTTAAAAAAAATATCAAAATGAACATTGGTTTTTTAATTACTGCTAGACTTAAATCAAAAAGACTTCCTTTCAAAATATTGAGAAACATTAAAGGAAAACCAGTTTTATCGCATATGATAAACAGAATCAAAATATCAAAATATATAAACAAGATTATTGTTTGTACTTCAAAAAATAAACAAGATGATAAAATTGAGAAGTTGTGTGATGAAGAAAAAGTAAACTGTTATAGGGGGCACCCAGAAGATGTTTTACTTAGATTATATGAGGCATCCAAAAAATTTAAATTAAATTATATTATTAATATAACAGCCGATTGTCCTTTAGTAGAACCTTACTATATTGATCAAATTTGCAAAGTTTATAAAAAAAAAAAATTTTGATCTAATAAGAGCATTTGACTTGCCTCACGGATCATTTTGCTATGGAATTAAAGTTCATGCACTCAAAAAAATAATTAATATTAAATCATCTTCTAATACCGAGGTATGGGAAAAATATTTTACAGATACGGGTCTTTTTAAAATTCATGACTTAAAAATAAAAAATAAAATACATATTAGGCCAGGTTTAAGAATGACATTAGATTATCCAGAAGATTTACAATTTTTAAGAAAAATATTTAATGCACTTTATGATAAAAATAAAAATTTTAATTTAACAAATATAATTAAATTGTTAGATAAAGAACCTAACCTGATAAATATTAATAAGAAATGTAGCACAAGATGGGAAAAAAAGTATAATAAGGAATCTAAAATTAAAATTTTAAAAAAAATAAAATTAAAAAGAAATATTACAAAATATCAAAAATTTTCTGATTATATATTAAATTAAATGTATAGAAAAAATAACAATATAACTAATAGACCTACTAAAAAAGTAGTGTTAATTGCTGGAGGGTGTGGAAAATTAGGCTACTCCTTTGTTAAGTCCATTATTTTAAATAAGGGAAAAGTAGTGTTGCTTGATGTTAACGAAAATAAGGGAAAAAAAATACAAAAAGAATTTGGCAAAGATAGAGTTGTATTTCTAAAGTGTGACATTACTAAAGCTAAGCAAATAGACTCATGTTTATTTAAAGCAACCCGATTATTTGGAACAATTGAATCTGCGGTAAATACTACCTATCCATTATCCGCAAAAAATAAAGTAAAATTTGAGGATTTAAATATAAAATTTTTAAAAAAAGAGCTGGGAAATCATCTAGGTGGGGCAATTATTTTTTCTCAAAGATTAATAAAATATTTTCTGAAACAAAGACAAGGTAATTTAATTCACATCTCTTCTATTCAAGGAGTTAATCCTCCAAAGTTTGATCATTATTTCGGGACGAAAATGACAGCACCTATTGAATATTGCACATCAAAATCTGGTATCATTTTGATGGTTCAATATTTAGCAAAATATTATAAAGGCAAAAACATAAGAATAAATTCTATAAGTCCCGGTGGAATATTTGACAATCAACCTAAAAAATTTATCACAAAATATAAAAAATCTTGTTTAAACAAAGGAATGTTAGACCCAGAAGATATAAACGGAACATTGCTATTTTTGTTATCAGACGCATCCAAATACATAAACGGACAAAATATAATAGTGGATGATGGATGGGTCTTATAAAAAATGAAAAAAAATAAAAAAGTTATTTGTGTAGACTTGGATGGTACGCTCTGTTCAATCACTAAAGGAGATTACTTCAAAGCAAAGCCCAAAATTAAAGCGATTAAAAAAGTAAATAACTTATATATGAAAGGAAATAAGATAATAATTTTTACAGCAAGATTTATGGGACGAAACAATGATAGCATATCAAAGGCAAAAAAAGCTGGTCATTCACTTACTCTAAAACAATTGAAAAAATGGAAATTGAAATTTCATAAGTTGATTATGGGAAAACCTTCATATGATATTTTGATAGATGATAAAGCCTTCGGTTACAGTAAACGCTGGTACTATAAAAACTTTTAATTAATAACATTTTAAAATGAAAAAACTTATAGTTTTGCCAAAACATAAGTATCATACAATAGATACTGTAACTCCAATTCTTTTAGAGTTTAGCTCAAGAGCACCCAATAAAATAGAAATTTTTTTCCCCAAATATAACGATTTAGTTCAACTAAAAAAAAATTTTGTGTTACACGAAACATTAAGTTCAATATCAAAAATAAAATTATTCGGTCACAAAAATTTTTTTTTACATAAAATTATAAAAATATATTACTTATTTTATTTCACTATACTTGCTTTATTAAAAAATAAGTTCATTCATTTTGGAGAATTAGATTATTGGCCTTTTAAAATTATTTCATTAATAAATAAGAATAACGTTTTCTTTTGCGAGTCCAGTCCTTATTTTGACAATTACGATAAATTTGCTGCTTTGGCTCATGATAAGGGTAATTTTAAAAATGTTATTAAAAACAATGATTGGACCAATGTTAAAAGTATAAGCTGCAGAAATATTATTGTAAATGATGAAAGAAATTATTATTCCAGGCATCCGAAACATAAAAATAAAAATTTTTTTGTTTATGGGGCTTCGAGGTTATCGGATAATTGGATTAAGCACTCAAAAAAATATGAAGATGAATTATTTATTCAAAATCAAAATATTAAAAAAGAACTTGGTTATATAGTTTTTGTTTTAACTACTTTTGTTCCATATAGAGACTTTAAAGATGGAAATTCTCAAATAAATTTATTTAAGGATACACTGGAGGTATTAAATGAAATGCAAATTCCATCTTTAATTAAACCTCATTATTTTACTCAAATGGAGACAGTTAAAAAAGAATTAAAAAATTATAAAAATATATATATAAGCTATGCTCATCCAACCGTGCTGGCTTTAAACGCAAAAGCATGGATATGCAATATATTCTCAACTACTTGCGCTGATGCTTTTGGCATAGGGGTTCCGACAATAGAATATACTGAGTATTCGCAAAATTTAAAAAAATACACAAACAATTCATCTCTTACTCCAGAATTTATTGATTACTTTATTTCAAGAGATAAAAAAAAATTAAAAGAAACTTTAGAAACGATCTTGAGTAAAAGTTTTCAAAAAAAACAAAGAATTTTTGCAACAGATAAAAATAATTTAATTAGTAGACTAACCCAAGTCTAAAAAAATGAAAACTTTAGGAATTATAGATTGCAACATAGGCAATGTGTACTCTTTAGAAAATGCATTAAAGAAATTAAACTGTAGTTATATAATTTCAAAAGAACCCAAAGAATTGGAAAAATTCGACAAAATTATTCTTCTGGGAGTTGGCTCTTTCCCAGCCGTCATGAGCAGATTGAGAAAACATAATTTTATAGGACTTTTGGAAAGCCATGTTAAAAAAGGAAAGCATTTGTTGGGTATTTGTGTTGGCATGCAAGTGTTAATGACAAATGGTTTAGAAGGAGAAAAAACAAAAGGATTAAATTTTATAAAAGGTAGCGTGATTCCACTTAAGTATTCTAAAAATTTCCCCATACCTCATATTGGATGGAACGAAGTAAATTTTGAAAGCAAATCCAAAATTCAAATATTTGATCAAATTAAAAATGAGTCCTCTTTTTATTTTGTTCATAGTTATCACACAGTTTTAAAAGAAAAAATAAAAACAGCAACATCTCAGCATGGAAAAAATAAATTTATTTCCGCTTTTAATAAAAATAATATTTACGGAGTTCAGTTTCATCCTGAGAAAAGTCAAATAACAGGAATGAAAATATTAAAAAATTTTTTTGAACTATAATTCATGATAAGAAAGAGAATAATTCCCCTAATTCAATTAAAAGGCAGCTCTATAGTAAAAACAATTCAATTTAAAAATCCCAGAATTGTGGGTGATGCAGTTTCTACTATAAAAGTTTTTTCGAATAGAATGGCTGATGAAATGATAATAACAGATATTGAGGCAACCAAAAAAAAACAAATAAATTTTCAATTACTTCAACGATTAGCGGGAGAGTGTATAATGCCGTTGACCATTGGGGGAGG
>MDSV01246105.1_pt1 | contig 11248 bp, 8 predicted proteins | sample 810851 | NCBI WGS metagenome assembly MDSV01 (sample SAMN05326640, study PRJNA326480) | marine metagenome | isolation source: seawater | place: Atlantic Ocean: North East | collected 2012 | reverse complement strand
TATGGAAATTACCAGTTGTCTTTGTTTGTGAAAATAATCTTTACATGGAATATACACCCATCTCAGACGTGACTGCAGTCGAGCATCCAGCTGCGGATCGGGCAAGCGCATACGGGTTGGATTCTATTATAGTCGATGGTAATGATGCCGATGCGGTCTATCGAACAGCAATAACTGCTTTTGACAAAGCTAGGGCAGGCGAGGGACCTTCTTTGATTGAGGCCAAGACATATCGACATTCGGGTCATTCTAGGGCAGACCCTGCTTCATATCGGCCAAAAGGTGAACTTGAAGAGTGGTTAAAGAAAGATCCAATACCTATGTATCGGCAAAGACTTATAGACTTTGGGGTGAAAGAAAGTGTTGTTAAGAATATTGAAAATTCGGTTATTCAGGCTGTTGATGAAGCAACTGAAGTTGCCAAAGCCTCGCCGCCGCCGCCTGTTGATTACGCTTATACTGATGTTTGGGCTGATGGAGGATCATCATGGCGGAATTAACTTACAGAGAAGCTGTAGCTGAAGCTATAGCACAAGAAATGCGTCGTGATGAGAGTGTCGTATTTTTGGGCGAGGATATCGCTAAAGCTGGTGGTGTTTTTAAATCAACCGTTGGTCTTTGGGATGAATTTGGCGATTTGCGAGTCAGAGATACTCCAATTTCTGAACAAGCAATATTAGGAGCGGCTATGGGAGCTGCGATGACAGGTTTGAAGCCCATTGCAGAAATCATGTTTTCGGATTTCTTGGCTGTTTGTTGGGATATTGTATGTAATCAAATTGCCAAATCGAGATATATGACAGGGGGGCAAGTGGATATGCCGTTGGTTATTAGAACGGCTAATGGGGGTGGCGCAAGGTTTGGAGCACAGCACTCCCAAAGTGTTGAGAATTGGGCAATGATGATACCGGGTATTAAAGTAGTCGCTCCATCCTCTCCTGCTGATGTCAAAGGTCTTCTTGCTGCCGCTATTCGTGACCCTGATCCTGTCATCTTTTTTGAGCAAAAGTCTTTATACGCGACTAAAGGTATAGTTCCAGATGGAGAACACGTAGATGAAATAGGTAAGGCTAAGGTCCTCAGAAATGGAGATGACGTTACCATTTTAGCGTTAGCTTTAATGGTTCCGCGGGCTCTCGAAGCTGCTGAACGACTTCAATCAGAAAGGGGGATTTCATCTACAGTTGTTGATATAAGAAGCCTGGTTCCCCTTGATACAAAAACAATTCTCTCTGAAGTTATAAAGACAGGTAGAGTTGTTACGGTCGAAGAAAATCCCCGTCTTTGCGGTTGGGGAGCGGAGATCTCGTCGATTATTGCTGAGGAATGTTTTTACGATCTTGATATGCCGATTGTGCGCATTACTACCCCTCACATTCCCCTAGCGTCCGCTGACGAACTCGAAGATGTAATGATACCCTCAGTTAGCCGTATTTTTGATACAATAAGCCAGGAGGTTGACTGATGGATGTGCTTATGCCCCAGATGGGCGAAACAGTTGCAGAAGGGACGTTAACAGTTTGGCATAAAAATGTTGGGGATACTGTAAGTTCATCAGATATTTTGTTTGAAATTGGCACAGATAAGGTGGAGATGGAGGTTCCGGCTCTTGCGGATGGAGTTGTTAAAGCAATTTTTGTTGAAGCGGGAGAAACAGTTTCAGTCGGGACTAAATTAGCTGTAATAGAAGAAAAAGGGATTAAAGAAGCTGAGGAAACTACTTATACGGAAAGCCAAATAATTGAGATCGAGAATAGCGCTAATAGGGTTTCTCAAAAAAATATTCTGACAAGGGATAAAATTGATCGCTCAATGAAATTATCGCCCGCAGTTAGAAAATTATTAACGGAAAATAATTTAACTCACAATGATATCAAAGGTACGGGAAGAGATGGTAGGCTCAAACGTTCGGATATTTTGAGTTTTCTGGAGAACAATAACTCCAAAAAACAGACATTAGAGAACAATTCCTTCGGAGTTTCTGACTTTGACGATAAGACAATAATCCCATTCGATCATCGACGCAAGATGACCGCAGAACATATGGTTAGATCAAAAGCGACAAGCGCCCACGTGCTTCAAGCGGTCGAGGTCGATTTTTCTCAAGTTGAGAAAGCTCGTTATCAGTTAAGAGCAGATTGGAAAAAGAGAGAGGGCTATTCGCTTACTTATTTGCCATTTATTGCCAAAGCGGTATGTTCTGCTATCAAAGATTTTCCCAAATTAAATGGACATATTGAGGAAGATCGACTCGTGGCTTTTAATCGTGTCAATCTGGCTGTAGCTATTGATTTAAACTTTGAAGGATTAGTTGCCCCTATTATAAAGGACGCTGATCTAAAAGGTGTTACGGAAATAGCTAGGGCGATAAATGAATTGGCTATCCGAGCAAGGAATGAAAAATTAACAACGGATGATTTCTTAAATGCAACCTACACAATATCAAATAATGGTTCATTTGACACTTTAATAACCGCTCCCATAATTAATCAGCCTCAGGTTGCGATACTTTCCACTGACGGTGTTTCCAAACGTGCGACGGTGATTGAGAGAGACGGGGAAGATTTGATTGCGATTAGGCCAATTGGAATTTTGGCTCAAAGTTTTGATCATAGGGCTATCGATGGATCTTATTCTGGCGCATTTATGAAAAGACTAAAAGAAATTTTAGAGACTCGTAATTGGTCTGAGACTATCAGTTGATTAATTTAAAATCTTAATCAGAGTTTTCTGTATTTTGTTGAGTCCCTTATAATTAATTCTGGCTTTATTTTTATTTTCGACGTTTTTGACTTACTATTCTCTATTCGGTCTAAAAGAAGTCGAGCAGCCTCCTTGCCTACATCAATTAGGGGCGTATGAACGGTCGTCAATGGTGGGTTAAATTTATCGGCGAAGGGCATATCGTCAAAACCAACTACAGAAATATCTTTTCCACATGTAATGCTATTTTGCCTCAGTTCAGAATATACACCAAGCGCCATGATATCATTTCCAGTAAAAATAGCGCTAAATTTCGTCTTTCCAGCGAGTAACTTTTTTGTCGCGTTTTGCCCCTCTTGTTCTGAAAATGAATTACAAAAAATTACGAGATTATTATTAATTTTTATTTCAGCCGATTCCATACCCTCTATAAAGCCTTGATACCGCTCTTTGCCGGTTGAAATAAATTGTGGACCAGAGATATATGCTATTTGATCATGGCCGAGATCCTTAAGATGGGAAATTACCATAATACCGCCAGTAACTTCATCGCTGACAACAGAAGAAATACTTTTGTCACTGGATGCCCTAACAGCTTGTACAAAAGGGACTTCATCGTGTTTGCACTTTCTGATAAAGGGATCTTCGATTTTTGAGCTAGCAATAATCAACCCATCAACGTGGCGATCCATGAATTTATCGTAGGTACTGTGTTGTTTTTCAGAGGAATTGTATGTGTTGGAAATCATTACGCTAAAACCATGCTTCTCTAACATATTTTCGGCACCTTTTATGATAGTGCTAAAGGCTGGATTTGTGAGATCTGGAACAATAATACCGATCGTAAAAGAGCGATTAGTTTTTAGACTTTGTGCGAATGTGTTTGGTCTGTAATTACATTCTTTAATTAGTGATAAAATTTTATCTGCGACTTTTTCTGTTACCATGTGCCGTGTCTTGGGATTTATAACTCTTGAAACCGTGGAGGAGTGAACTCCGGCGATAGCGGCGACGTCTTTTAGTGTGACTCGTGGTTTAGACATGGTGTTGATTTTCCATATATAAAGAGCTTTTTCTTCTTTTAGCTAAATGCTATAATAAATGCAATCGATTGCATAAATAATAAATTTTAGGAAAAGGAAGAAAATATGTTAAGTGGTGAACTCCCAGAGAAGAAAGTTGGTTGGATTGGTGCAGGTCGCATGGGATACGCAATGGCAGAGCGCCTATTAAAAGCTGGCGTTGACGTCTCTGTTTGGAATAGAACTCGCGAAAAAGCTGAGCCATTAGCAGAATTGGGTGCGCATATTGTAGATAGTCCCTCTAACCTTGCTAACAAAGATATTGTCTTCACCATGGTTGGCGGACCCGCCGATTTTATCGAAGTTACCAAAGGCGAAAATGGAGTTTTATCACAGGGCACCAATGTGCCAGGTCTTTTAGTTGATTGTACTTCAATCTCTGAGGAAGCCTCTCGAGAAGTTAGGGCATTCGCTAGTGACGTTGGGACATCGATGTTAGACGCACCTGTGAGTGGTAATGCAAAAGTTGTTAAAGCAGGCAAACTAAGTGTAGTGGCATCCGGTTCCAAAGAAGCTTTTGATGAAGCAAGTCCATTTCTAGAGGTGATAGCCGAAGGCGTTAGTTATGTTGGCGAGGGTGAGCTCGCGAGAATGGTGAAGATTTGCCATAATGTATTTTTGGGTGTTGTTATTCAATCTCTTGCTGAGATAACTGTTCTAGCAGAGAAGGGTGGTGTGCCGCGTCATGCGTTTATGGATTTTATAAATAAAAGTGTAATGGGATCAATGTTTTCGACGTATAAGACTCCATCTCTTGTAAATCTTGACTTTACCCCAACATTCACACCTCTTTTACTCCGAAAAGATATGGAATTAGGTCTCTCAGCGGCGCGTAATCTTGATGTGCCAATGCCGGTTGCATCTATGACTAAAGAAATTATTCAGAATTTGATTGGACAAGGTTATACAGAATGTGACTTTGCTGCATTAATTGAAATGCAAGCAAAAAATGCTGGGTATCAGATCGAATCTGAGGAAAAAGAAATAAGCACTGGTTTATGACGTTGATATCATAAAATCCTTTTGTTCCAGGCATCTATTTTATACAATGGTGCTTTGCGGATTTGGGGAGCTTTTATGATATTATATCAATTTGGAAATTCGGTATGTGCGCAAAAAGTAAGAATTACTTTGGCAGAGAAAGGCCTTGATTGGGAAGCCCGAGAAGTCGATCTATTTAAGAGCGAGCAATATTCTCCCGAGTATTTGAAGCTAAATCCTAAAGGCGTTGTTCCAACCTTAGTACACGACGGCCGTGCTATAAATGAGTCTACTTTGATATGTGAATACCTTGATACAATTTTTCCTGAACCAAAACTAATGCCCGATGATGCGTATAAATGTTCTCAAATGCGACTTTGGAGCAAGATGGTTGATGAAGGCTTGCATGAAGGGGTGACAGAAATAAGCTTCTCAGCAATGTTTCGTCAGAAAATGAAAAATTTAACTGAAGAGGAGAGGGAACTACGTTTCAAAAATATTGGCGATCCTCGCAGAAAAGATAGATTTTTTTCAACATATAACGAAGGTCCAGACTCAATGTTTGTCATGCACGCAATAGCGGCATATGAAAAGGCGTTTAATCGTTTAGAGGGCGTATTATCCGATGGTCGGGATTGGATCTTGGGTAGTAATTATACTTTGGCTGACATAAATCTTATGCCTTATGTCGCTCGTTTGAGTTATTTGGGCCTTTTAGATATTTGGGTTAAGAATCGCCCAAACATAAAATCCTGGTGGGTACGCTCCCAATCATTAACGAGCTTCAAACTGGGGATTAGTAATTTGCTGACAAAAAACGACCGTGCTTCAATGTTGAAGCATGGCGCAGAAATAAGGGGAAGAATGCAAGAGCGTTACAATGAATATTTAGAATTATTATGTTAAGTTAGTTTGAATTATAGATATTATTTAAATTATTAATCTATTAATATTAAAGTTAATGTTAAAGGACATCTAAAATGAAAAAATATCCTACACCAAAGACGGCTGCAGAGGCTTTGCTTATGCGACTTAAGCTAAATGGTGTTGATTATTTATTTGCAAATGCTGGTACTGATTTTGCCCCGATTATTGAAGGTTATGTCCGGGGAGCCGAGGAGGAAATGCCTTTTCCTAAGCCTTTAGTTGTACCACATGAAACAGCAGTTGTGGCAATGGCTCATGGCTATTACCTAACTACCGGTAAGCCTCAAGCTGCGATCGTCCATGTCAATGTAGGCCTGGCTAATTCTTTATGTGGCATTTTAAATGCTGCGAGTGATAACATACCATTATTCATGATGTCGGGTCGCACGCCTTTGACAGAAGATAAACACCTAGGATCTCGCAATACCCCTATTCATTGGGGGCAAGAAATGAGAGATCAAGGTTCTATAGTACGTCAGTCGGTCAAATGGGATTATGAATTAAGATATCCGGAACAGATAAGTGACTTAGTTGATAGAGGTATCACCATTGCGATGGCGCCGCCACGAGGCCCTGTTTATCTCAGCCTGCCACGTGAGCCTTTGGCTAAGATGTGGCCGAAAGAAAAGCGGATTGATCAAAAAATACAGTCTATTCCTTTTTCTCCCTCGCCGGATGAGTATGCGTGCAATCTAGCGATGGAATTGATTTCAAAAGCACAGAACCCTCTTATAATATGCCAGCGGGGAGATCCTGAAGGAAGTTTATCCGAGGCTATTGGAGTGCTATCGGAAGGTCATGGAATACCAGTTATCGAATCCTTTCCTTTGCAAAATCAATTGGCTAGCGATCATCCAATGCATTCTGGATTTAATGCAGGACCATGGCTTGAAAAATCCGATGTTATTATAATAGTTAATACACAGGTTCCCTGGATTAAGAGTATGCAGGAGTCGTCTAAAAAACTTACTCTTATTCATATTGCCCTTGATCCATTATTTACAGATATGCCATTCCGAAATTTCCATAGTGATCTCTCTATAATTGGTGATCCAGCAAAAACAATTAATTATCTAAACAAGATTTTATTAAAAGATACTCAAAGTATAGGTCAACGTTATGAAAAAGTTAAGCAGGAAAATATAATAAGGCGGTCAAAACTAAAAGAAGTTGCGGCCATGGGTTCTGGGTCACCAATGTCCCCGGAATTTGTTGGGCTTTGCCTCTCTGATGCACTGGATGATGAGGCTGTTATTTTTAACGAACTTGGTGTTCCTGTGAACTCGTTAAATCTTTCCGGCCCAAATCGATTGTTCTCGACCCCCTTTTCGGGCGGTTTAGGTTGGGGGTTTCCTGCCGCGTTGGGTGCATCGTTGGCAAATCCCAATAGATTAGCCGTAGCATGTGTTGGAGATGGTTCATATATCTTTGCAAATCCAGTCGCATGCCACCAAATAGCCGAGGCAATGGAACTTCCAGTGCTTGTTATTATTATGAATAATGGAATATGGAATGCTGTTAGAAGGGCAGCCCGGAATGTTTATCCGGAGGGTTCTTCTATCAAAATGAATGAAATGCCATTAACATCGCTAAACCCACTGCCTGATTTTTGTCAAATTGCCACAGCAAGCCGAGGTTGGAGTGAGAGGGTTGAAAAAGGATCTGATTTGCCGGGTGCATTGATGAGGGCTGTTAAGATTATTAAGACAGAAAAACGACATGCTCTATTGGAGTTGAGGGTATCGATTCCAAATTAATATTAAAAAATATATTTAAGAAGTAAATCGATTTTACTTTGTTATTTTTTCAAAATATAGTCAGAAGCTTTTTCGGCTAGCATAATAACAGCCGCGTTTATGTTGCCTCCAACCAGGTCTGGCATAATAGAAGCATCAACAACTCTTAAGTTTTTACAATCTCGGACATTAAGTTCTGGATCAACTACTGACTCATCATCTATTCCCATTCTACAAGTTCCCACTGGATGATAGACCGTCATGGCAGTTTCGCGGATAAAATTATCAATTTCATCATTTGTTTCTATTTTGGTTGCTGGGATTATCTCAGAGCCCAAATGTTTGGCAAGTGACTTGTGGGATACCAAGGCACGAATAATTTTAAAACTTCTCCTGAGAGCGCTCAGATCTGCTTCGCTAGTAAAAAAATTATTTATTATTCTTGGAGGTGTTTCTGGATCATTTGAATTCAAAGTTAGGCTTCCACGAGCCTCTGGCCTTAGATGCGCTGCTAGAAACCCTATTCCTGAAGGCCCTTTCTTCTTAAGTATTGGAAACCACTCATTCGCTTTAACCGAAAATAGTCTCATAAAAATCTGGATATCCGGAAGATCAACATTATCCTCACTTTTAAGAAATCCAGTTGCAAATCCGATGGCTTCACTGGCGGGGCCAGTCTTAAAGAAATAAGCTCTAAACATGTTCCATAACAATCGATCATACCTAAGGTCTGCATTAAATTTTGAGAACGACGTTCGCTCAAATTCCATCATTATTGACGGGTGGTCCTGCAGGTTGGTACCAACATTCTTTCGATCAGCTATCACGGATATATCTAATTCTCTTAGTTGATCACTCGGCCCTACTCCAGAGAGTAATAAAATTTGTGCTGAGTTATACGTACCTGCCGACAGAATGATTTCCTTTGATGCTGACACGTAAAACTGCTTATTATTTCTCTTATAATTAATCCCCACAGCCACATTGCCATCAAACTTAATGCCGAGAACACGTGAGCGTGTAAATACCGTAAGATTTCTTCTCGATCGTATTGGGTGTAAAAAAGATACTGATGTACTTTGGCGCCGGCCATTTGCTGTAGTAAATTGCATTTTGGCTAAACCATCTTGTTTCTCTCCATTATAGTCAGGGGTATGTTCGTACCCAAGGTCTAAACCAGCTTTAAGGAAATCATCGAAAATATTATCTCCACTCCGAGAAACAGCTGTCTTGATAGGGCCGGATTCGCCTCTATAGCTCGTTATTTCATTGAGGTAACTCTCTGATTTTTTAAAATAAGGTAGAACCTTTTCATAAGTCCAATCAGTTAAACCTTTTTGCCCCCAACGATCGTAATCGCCCCGATTACCTCTTACATATGCTGTCATATTTATAGAAGATGATCCCCCTAATACTTTTCCTCGTGGATGGAAAAGTTTTCTATTATTCATACTCGGTTCGGGCTCAGACATGTAAGACCAATTAAATTTGGGATCATTCCAAATCTTACCTGTGCCAAATGGAACTTTAAGCAACCAATTATTATCTTTTCCGCCAGCCTCTAAAACAAGAACACGATTATTGGGATCAGCACTTAGTCTATTGGCAAGAACGCATCCCGCTGAACCAGCTCCAACTATGATATAATCATATTCAAGATCAGTTTGATTTGCCATCTTTATAATTTCCATTTCTTACAATGCATATGTAATATTATTTTGCAGCTCTAACAGAAACCTTCATCGTTCCAATTTTTTCAATTTTTGCAGTCATGGTGTCGCCAGGTTCCACGGGGCCTACCCCATCAGGCGTTCCAGTCATTATGATATCGCCGGGATATAATGTATAACGGGTTGTTGTATATTCAATGCATTGTTGAACATTATAAACAAGTTGACTGGTATTTGACTTTTGTCGCTCAACACCATTGACCAAAATACTAAGATCAAGGTTATTGGGATCTTCAATCTCATCTTTTGTTACGAGCCACGGTCCTAGTACAGAATAGGTATCGCTAGACTTTCGAAAGCTTTGTAATTCTTTTCCTCGTGTTGTCATGTCGAGACCGATAGAATATCCAGCCACATGATCTAGAGCATTTTCTGCTTTAATATTTGTTCCAGCTTTCCCAATTATTGCCGCTAGTTCAACTTCATGGTCATTTCGGTTTTCTGTAAATCTTAAGGCAACACCCTCACCAGCGCCGACAAGAGATGAATTTGATTTCAGAAACATTCCCCAATCCCAAATATTTGTGATTGGCCTTTGAGAAACAATACCGTCATCGGCATTACTCTCTTCTATATGTTTTTGATAGTTAATAGGTGCGCCCACTATATTCATGGGGTTAGCGATTGGACTTAGAAGTTTTACGTTTGTTAGATTTTTGGAAGGTGCCGTATCACGTATATCCTTAATTACAGAGATAACAGCGTCAAGGTTAGCAATTAGTTGATCACCATGTGGATATGGCCAATTCAATGAGGGTAAAACCATTAGGGCTTCACTTACATTCAATACCCTTTCCCCTTGCAGTAGACCCAATTGATTATCATCAAAACGACATATTTTCAATATTTTACCCCTTATAGTGTTTAATAGAATTGTTAAATAATTTTGTTTGCTGCAGATTTATAAATTAAAATTATATGGTTGATGGTTATAGGATATTAGGTTTAATGTAAACGATTTCGAAAAAACAAAAAATTATATAAAATGAATTTATTATGTTAATTGGTGATTTACTCAAAAACTCTGCAAAAGAATACCCCAATAAGATTGCAATTGTAGAGGGTGATAATATGGCAACGTTTGGAGAGTTGAACCAAGTGGCCAATCAAATTGCAAATACTGTTATTCAAAAAAAAATTAAAAAACAGTTTAACATAGGAATTTTATCAGCAAATTATTTTGAATATCCTGCAATATATTTTGGTATAGCAAAATCGGGTCATGTATTGGCCCATTTATCGACTAGATTTAGCAATACTGAGCTAACACATGTAATCAACGATACAGATATTACGCTAATTTTTATTCATATCAGTGTGCTTCCTCAAATTGAAGGGTTACTTCGATATTTACCAAACTTGCATGATATCATTGTTTTTGGAGGAGATAATTTAGGTAACCAGAATAGTGAAAATATATTGTCATTGAATGAGTTTATAAGTGGGTCGTCTACTGGGGAACCAATTGTTGATATAGAAATTCAGGATCCCTTCGCTATTACTTTTACTGGAGGAACAACGGGTTTTCCAAAGGGGGTGGTTGTTAGTCACGCTTCACGTGTAATTGCAAGTGTCAGGGGTGAGCGTGAATACGATATATCAAATTCTGATATAAATTGTTGCTCGACGCCATTTTTTCATATTGCCGGATTATTTGTTTGGTTTCAAACAAGCATAAAAATGGGATGTACCAGTGTTTTACTTGCAAAATGGGACCCAGCTAAATTTATTGATTTAATCGAAAATCAATCTGTGACCTCGGCTTTTTTAGTGCCAACTCAAATCAGTAGCGTTTTAGCTAATCCCGATTTTTCACGCGCGAGGGTAAAGAATTGGCGCTATTGTAATTATGGTGGTGCACCAACTTCAGCAGCTCAGTTAGAAATCATGTTAGATAAATTACCTGACCTTGTTTGGGAAGATCAGTATGGACAATCGGAAGCTGGTAATTTAACCGTGAGACCAAAAGAATTTATTTTGTCTAAAGCTAAAAGTGTAGGCAGACCATTTCAAGATCTTGAAATGGCTATTTTTGACAATGATGGTAACGAGTTATGTCATGGGGAGCGAGGTGAAGTTGTAACCAAAG
>MDSV01047411.1_pt1 | contig 11248 bp, 9 predicted proteins | sample 810851 | NCBI WGS metagenome assembly MDSV01 (sample SAMN05326640, study PRJNA326480) | marine metagenome | isolation source: seawater | place: Atlantic Ocean: North East | collected 2012 | reverse complement strand
AGCAGAAACGAATCAAAAGAAACTTATTTACACTGTGTGACATTAAAGACTTTATAATTTTTAAAAATTGTATATAAGTGTTTATGGAAGCAATAAAAGAAGCGTTAACTTTTGATGATGTGTTATTACTGCCGCGTTTTTCTGAAATTTTACCCTCTGATACAAATATAACTGTAAATCTTTCCAAAAATATTAAATTAAATACTCCTTTCCTATCCTCTGCAATGGATACAGTGACAGAGTCTATAATGGCTATAGCAATAGCAAAATCTGGTGGAATAGGAATTATTCATAGAAATCTAAATATTAAAAAACAAAGCAAAGAAGTTGGAAAAGTTAAAAAAAAAAATTTACTTGTTGGAGCAGCAATAGGAACTAATACTGAGGATATTATAAGAGCAAAATCTTTAGTAGATAGTGGAGTAGATTTAATTGTTATCGATACTGCACATGGTCATAGTAAAAAAGTTTTAAATATTTTAAAAAATGTTAAAAAAAATAAAATACCAATATGTGTGGGTAATATTGCTACAGCTGAGGCTGCAAAAAAATTGTACAATTCAGGAGCAGATATTATTAAGGTTGGTATTGGGCCAGGCTCTATTTGCACTACAAGAATGGTGGCTGGAATAGGAGTTCCTCAAATTACCGCCATAATGGAAGTTTATAAAGCTTTAAAAGGTAAAAAAGTAAAAATAATTTCTGATGGAGGGATTAAGTTTTCAGGAGATATAGCTAAAGCTATAGCAGCAGGGGCTGACGCTATCATGATGGGTTCTATATTTGCAGGGACTCATGAAAGTCCAGGTAAGAAATTTAAGATTAAAAATAAATATTATAAACAGTATAGAGGAATGGGATCAATTGGAGCTATGTCAGCAGGTTCATCTAATAGATATTTTCAAAAAAATTATAAAGATAAATCTAAATTTGTACCTGAAGGTGTTGATGGAAGGGTAGAATATAAAGGCAATGTTTCAAAAATAATTTATCAGCTTAAAGGTGGTTTAAGATCCTCTATGGGATATATAGGGGCTAAAAATTTGAACGATATCAAAAAAAACGCAAAATTTATCAAAATTACCAAAGCTGGATTTTATGAAAGCATGGTACACAGTGTGGAGATGATTGAACCGACATTAAATTATAAATTATTATGAAAAAATTTTTAAAGATTTTATTACTCATATTGTTGCCGAATTTTGGTATTGCAAAGAATAGTTACTTTTCAGAAGGCTTGATATATTATGAAAACAAACAATTCGATAAAGCTAAGTTTAAGTTTGAACAAGATATTGTATATAATCCAAAAAATGAAAAATCTTATCTTTATCTTTCAAAAATTTTTAAATCACAAGATAACAATGATTTAGAGGAAATAAATTTAAAAACTGTTATATTGCTTAATCCAAAAAATGAGGAAGCTACTTATAATTTAGCAGAATTAAAATTAAAAACATCAGATTTTACAGGAAGTAAAAAATTGATAGATAAATTATTAATTTTTTGTAAAGAGTATTGTGAAAAAAGCCGAAATCTTGAAATTAAGATAGCTAATTCTTTTAAGAAATAAATGCCTCCACCAAACCTGAAGGAAAAAATAATAATTGTAGATTTTGGATCTCAAGTAACAAAACTTATAGCAAGAAGAATAAGAGACTTAGGTGTCTTTTGCGAAATTTTAACAATAAAGGATCTTTTTAAAGTTAAAGACTATAAATTTATTAAAGGAATAGTTTTATCAGGCGGGCCTTCAACTGTAACCAAAAAAAAATATTTGAGTATACCTAAAGAAATATTTTCAAAAAAAATACCTATACTTGGCATATGTTATGGGCTACAGCTAATTTCAAAGTTGTTTGGTGGTTCGATTAAGTCATTAAAAAAAAAGAGAGAATTTGGAAGAGCGAGTCTTTTTAAAAAAAAAAAATCATTACTTATTCAAAATTTTTTTAAGAAAAAAAATATATCTGTCTGGATGAGCCATCAAGATGCTGTGACCAAACTACCTAAAGGCTTTAAGATAGTTGCATCAACTAAAGAGTCAAAATTAACCATCATAGAAAATCCACAAAGTAAAATATATGGCGTACAATTTCATCCTGAAGTTACACATACTGAGAATGGTAAAGAGATTTTCAAAAATTTTTTATTTCATATTTGTAAGATTAAAATTAAATGGAGAGTTACATCTGAGAAAAATAGAATAATTAAGAATATCAAAGATACTGTAAAAAAAGACAAAGTAATTTGTGCTTTATCTGGCGGTGTGGATAGTAGCGTTGCAGCCTTACTAATTAATAAAGCTATAAAAAATAATTTAATTTGTGTCATGGTTGACACAGGATTAATGAGAAAGAATGAATTTAAGGACACATTTAAAATATTTAAAAAACATTATAAATTAAATGTAAAATTGATAAAAGCATCAAAAATATATTTTAAAAAACTTAAAAATATTTCTGACCCAGAGAAAAAAAGAAAGATTATAGGAAACTTATTTATTAAAATTTTTGAAAAAGAGTCAAAAAAATATAAATCTATAAAATATCTCGCTCAGGGAACTCTTTACCCGGATATAATTGAAAGTCGATCTACAACTGGTAGTCAATCTTCAAAAATTAAATCGCATCACAATGTTGGTGGTTTGCCTAGAAAAATGAAATTGAAACTAATTGAACCTTTAAAAGAATTTTTCAAAGACGAGGTAAGAGTGCTAGGAAAAGCAGTGGGTTTAAAAGACGCTGTAAGAAGCAAGCACCCTTTTCCTGGTCCAGGATTGGCAATAAGAATACTAGGCAAAGTCACCCCGGAAAAAGTAAAAATTCTTCAAGAGGCTGATCATATTTTTATAAATGAACTTATTAATCGCAAACTTTACAACAAAATATGGCAGGCTTATGCTGCTCTATTGCCTATGAAAACAGTTGGAGTAATGGGAGATTCAAGAACTTATGAGTATACTTGTTTATTGAGAGCTGTAGTTTCAGAAGATGGTATGACCGCAGATTATTTTAATTTTCCAAAGGATTTTTTTGATAAAATTTCAAATAAAATCGTTAATGGCGTACCAGGTATTAATAGAGTAGTGTATGATATAACTTCTAAACCACCTAGCACTATTGAGCTGGAATAATGTCAAAAAAAATTAAAAAATTACTTTTAAAAAAAAACAAACAAAAAATTGTAAGCTTAACTGCCTATTCAAAAAATATTGCAAAAATTTTAGATAAATATTGCGATATAATTTTAGTAGGCGACTCTATGGCAAATGTTTTATATAATATGAAAGATACTAATCAAATTACGATAGATAATGTTATTCAACATACTATGAGCGTTAGGCAAGGAGTGAAAAAATCTTTATTAGTTGTAGATATGCCAAGAAAAACTTGTAAAAACCTTACCATAGCAAAAAAAAATGCTAAAATGATTTTAAAGCGAACAAAATGTGATGCTGTTAAAGTAGAAAGCAATAATAAGAATTTTAATATTATCAAAGGCCTTGTTAATTCTAATATACCAGTCATGGGTCATATAGGTTATACCCCTCAGTTTAAAAAAAAGTTTAATGTTGAAGGAAAAAATAAATTTGAAGAATACAAATTAATTAAAGAGGCCATTTTAATTGAAAAGGCTGGGGCATTTTCTATTGTATTAGAGTGCATAACACCTTCCGTTGCAAAAAAAATAACTAGTATATTAAGAATTCCAACAATAGGTATTGGATCATCTGTACATTGCGATGGGCAAATTTTGGTAACGGATGATATTCTTGGATTGAGTGGTTTTTATCCTAAGTTTGTCAAAAGATATGTCAATGTAAATAGAACAATTGAAAAAGCTGTAAAAAAATATAGTAAAGAAATTAAAACAAAAGTATTTCCAAGCAAAAAAAATTTTTTATATGGAAAATGAAGAAAAAATAAGCTCAATTACAGAAGTTCAAAACTTTTTAAAAAATAATAAAAAAAAAGTAATAACTAGCTTCATTTTGTTAATAATAGCTTTTATTGCTTTTATTTTTTTTAATAATTATCAAAGTTCAAAAAATGAAAAAGTATCCGAAAAGTTTGTTCAAGCAGAAATATATCTTTCTTCAGATAAAAAAGACGAGTCTAAGCAAATTTATAAAGAAATAATATTAAGCAAAAATAAATTTTACTCTTTATTGGCCTTAAACGAAATCCTAGATAATGACCTTGAGAAAAATAACGAAGAAGTTTTAAGACTTTTTAATATTATTGAAAGTATCAAGGTTGAAAAAGAACAAAAAAATCTAATTAAATTAAAAAAAGCACTATATTTAATTAAAATTTCTAAAAACGAAGAAGGAAAAAAATTACTCAGTGAAATTATTTCTGATAATTCAATTTGGAAGGATGCTGCAATTGAAATATCAAAATAATAAAATTGAAATTACTAGTATTTTAAGAAAAACTGTATGAAAAAGTTTTTATTAATATTATTAATATTTTTTCATTCACATTGTTCTTTTGATAACAAATCTGGTATTTGGACGAATAATAGCAACGTAGATAAGGAAAAAGCAGACAGATTTAAAGACTTTGAAACTCTTTATACAAAAGAAAAATCTTTTAATAAGGTGGTCTTACCAAAAAAAAATTCAAATCTTTTATTAGAACCAATTAAGCAATCAAATAAATGGCAAGATGAATTTTATAGTGAAACAAATAATCTTAATAATTTTGAATTTAAAAATTTAAACGAAGTAATTTTTAAAAGCAAAAAATTAAGCAGACACAAAACAAGTGAGAAAGCACTGTTTGATGGAGATAAATTTATCATATCAGATATTAAAGGTAATATAATTGTTTATTCGATATCAGAAAATAAAATTATCTTAAAATTCAATTTCTATAAAAACAAATTTAAAAAATTAAAAAAAAGTATAAATATTTTTATTGAGAATAATATTTTATACGTTTCAGATAATTTGGGTTATTTATATGCCATTAATTACAACGAAGGCAAATTATTATGGGCTAAAAATTTTAAGATACCTTTTAGATCAAACATAAAAATAGTAGAAAATAAAATAATCACCGCTGATCAAGATAACACTCTTTATATTTTGAATAAATTTAACGGGACACAAATAAAATTTATACCTACCGAAGGGACCACTATAAAAAATAATTTTGTTAATTCATTAGCATCAAAAAATAACTCTATTTTTTTCTTAAATACTTTTGGATCTATATATTCTATTAATAGAGAAAATTTAAAAGTTAATTGGTTTTCTAATCTTAAAGATACATTTGATTTAAATCCTACAAATTTATTTTTTTCAAATCCAATCGTAATCAATAATGATAAGATTGTTGTTTCTACTGACCCTTATCTGTATATTTTAAATTTTAAAAATGGAGCTATAACTTTAAGAATGCCAATAACTTCAATCGTTCAGCCTATAATTTCGGGGAAATACTTATTTATAATTACAAAAGACAATTTGTTAGTCTGCTTAAATGTGAACACTAATAAATTAATTTATTCTGTTGATATATCACAAGAAATTGCAGATTTTTTAGATGTTAAGAAAAAACTGATTGATATAAAATATTTTTCACTGGCAAATAATAAATTACTTATATTTCTTAACAACTCTTACTTAGTTACTTTTAATAAAAATGCAAAAATTGAAAAAATTGAGAAATTGAAAGATAAATTAGTAACTTCTCCAATATACATTAACAAATCAATGTTATTTTTAAATAAACAAAATAAAATGATAATGTTAAATTAGTTGTTAGACTTACCGCTGAGTAATGATAATTGCGTAATTTTTGTTTGACCCAAATTATCCTCTGGTTTAATCGGATAATCTCCTGTAAAGTAGTGATCACTAAATTGGGGATACGAGTTATTTCGCTTACCTTTTTCAAGCCCCACGTACAAACCATGCAGACTTAAAAATTTTAGCGATTTGGCTTTTATGTATTTACACATTTCTTCATTATTTTTTTGATGAGCAAGCAACTCCTTTTTTGTCGGCATATCTACTCCATAAAAATCTGGAAACTTAATTTCTGGGCAAGCTATTCTCACATGCACTTCTTTGGCTCCCGACTCATAAAGCATTTTAACGATTTTATAACAAGTAGTTCCTCTGACTAAGGAGTCATCAATCAAAATTATGGACTTATTTTTAACCATACTTTTAGTAGAACTTAATTTTAATTTTACACCTAAACTTCTTATATTCTGAGAAGGTTCAATAAATGTTCGACCGACATAATGATTTCTAATTAAACCAAGCTCAAATCTTTTTTTAGAATATTCTGAATAACCCAACGCAGCTGGAACTCCAGAATCTGGGACAGGTACGACAATGTCAGCATTTACATCTGTTTCTTTAGCTAACTGTTTTCCGAAATTTTTGCGATATTCGTAAGCACATTTTCCATCAATTAAACTATCAGGTCTAGCAAAATATATATATTCAAATACACAAGGCCTAGCTTTTTGTTTTGGAAATGGTTTAACAGAACTTATTTTATTATTTTCTATTACAACAATTTCTCCATTTTCAACTTCTCTTAAAAATTTTGCACCTACAATATCTAGCGCACAAGTTTCCGAGGCAAAAATAAAGGAGTCTTTTAATTTTCCAATTACTAAAGGTCTTATTCCGAAAGGATCTCTTACACCTATCATCTTTTTATTAGTCATTATGACTAACGAATATCCGCCATGAATTTGAAAAAGAGTGTCAATTAATTTATCTACCATTCTGTCTCGTTTAGATTTAGCTATAAGTTGTACAATTGTTTCAGTATCACTTGTAGTTCTAAAAATCGCACCTTCTTTTACTAATCGCTCTCTAAGCATTAAAGCATTAGTTAAATTTCCATTATGAGCAATACTTAACCCACCTAAATGAAGATCAGCAAAAAATGGCTGGATGTTTCTTAAAGAGGTTTCACCAGTAGTAGAGTATCGGTTGTGACCAATTGCAGATTTTCCTGGAAGTTTGCTTATTACATTGCTTTTAGTAAAATGATCTCCAACTAAACCTTGTCTTTTTTCTGAATGAAAATTTTTACTATCGTATGAGACTATACCACAACCTTCTTGACCTCGATGTTGAAGAGCGTGCAGTCCTAAAGCTACTAACGCTGCTGCGTCTTCGTGGTTAGATATTCCAAATATACCACATTCTTCTTTTAATTTATCTGAGTTAAATTTTTTCAATTTTATCTTTTGTATCTATTAAATCTTCATTTGATGGAAACTCTTCTACAAGAATTTCACTACCCTTTTTAACAATATCGAATGAAATAGCATCTTTTGACGATATACCCCAATTCTGATAAGGATAAAACCAATTTAATATAGAAAATAAACATACTGAAACAATATATCCTTTAAAAAAACCAAATAACAAGCCAAAACTTTTATCAATTGATCCTACACCTGTCCAAGTTACTGCTCTACTCAATCCTTTTCCAATCACTATTATTAGAAATAGGGTAAAAATAAAAACAACTATGCCAATACCAACATTATTTATAAATTCTGATTCAATATACTCACTTACCAAAGGCCTTAATTTCGGAACTAAAATTATTGTAATAACTGTTGATAAAACCCATTTCATAAATGAAATAAGGCTTAAAGAAAAACCTTTTACGTAACACTGAATAATACAGTACAACATAATCAAACCTACAGAGGAGTCAAACCAATTTAAATTTTTTAAAATTTGATCAAGAAATTCTGGCATTAAACTATATTTCTTTACCGAATGGTTTTAAAACCAATATAAGTTTAGGTAGTAGCGTTAACACTGAGATCATAGCTAGCAACATTGCTATACCCGTGAATACACCAAAATATATTGTAGGTATAAAATTCGATAAAACTAAAATTGAAAAACCAAAAACAATAGTTATTGAGGTATTTAAAATTGCTATACCTACGGTCGCATGACACCTATCAAGCGTTTTATCATAATTATTAATCTTTTTGAATTCTTCTCTAAATCTATAAATATAATGAATGCTATTATCTACTGCTATACCAATAGTTATTGCTGCTATGGTTATAGTCATCATGTCTAGTGGGATACCAAGTAAACCTATTATTCCAAGGATAAAAAAAGCTGCTATAAAATTTGGAACAACACCAATGCAAGACAATAAAGTATTTCTAAATAAAACTAGAAACATTAAAAAAATTCCAAGCATTACTATTCCTAAAGTAAGTATTTGAGATTTAAATAAACTTTGTAATAAATTATTAAACAATATTAAAACACCAGCTAATTTATATTCTTCTTTGTTAAAACCCAGTTTTTTATTTAGGTCATTGTCAATTTTTTTTATTAAATCGTTTCTTCTCAAATTTTCCAAAGAGTCTTTAATTCTTACACTTATTCTTGCTTCGTCTTTAATTACAGAGATATAAGGGGTAACGATTTCATTTTTAATTGTTTTTGGAATCTTACTATATAAAACTGCGATTTCTAAACTTTGTAGCTCTTTGTTATTTAGATCTTCTGCAACTCTTAAAATTGATCCAAATGATAAAACTTTCCCAATTTCTGGCAAGGAATCTAAATAGTCATGAACTTTGATAATTTTATCCATTTTGTCTCTCGTAAACCAATATTTTGCTTTATCCTCCTCATTTTCATTTTCTTCTTCCCACTCATCGAATTCATCATTTTCCTCTTTGTTATCTTTCTTATTAACAGGAAACTTTAAGATAATATTTAAGGGCGTAGTACCGCCTAATTCATCATCAATCTTCTTCATTCCTTTATAGATTTCAGTATTTTTATCAAAATAATTTATAAAACTATTTTCAACTTCAAGCTTAAAAATTCCAACTACACTAAATATAATTACAAAAAAAGTAGATCCAAAAATTAAAACTTTATTATTTTTAGTAAAAGAACCTAAAGCAGCAGTAACAAAAGATTTTTCTGTATCTTTAATATCAACTTCATTGTTTGAGGAAAATAAATTTAATAAAGATGGTAATAATAAAAATGTGACTAGCAAAGAGACTATTAATCCTAAAGTCATCATCCAACCGAAATCAATAATTGGTTTTATTCCACTAAAAACTAAAGACAGAAAAGCGCAAATTGTAGTTAAAACTGTATAAAGTATTGGAAGCATCATTTTTCTACTTGCTTCGAAAACTAATTCGTCTTTTGTCAGTTGAGGGAATTCTTTCTTTAATTGTAAAAATCTTACTGTCAAATGAATATTCATTGCCATATTTAAGATGAGCATTAAAGCAATAAAGTTTGATGAAATTACAGTTACCTTCCAACCAATTAATCCTAATAGACCGATCATTATAATCACTGAAGTTGCGCACCCTAGTAAAGGCATTAATACCCATTTTAAATTTCTAAATATGAACCAAAGAGTTAATATAATAAAAATAAAAACTCCTATTCCAAAAACAACTATGTCACTTTTGATATAACTCATCATATCATTAGCTATCATTGGTATTCCGCCCAAATGAATTTTGGCATTTTCTCCGTATTTGTTTATTACATCTCTAATTTCAGTTATATTCTGTTGATTTCTGATGTTATATAAATTTTTATATGCCTCGTATTCATTGAGAAATTTTTTATAATTTAATTTCTCCTCTTTTGTTAACCCTATTTCAATTGATTGATTAAAATATTTATCTTTAATATTTAAATATTCTGCTAGTCTTTCATCTTTTTTTAAGTAGACCACTATTCCAGATGTTTTACCATCCTCGCTAATAACATAATTTTTATAAATTGGACTATTTTTAATTTCATCAAACCCTCTTTGTCTGTCTATTTCAGGATAAGATAATGTTTTATAATTTTTCAGTCTTTCCATTAATCCCTCATCAGTACTCTTTAAAAGAGGAACATCTATAACGGTAACTACACTATCCACCCAAGTTAACTTTTCAATTTTAGATTTCAATAATTGAAGATCTAGAATAGTTTCTTTTTCTGTAAAACTAGATACGGGTGTATACGTTAAAACTAAGAAATCTTTAGAACCATAAGTTTTATTTACTTCTCTTAAATATTTAAGATCAGGATCTCCCTCAAGTAATAGAGCATCAGAAGATGCATCTAAATTAAAATTTTTTGAGTGATATAGTGAAAAACACACTAAAATTAACAAAAAAAAGAGAGTTACCTTAGAAAAATTTATTATTATTTTTTTATAAATATCAGCTAACATGACGATATTTCAGATATATCTTAATTTCTTTATAACTAAAGAAAAAACTACGATTAATTTTTGCTTAAATCTTTGAATTTTGTATAAATACCCTCAAACTCAACTTTTACAGTGCCTGTTGGACCATGTCTTTGTTTTCCTAGAATTATATCAGCCAAACCGTTAACGTCATTCATTTTTGACTGCCATTCTGCATATTCTATAGATCCTAATTTAGGTTGCTTTCTCTCCAAGTAGTAAGCTTCTCTATAAACAAACATCACTACATCAGCATCTTGCTCAATGGATCCAGACTCTCTCAAATCTGCTAATTGAGGTTGTTTATCGTCTCTTTGTTCAACTGCTCGTGATAGCTGAGATAAAGCTAAAATTGGAACACTCAATTCTTTAGCCAAAGCTTTCAATCCTTGTGTAATTTCTGAAATTTCTTGAACTCTTCCTTCATTTTTATTTGAATTAGACCTCATTAATTGGATGTAGTCTACTACTATCAAGCTTACACCAAATAGTCTCTTTATTCTCCTAGCTCTATTACTTAACGTTGCAATGGTTATTGCTGGTGTTTCATCAATAAAAAGTGGTAAGTTATAAATATTTCTAGATGTTTCAATGTAACGGTTAATCTCTTCTTCGGTAACTTTTCCTCTTCTAATGTCATCAGACCTTATTCTAGCTTGTTCGGATAAAATTCTCGTAGATAATTGCTCTGAAGACATTTCAAGCGAAAAAAATGCTACCGAGGATTTTTCCTCATCTCTCATGATTTTTTGAGCAGCGTGATATGCTATATTTGTAGCTAGTGCCGTTTTACCCATAGAAGGCCTTCCCGCTAATATAACTAAATCAGATTTATGTAATCCTCCTAATTTTTCATCAAGATCAGTTAAACCAGTAGGAACTCCCACTATTCCTTTATCATTTTTCATTGCAAGGGTTGCCATTTCAATAGTTTGATCTAATGCTTGATTAAATTTTAAAAAAGATTGAGAAAAACTTCCTCTTTCAGCTAAATCAAATAATGATTT
>MDSV01044226.1_pt1 | contig 11248 bp, 9 predicted proteins | sample 810851 | NCBI WGS metagenome assembly MDSV01 (sample SAMN05326640, study PRJNA326480) | marine metagenome | isolation source: seawater | place: Atlantic Ocean: North East | collected 2012 | reverse complement strand
CTATTTTGCAACGTTTCAGCAACCTGGTTATGCCGAATCAATTCTAGAAACCAATGTACGCAAAGTTTTTGATTTTATGCTCTCACGTGGAGGCATTTGGGACACTGAAGCGTTCGCTCAATTGCCGGAAGACTCTGACGAAAGACGCATGGACTTACTAGCGATGTTGCAACGAGACAACCCGCCAGGAGAACCATTTATGTCCGATGATGTCATGAAATATTTCACGGACACGTACACAGCAACTGGATTCGCCAAGGGTCTTAATTGGTATCGGGCTGCCGGGCGAATTGGTAGTGTAATGGCTGATGCTGAGTCCCGAATTGAAGTACCGAGCTTATACATTGGCGCAGAGAATGATGTGATCTTGCCACCCTCTAGCGCTGACGGAATGGAAGATTTCATTAGCGACCTGGAGAAGCATACGGTTTTAGATAGCGGTCACTGGACCCAACAAGAGCAACCTGAAGAAGTCAATCGAGTCATCGTAGAATGGTTGAATCGCAAAATTGCCTAACCGATTTACTTATTATGCGAAAAATAAACAGGTGGTTTCCTGAAACGACTTCGACCTATCGAAGACTTCTAGGCCGTTCATCAGTTCTTGGAAGAAAACCGTTAATCGAATTGCAAATGTCTACGGGCAGTAAGCGTATCACAGGGTTCGTCGGTGAACTCATAACCAGAAATAAGTCTGAAGTTTCTACTTAACTCAACCGACTCCCTAAGATATTCGGGGTCGGTGATCCTGTAACTTAATGCCAAACCATAGCCACCTTCAATCAGTCGATAACTTTCCACTACTATTTTTTGGTCGCTGGAACTGACGCCCCTTTCACTGCCCCATTTAGTGTCTGCAAATCCAGTTGTTGTGACGACTAATGTTCCATCTTCCTCGATCCGTGCGATAGAGTAACCGTTCTTGTCTGGAGCATGGCTCGATGGCAGAGTTGCTCCTATTTCAAAGTTTAAATTCCTGACAGTATCGGCTTGCTCATGAGTTATTGTGATCCCATCGCCAGAGGCTTCCCAACGCTGATTATAGGGATAACGGGTTATTCGCGGCATAGGGTAGGCCTCACAATCCAGCCCAGGGTCATCATTGATGTCAAATTGCGCTATTTCTGCCAACCCTTTTTCTGTGTATGGCCAATCAGAGGGAGGCTCGAAGCCTCCTACCAAGGTTTGTCGCATATCAAGTATAGGTCGCCAGGTTCCAGAAAAGTCAATCGATGGAGCAACTGGTCTGCGTGACGGCAAAGCAGATTCCGGAGGTCGGGAAAATGCATAGAGTGTTTCGCCATCAATTCGGGTAACGTGACTAAGCAGACCAAAAAACCTTTCTGCATCTCGATTGGGCCTAGCGACGACGACGACACGTTCGCCTATATCAAAAGTATTACGCGTCCAGCCATTGCGCATTAAGCCAGCTATTGAATGCCCCTCAAATGTCCATTCCACGGTATTGCCGGATTCATCGATGCTTTCAACCACTAGGAAAGCGTGGGGGTTTCGCCACGCCAGCTCTATTAAAGTTCCTTCTACTTCGATGCTTGAATCTAAATTAAAGGCAGAACGGGAATGGTGCGCGCCAACTGTGCCAGCGGTAAACAAGGCGAAAACGAGAACACACCTGGCAACCATGAAATTTACCTATATAAAATAGAGATTGTGCAAGTAAGCGCTACGCGAACTAATTTGTCCAGCGACTTTCTTTATTATATTCGGGTTAAATACATCAAGGCATTGGAAGGCAAATAATATACAACTAAAATAGCGAAGATATTAAGCAACTGAATTATTCTCTCTAATCGCCCGATCAATAATTTCATCAGCAGAACCGAGATAATTAGCTGGCTGTTTTAAATTCTCCCAATCGATATCGACGCTTACCAAGGCGCTTAACTCGTCAAGCATATGGCTTCTGTTTTCAACGCTTAATTGACAAGCACTTGCCACTAACCCAGCAGCGTCGACTCGAGGGATCACAGAACTTAATTCAAAAACAGCCGCCTCTGCCAAAACTTGGCCATTATCCGCCTCAAGATTACTAAGCATTTTTTGTTGATTTATTTTTACTGTATCAATGCTTCGCTGCGCAAGATTGATACAGGCACCTGCGGCACAGGTTAACGGGCCTAGCACCAACCTTTCCATGGACATACCAATGCCGTCTCGTTCATTTTGTCCATGCAGCGTTTGTTGCATAAGGTCAGACTGAGTCCGGCAAAAACTTGCGAGAGCTACAATAGACTCAGGCAAGACTGGATTCAATTTATTCGGCATGGTCGAGGATTTACCACCATTGTTAAAAGAAATTTCTCCAACCTCAGACTGAGCCATTAGAAGTAAATCTTGTGCCATTTTCGCAAGAACTCCTGCCGTCATGGCAAGCCAATTACTGAACTCAACGATCGAATCTCTCTGCACATGCCAAGGGGAAGCGGGATTCAGTTCCAGAGTATTGGCTAGCGCATTACTAATTTCGATTCCTCTAGACCCCAAAGCCGCATTCGTGCCGACAGCACCACCTAATTGCACAATAAGAAGACGCGGCAATAATTCATGCAGACGCTGGCGCTGCCTAAGCAAAGGCATAAACCAATTAACTACTTTTAAGCCGAAGACTGTGGGAGCAGCATTTTGATTTCTGGTTCGAGCTATCATAACTGTTGCCCTATGCTGCTGGGCCAACTCAGCGAGTCGTTCATTCAAGGTTTTTATTCTTTTTTCTATGACTACTACAGCGGACTTAATACGGAGGATTAAGGCGGTATCCATAACATCTTGGCTGGTGGCACCCCAATGCAAAAAGTTTGCTTCTCTATCGCCCAAATTCGTTCGCACCACTTTAAGTAGAGCGGGAATGGGTATTCCATCTTTCTTGAATCCATCAGACACAACTGCAGGATCGATGGCTAAAGTTCCCAGCACAGAGGAAATTGTCTCTCCTTCCTGCTGAGGAATCACGCCAAGTGCTGCCTGCACCTTTGCCAATTCACCTTCAACTTGTATTAGAGATTTTATTTCCGCTTCATCACTGAAAAAAGAAGCAAGCTCTGAGTCCGCAAATAGAGTAGAACTAATGTGTGAATCGAAGGCACTAACCATTAAGTAAATCCTTTTCTATTCCTTTCATCGTTTTACTCATCCGGCCTTTGGTCTTAGATCCTATAATCCGCCAAAGAAAACTGTTTCATTTTCACCCTGCATGTGTATGTCAAAGTGATAACTTGGCACAAGTTTATTTTCCGCCCGTTGAGCAATTAATGTAGCTCTCCGATTCTCTGGAACGTGGTTTAATACTGAATCTTGCTGATTGGCTTCTAGTTCATCAGAAAAATACAAACGTGTATAAACATGAGTTAGCAATCCACGCATTGTCACTATAACTGAAATGTGTGGTGCATCTGATTTATTGACAGCACCTGGCTTGATAGTAGTAAAAAAATAACTACTCTCCGAATTACTAGAAGTATCGCTGCGTGCGAATCCCAGAAAATCAGAAGATGTTAAATTGCCCTGAGAGTCCGCTTGCCAAATTTCTATAAGTGCATCAGAAATTGGATCTCCATTGCCATCTAAAACTCTACCATGAAGATTAATTTTTTGTCCGACCCCAGAGACTTCATTGTCGACCGGACTGACAAAAGTATTATTACCTGAAGCAGTCAATGCGGTAGTAAAAAAAGGGCCAACTGTCTGCGATGGAGTTAGTCCTCGGGTGAATTTAGAAGCCACTAACCGTGTCCTCCATCATCTTCACTAGGGGTAGAAAGCCCTCCCGCAATAACGATATCGAAATGATAGCCCAAGGCAAAACCGGCTTCGCTTATACTTAGATCAAAAGTGGAAACTAAACGTTCTCTGGCAGAGGCAGGAACTGCCATAAATATGGGATCAAGACTTAACAAAGGATCACCCGGAAAATACATCTGAGTCACCAAACGGCTATTGATCGCCTCGCCAAGTAACGAAAAATGGATGTGCTGGGGGCGCCAAGCATTAGGATGATTTTTCCAGGGATAGGCTCCCGGTTTAATCGTACAAAAACGGTATTGCCCATCACGGTCGGAGATACAACGACCTACACCAATAAAGTTTGGGTCTATCGGAGCTTCATGCTGATCGGCTTTGTGCACATAACGCCCGCTAGCATTGGCCTGCCACACTTCGATCAAAACTCCTGGAACAGGCTTTCCTAGCTGGTTCAATACACGCCCTGAAACAATCATCCGTTCTCCGAGCGGCTCCCCTACGTTGCAGGCATTCCGAGTTAGATCATGATCTAATTCACCAATTGCAAATCTAGAACTGAGTGAACCCAGTAATTCGCCTATTTTAGTTTCAGAATTTCTAGAATACAGCTCTACTATATCGATTGGCGATTGCATAGGCCCTCGCAACAATGAAGATTTATAATCTGCAAAAATAAAAGGTGGGTTTTGCGAGGAATCAATACTTGCCATAGGTGGGATCTTAACTCGCGAATTTACTCAGTGATTTTCATTCTTTGAATTGTTGTTTATTTCTTTCATAGCTATTGTGCTAAGTCGTCTATTTCCTTAAAGACTTTATTCGCCACGCGATAAGCACTGTTGGCTGCCGGCACACCCGAATAAACCGCAACCTGTATTAGTACCTCCTTAACATCTTCTCGTGACAAGCCAGTATTTTTTATCGCTCTGATATGCAGGGCTAATTCTTCATGATGACCGAGAGCGGCGAGCTGGCATATAGTTATTAAACTACGATCACGTTTACTCAACGTATCTCGACCCCATACAGCACCCCAGGCCGATGAAGTTATGTAACGCTGAAAATCTCCGTTGAAATCTGCACCGGCAGCAAGTGCGGCGTCAACATAGTCATCGCCTAATACTTCTCGCCTGATTTTTAGACCCAATTGAAAAAGGTCTTTTTCTGAGTTTTCCTCCGACACAGCTTACTCCTAATAATCATTAAGCAGAGCTTAAATTTAACAGCACTATCTGCTGAGAAAATACAGCTACAAATATTTCATCAGTAAACAACGAAGGCGCCTGCTTGTAAATGCAAAAAGTGGTTCATTAAAATAGAAAATCAGGTTTTAATGCCGCAATTGCTTGAAATTGCTCATATACACTAAGCAGAACCAAAAACATTATGCAGACACAAGTCGGAATCATTGGAGCAGGGCCAGCTGGCCTGCTGTTATCCCATCTGCTTGCCTTGCATGGTATTAATTCAGTCGTGCTAGAGAATCGTAGTCGCGAATACGTGGAAAATCGAGTTCGTGCGGGAGTCCTTGAGCAGAGAACTGTTGATTTATTAATACAAGCTGGCCTCGGCACGAGATTGCAGCAAGAAGGCATGCAACATCATGGCATTGAACTTCGATTTAGTAACAAAGCCCACCGAATTAATTTCAATGAATTGACTGATGGGAAAGGCATCACTATTTATGGTCAGCAGGAAGTAGTCAAAGACCTTATCAGCACCCGTCTCGCTGCAGGTGGAGAGATTCAATTCAATGTTTCTGCTGTGTGCTTGCAGAAAATAGATAGTGAGAACCCTTCGATTGAATACACCGCAGATGGAGTGAACCAAAAACTCGAATGTGATTTTATTGCCGGCTGCGATGGTTTTCATGGGATCAGTCGAAGCTCTATACCCACTAACAAAATTTCAAGCTTCGATCGAACCTACCCATTTGCCTGGTTGGGCGTTTTAGTAAACGCGCCGCCGTCGTCAGATGTGCTCATTTATGCGAATAGCCCAGATGGCTTTGCTCTTCATAGCATGCGCTCTCCCACGGTCACTCGAAATTATATCCAATGCTCTCTTGACGATAACCTAGATGCTTGGCCTGATGATCGAGTCTGGCAGGCACTCCACAGTCGGCTCGAAACCATTGAAGGTTGGACTTTAATTGAAGGAGAGATCACGGAAAAGAGTATAACTCCGATGCGCAGCTACGTGTGCGAGACCATGCGCCATGGCCGTTTATTTCTAGCAGGAGATGCTGCTCATATCGTGCCACCCACTGGTGCGAAAGGCATGAATCTGGCGCTATCTGATGTTAGTTACTTAAGCGAAGCAATTAACGCATGGTACCTAGCAGGTTCTGAAGAAAAGCTTATTAACTATGCCGATAATTGTTTACGCCATGTTTGGAGAGGCGAACATTTTTCCTGGCATATGACTTCACTCTTACATAAATTCCCAAGCGACAATCAATTCCAAGCCCGATTACAAATTGCCGAATTAGAATTTCTCTCGCAATCTAATTCGGCCTCAACAGCCTTGGCTGAAAACTACGTAGGGTATAAATTCAACTAAATCCTTCGAGATCAGAGTTTTTTACTAAAGTTCAAACTTACCGCTTAATCATTGATAAGTTGCTACTGCAATAAAGCAACCGGTTAATACGATTGCCATTCAACAAGGCTGCAGCGAGTAATAATTTTTGAATTAAGTTTAATCTTCAATCTTTTCTACGCGTTGTTGCAATATATTGTCTCTGGCAATTTCATAAACAGAGTTAAACCAGGCTGGATCGTCGTTCAAATTAGGTACTAGCTCGAATACCTCGCCGCCCTCACCCATAAACTCTTCTCGATAATCTCGGCCAATTTCAAACAAGGTTTCCAGACAGTCGGAAATAAAGGAGGGCGTGATCACTGCAACACGTTTCTGCCCTTTTTCAAGCAGTAATTTAAGATGCTCATCCAAATAAGGCTGGAGCCAGGGCAGAGGACCGAACCGAGATTGGAAGGCCACTGAATAATCAATATTTTTCCAGCCGAGAGCCTTAACGATATATTCAGTAGTTTGAAAACATTGCGCGCGGTAACAATAACGGTTTTTTTTAGTTATTTCAGAACAACAGGCGCCAAACTCACACACACCCTCAGAATCAGATTTCTTGATAGTTTTCTCAGGAACGCCGTGATAACTAAAAATGACATGATCAAAATTATCGGTCCTTAAATGTTTGGCTATGACAATAGACCACGCACGAATAAAAGCAGGTTCCTGAAAAAGGTCATTTACAAAGATAAGATTTGGGCGTTGCTTCCACTTCTCTGCTGCAATTTTTACCTGATGGAATACCGAAGCCGTCGTCGCTGTTGAATATTGAGGGTACATGGGGAGCAGCACCAATTCGGCAACATTTCGCCGTTCCAGTTCCTGCATTACATCCCAAATAAAAGGTTCACTATAAGCCATCCCATTTACTACGATGACCTCATCACCACCCTTGGCATTTTCCTGGTCAAATTGATTTTGGACACTCTGCTGCATGCGATCCGCATATACTTTTAGAGGTGATCCCTCATCCATCCAGATACTGGCATAGTCCTTAGCAATTCGTGGCGCCCGAAAAGGGAGGATAATCAAATTACGTAATAACCACCGCCCAATGGGATTAAAATCGAATACAAATGGGTCGGAGAAGAAATATTTGTAGAAGCTACGCAAGCCTTTCGCGGTTGGCTCAGGCGGAGTGCCTAAATTGAGTAGTAGTACAGCCTTTGTCATAACTATTGGATTTAAATTCCCACTTATTAATATCGGCGAGGAATGTAGCTGATCTTAAGCAATAACACCATCTCTAGAGAAGATGTACCTATAAAGTCCGTTCGCTAACTCTGATTAGACATGCTTATTGCTCGAGGCCCCTTATTTCGGGATCTACAGACAATTTGTTCCCGTTGGTAACAAAAAAACGAAAAATGTGCTGCATTCCCCTGTAAATTGAGTAGAATTAGGAGAATTGAAAAACTTTTTTTGTATTAATGTTTAGGTTTAACCAAGGGAATCGATTCGTGAAAACATCTCTGCATTTCTTTTTAATTTCGATCTTTACTTTATTCACCTCTGCTCTATTCGCCGGCGAGCGTATTGGCGATTTCGCATTAATCGACAACCAGGGCACACAGCATCATATGGCCTGGTATGACGACCAAAATGCTGTGGTTATCTTGCCTCAAGCCGTAGGTGCCACTGATACCGACGCTCTCGCAGCGCTACAAGACTTAGAAGCTAAGTATGCTGAGCAAGGCGTTGTGTTCTTTTTAATGAATCCAGGTATGCAAATTGATCGTGCCGCTGTATCACAAGACATCACTGCCTTAGGTGTAGAGCTTCCGGTCCTTATGGACGACGCACAACTAGCGTCTGAAGCCCTAGGGCTTACAAGACTCGATGAAGCGGTTGTTTATGACCCCAAATCCTTTGAGATGATCTACCGCGGTCCAGTAGCGACTGAACTGGAATCTTCCATTCAACGTCTTCTCAATGGGTCAGATGATTCACTAATTACAATGTCTACCAGTGGAGCATCAATCGAGTTTACCGGAACTGGTGTTCACACGGCCCCGTCTTACGTAAATGATGTAGCTCCTATAGTTAAAGAAAACTGTGCAAATTGTCACCGCGAAGGCGGTATTGCTCCGTTTGCCATGGATAGCAAGCTCGCTCTCCAAGGCTGGTCCCCAATGATTCGTGAAGTGGTAATGACCAAGCGTATGCCTCCTGGTCAAATTGACAGTAGAGTAAGCCACAACATGAAGAATGAAATGAATCTGACTGATACAGAAATGCAAACGCTAGTTCGCTGGGTTAATGCAGGCTCTCCGATAGATGGCGACAGTGATCCTCTCGTAGGATTGGTCTGGTCTGATACCAAATGGACTATTGGTGAGCAATTAGGTGAGCCTGATATGATCCTTAGGATTCCGCCTCAGGCAGTTCCAGCCACCGGTGTTGTGGATTATCGCGACATTCCTATAGATCTTAACCTTACTGAAGATCGTTGGGTCCGCGGATCTGAAGTAGCCCCCGATCAAAAAGAAGTTCTTCACCACATTATCACGACCGTCATTCCTCCTGGTGGTGGCGAAGATATGCAAACAGCTTTCTTGAGTGCAATTAACAGCTTGCCAGAAGAGCGAGCCGTTAAGATTCGTGCTGATATGTTTGCAGCACTAGCCGCTGGCGAAGCCCCACCTATCGACAAGATTTTCCAAGAAAATCCTGATATCGATGTAGGCGCCTTAATTGGTGGTAGCGACCCCGACCTTGGCTCAGTAGCAGGGTATGCACCAGGGAACAGCTTTTCCTTGAACGAAGAAGGGGTAGGAGGGTTGCTAAAAGCTGGCACTAATTTAAGCCTCCAACTGCATTACACTACGTCGGGAAAAGAAGTCACCGACGAAACTGAAATCGGAATTTGGTTCTATCCTGAAGGAGAAGTGCCGGAACAGCGCATGTCTGGTGGGGTTGGCAATGCGTTCACAATCGCGATTCCCCCCCAGGCTAAAGATCACGAGATGCAATTAGTTACCTATGTAAAAGAAGAAGCTGACCTTTATAGCTTAATGCCTCACATGCATTTTCGCGGCAAGCGTATGAAGTTTACTGCTAAGTACCCCGACGGCAGCGAAGAATTACTGCTCTCAGTGCCAGCTTATGATTTCAACTGGCAATTGGCACACGAACTTGAGGAGCCTTATAGAATTCCTGCAGGGACTCAAATCATAGCAGAAGGTGCTTTCGATAACTCAGCCCAAAATCCAGCAAATCCTGATCCTTCTCTCGAAGTAAACTGGGGCGAGCAAAGCTGGGAAGAGATGTTCATGGGTTTCTATACTTGGAAGAATGTTGACCAAGGTGGTGAAGACTAGACTCTTAGTCCACTCCTAACCGAAAAAGGCGAGGGCTACCTCGCCTTTTTTATGCATGAAATTTATTGATCATTACTTTGACTAGTCTTAGTTAACTGAGTTTACAAAGGGAGCATCCAAGCTTTTGATGTCCTCTTGCTGTGCAGCTATTAAAGGCCTTGATCAATAGCACTTTTCTCATTCGCTTATTGCATTCAATAAATGTGTACTTGTGAACTCTATTTTTCTGCAATACTTAGCTTAGAGGGGCTACGATTCAGCACTTAAATACACTGATGCTATAAACATGCGGCGACCATCATTGACCCCTGGGGGGCGGAAGCGTCCAATCGCAGCCTGGGCAATTTGGGTCCACATTATTCTGATCCATTACTTCAAAAATAAAATCTCGCCACACTTCATTTGGCTGCCATACTGTATTCATATCGGCTTTAGCTAATTCCACAGAAGTATTGTCATAAATTACGCGGTAAAGAAAACTAAAGGCTGTTGCGCGAGCATTAACCTGACAATGGAGCAAAGTTTTCTTTCCCCGATTACGCTCCATAGAATCAGCAAAGGCATAAAATTCATCTGGCAATGGGTTAGAGAAATCTACAGGAACTTGCATGTATTCCATACCCAAATCTTTAATTACTATATCTGCATCGGGCAAGGCATTGGGATTGTTGGTAAATGCAATGTAGACGATTCGCTCAAACCCCTGCTCAGCAATAGTTTGAAATTGTTCTCGAGTTGGCTGACCAGCGCTGGCAAATCTTTCACTGTACTGGCGGAAGTTAATGATCTCAGTTAGCGCCGGGTCTGGATCTTCAATAGCTAAGGAAACTGACGAAAAAAACGAGAGGAATATAACCCCAACTAGTAGCTTGTTCATTATTACTCCATATTAAGCAAAATCAGAATTGGGTAACTGGATTATATAAATCCGATAACAGCAGATACTATATCAAATGGCTGAGTAATAACCCAAAAATGAGGCACTCCACAGGTATGGATGAAGAAATACTAAAGCGCTGGCATCACCAACACTCTTTTGGTCAGGACCAGAAACGCCCTGGTGAATTCAGAACCTTGCTAGTAATCACCCTAACCGCAAGCATGATGATAGTTGAGATTGCCGCTGGGATCGCCTTTGGCTCAATGGCTCTTTTAGCAGATGGATTACATATGGGGAGCCATGCCGTTGCCCTAAGTATCAATGCATTTGCCTACGTTTATGCCCGTCGCCATGCTCACAATGAACGTTACAGTTTTGGCACTGGGAAAGTAAATACACTAGGAGGGTATACCGGTGCAATCTTGCTAGCAGTATTCGCCACTATGATGGCTTTCGAAAGCATTACGCGCTTAATTGAGCCTGTAGAAATTGCTTTTAATCAAGCTATTTTTGTAGCTGTAGTTGGCCTGATTGTTAATGGTGCATCAGTATTGATTCTAGGCATGGATCATGGCCATAACCATGATCACCATCATCACCATCATGATCATGATCATGATCATAATTTGAAATCAGCCTACCTGCATGTCTTAGCCGATGCGCTCACGTCATTGTTAGCCATATTCGCGCTTCTGAT
>MDSV01227328.1_pt1 | contig 11249 bp, 10 predicted proteins | sample 810851 | NCBI WGS metagenome assembly MDSV01 (sample SAMN05326640, study PRJNA326480) | marine metagenome | isolation source: seawater | place: Atlantic Ocean: North East | collected 2012 | reverse complement strand
TTCTGGGAGCAACATTCCATGTGGGTGGATTACATAATTTTTATTCATATTGTTGCAAACTATTATGGAGATTAATTGAATTGGTGCCCAAATTCCGTGAATATGAATGACATTATATTTCAAAATCTCATTAGATAATTTTTTCTTTTTAAAGAAGAAGTCAAACCAGCTTTCTAGTTCTAGTAAACCAATATTCCGATCATCAAATAATTCTTTCTCAAATGAGGAAGTTAAAATAGAAAAAGTTAAATTATATTTTAGATGTAAGTAATTTGAAATATAAAGAATTAAAGATGAAATACTAAAATTTTTTTTTGTAAATTCGTTTGTTATGTGTAAAACCTTCATTGAAAATAAATGTTTATACTAAATTATTTTTAAATGAATATATACAAATTTTATAACACTAAAGGTTGGAAAAAAAATGAACAAAATTTTGAAGATGCTAAACTTTTTGAAGATTTAAGGTTTAACTCAAGAGATTATGTATCTAAATGCAGGAAAAGACTTTTAAAATTTATTCCAAAAAAAGGTGATAATATTCTTGATTTTGCATCAGGGCCAATACAGTACAAAGAATATTTATTATATTCGAAAAACTTTCGTCTTCGTCATTGTGTTGATTTTTCTAAGGAAGCTATAAAAATAGCAAAAAAAAAAATTGGGAAGAAAGGAAAATTTTACTGTAATAATTTTTTCAATATTAAATTTAAAAAAAATTATTTTGATTGTATTTTAAGTTTACATACTATTTATCACATACATCAATCAAAACAAAAGAAAGCAATTAAAAAACTTTTATTTATTTCAAAAAAAAATACGCCAATAATTATAATTTATAGCAACCCAAATACATTACTAAGTAAAATTAAAAAAAAACTTAAATTAAAAAAAAGAAATCGAAAAAATCTTTATTTTTTTTGTCACCCAATATCATGGTGGAAACAATTTGAAAAAGAAGCAGATGTTAGTTTTTATCCATGGAGATCATTTTCTTCAGATCATCAAAAAAAAATTATTCCTAATAATTTTTTTGGGAAAAAAATTTTAAAGATTTTGTTTTATCTTGAAGAAAAGTTTAAAAAAATTTTTATTAATCATTTTCAATATTACATTATAATTTTAAGAAAAAAAAATTAATTTTTTTTTATTAGTAAAAAATAAATTATACACTGAATAATTATCAAGAAATATGTAAAGCCAAATACAAATCCAAAAGCTGAAGGTATTGCAATTAAAAGAAACGTTTTTAAATTAGTAATTATTAGATTATTTTTGGATTGTAAAATATGATGCAAATGATTTCTATCTGGTGAAAAAGGAAGTTTTCCTTTGTAAATTCTTGTTATAAACAATCTCATTAAATCTAAGCCTGGTATTAACATAAATAAAACAATTTGATCAGTTTTTATTTGATTAATTTGATTATAGAATTTTATAAAAAAGTAACTAAATAAAAATGCAAGTAAGATGCTGCCACTATCTCCTAAAAAAGCTTTATTAAAGTGATTTAAATATAAAAAAAATAAAAGAGAAATTAAAATTAAAATAAAAAAAATTGTAAAAAAATTGTTTAATATAAAGAATATACAAATATATATTGAATAAATACCAACTTGATAATTAATACCATCAAACATGTTTAAAGCATTCAAAAACAGCAAAAAACATAAGGCTGTCCAGAATACAGCTATGTGAAATGGAAGTTTCAATATTTTGTCTGAAAAAGAAAACTGTACTTCCTGTATTATTAAATTGTCACTTAATAGGACAGTGGGTATTAAAATACCCAACATGATTAAAAATTTAAAGTTCGCTGAAATGTTATATTTATCGTCAAAAAAACCAATTAAAAAAAATAAAATTGTCGAAAATGAAAATATAATAAAGTCTTTCTTGCTTTCAAATACACTGAAAGTTTTTAGATCATCAAAATTTAACGAAAGATAAATAATTATAATTAATATATTTGCAAAAATAATAATTCCACCTGTAAGGGCTACTTTATTTTTATGGGTTTTACGATTATTGTCTGGATTATCGTAAAGTGTTAATATTTCTGCAATTTTATCATTTTTTAAGGTAATCAATAAAGTAGTAAAAAAAGATATAAATATTAATGTCATATTTTGCTTGGCTCAACTATACAATCAGGAAATTTTTCGAATTTAATTTCATATATATATCCACTATATAAATTGCCCCTATTAAATGGATTTCTAGTTTCAAATCTTCCAACATGTTTTGCGAAATATAGCAATTCTCCCACGCAATTTTTAAAAACACTAAAATAAGGTTTATGATTTACAAAGGACCAAGTTAAAAGATATTTGGGTTTTTTTTCCATTAATTTTTTAATATACATCGAATTTCTCTTATCTTTTAAATTTACGTATGGAGCATAATCCATAGAAATATAATTAGATTTTCCTAGAGATATTGATCTATGGTAAGATAATACACTGTCATCAACTTGTAGCTTAGTATTTGCCCACTTAAACAATGAATAACCATTTGCATGAGAACTAAGGACCCTATCTTTTTGAAATTTTGTAGTGGATGCAGGAAGAAGTGTATACACACCAACAAAAATAGCAACTATAACAATGTAAGATTGAGCTCTAGAAAAATAATCAAAGAAATTAAATTTCGAGTTTACTCCATACACAGCGCTAACAATTAAAATCCAAAATAAAGGTTCCATAAAAATTCTTCCAATAAATTGACCAAAAAAATAATGAATTGTTAAATATAAAGTTACAAACATAAAGGTCAATTTAGAAAATTTATTTTTAAAATTTAATAAAAACAAATACAAAAATGCAATTCCAATTGAATTTGTAAATTGTTTCAAGCTAGTTGGAAAAATTAATGAAAAATAATCACCATGTCTAGAAAATCTAAATAAATATCTTTGAAATTCATCCATACCTAGGAGGTGGGATGGTAATGGAGAAAAAAAATATTGTAAAATTGGACCACCAAATTCAAGATATTTTTTGAAAATTATTGGAAAGTAAAAAATAAAAAATACTGAGAGAAATACTCCGAAAAAATATTTAGAGTTTTTTTCTATTATAGAAATATAAAATATATAAAAACCGATTAATGTACCGCTTACCACAAATGTAAATTTAGATGAAATTGATACAATTAAAATTGATAAAGAAATAAATATCTTTATTATTTTTTCACGATTTTGTAATTTGCTTTTGTAATTTAAGAAATACAAGGAAAATACTACAGCAGAAGAACAAATGTGAAATAATTGTGGTTTTGCTGTCGAACATAAAAAAATGATTACAGGAGTGGTTAAAGATAAAAGTAAAAAAAAATATTTTTTTTTATTATTTATTTTTTTAAATATTCCAAAAAGACTAATTAAACCGGAAAATTGTACTAATCCCCCAAATTGTTCTGACCCAAATAATAATCCAATTGCAATTAATAATTCTCCAGATCCTGATAAAAGGGTATGAATATGAGTTATATCTAAAGGATACTTTCCATATTTATATATACTATTTGCCACAGTAAAATGATAACCGAGTGAATCACTATGTGTATTGGGTGATAAAGATAACAAAAATAGAAATATCATTACAAAATAAACTGTTGCATGATCTATTGATTCAAATTTTTTTATCTTGAGTGCGTATATTGTTTTTTGATTATTGATTAATGAATTTAAAATTTTATAAACACCACAAATTAAAATAAAATAACCTAAACCGTTTATAATTAAGACTGACTCAAAGTATAAAACCAAAGGATAAAAAATTAATAAGATAAAATTTACGGATATAAATATATTTTGAAAACTTATTTCACTTATTTCTGAAAAAATTCTATAAATAGTTTTATTTTTGAAAATGATTTCGCCTATCTGATATAAACCTAATAATAAAATTAAACTAAAAAGAATACTAAGAAAGGGATAATTATTGGTTAATGCTGTCATAAATTTATCTAGGTAATATTTGTAATGTAAATATTAAATTTTTTTCTTCATAATGAATAAAAAGAATACAAGAAATTTTCATCATTTAATATTTTTGTAATATTTAAATTTTAAAAGATTAATTAAAATTTTTTTTGGCAAAAATAACTTTATCAATTCTTTAAAGTATTCATATAATTTTAATACATATAGTAATGCTACTTTAGATAGTAATTTTTTTTTAAAAAAAATATTTGCATTTTCAGAATATACTCTCTGCCTCATTTTATCTGATTTTCCACCTGCTTTAACAGTTGATATAATATAATTATATTTTAAATAATTTACATTATTAATGTAGCAATTATAAAAAAAATCAAAATCTGCAGATAAATAGTAATTTGTATTAAATAAAAATTTTTTCATTATATTTGATTTTACTATTGAAGATTGATGACAGAATGGCATCAACAAAATATTTTTGTTAAAGTAATTTGATACAGCTTTATATTTCATATAACTATTATTTATTACTGTGTCACCAAAAATAATATCTCTATCCTTATTTTTAAAACAAAACTTTGAGAGATTATTCAAAATATTTTTATTATAAAATTTGTCGCCTGCATTCATAAAAATCAACCAACTACCTTCTGCTAATTTAATACCTTTATTCATAGCAAAATATATACCTTTATCTTTTTCAATTATTTTTTTTTTTATATTTTTTTTAAATTTTCTAATTTCTTCTAATGTGCCATCAGAACTTTTTCCATCAACTACTAAAATTTCATAATTTTTATAATTTTGTTTTATTATATTTTTTAACGTCCTCGAAAAGTCTTTTTTAGCATTTAATGTTACAACTATTATTGAAAATGAAATCATTAATTATTTGATTTTAATTTTATTAATTATACTTATATATTTTTTTGCAAAATTTTTTCTTTTTAATTTATATTTTTTTTCTAATACATTTATATTTTTTGTTTTCTTTTTTAAAAAAAAGAATTTTTCTATTTTATTTGCTAAATCTTTTGAATCATTTGGATTGAAAAAAATCCCATTATCTGGGTTTTGCTCTAAATGTACATTTATATTTGATAATAATATTTTTTTATCAAATATTTTAGCCTCCTCCACCACTGTGCTCCATCCTTCAAAAAATGATGGATTTATAACAATTTCAGAATGATATAATAAATTTAGAATTTTCTTATATGGTAATACTCCAAGATATTTTACATTTGTTTTCAAATTATATAATTTTATCTTATCCATTAATTCACTAAAGTACTTTGGTTTGCGATGATCGAAATTACTTCCTGTGAAAATACAAACAAAATTTAAATTTCTTTCTTTCAAAATTTTTAATGCTTCAATAATGGAAATATGATTTTTATGTAACCAAAATTGATTTGGGGTAAAAATATATTTAGTATTTACATCAATTTCATTTTTCAAATATTTTCTATTCTTTATGTTTTTGAAATTAATTTCAGGTATAAATTTCAACACATCAATCCTCTTGTTATCCTTTTTAAAATTTATTAAATCTTTTTTTGCAGAATTACTACTAACAATAAATCTTTTAGAATTTTTCAAATAATATTTATAAAGATTGTTTCTAGATATTATTTCTTTTTTTGAAAAAAAATTTGGAAAATATATATGTTGAAAATCAGGAAACCAGGAAATATTTTTAAAACCTTTTATTGGTTTATAATGAGATAAAATTTCAATTTTTTTTTTTTTTAAAAGATATTTTATAAAAGGATCATGACCATTAAATATGAAAGAAAATATTTTTTTTAAAATTGGCAAAATACCATTTTTATTAAGGATATTTGTTTGAATAATTCTTATATTTTTAAATTTTTTTTGAGAAAAATTTTTGTCAAATTTACTAATAAATACATAAAATTCTGTATTTATCACTTTATTGATTTCATTTATAGAAGATAACAGACTTCTAAAATAATTTATTTCTCCTAGCCAATTTGTGTTTGGGGGAATTACAAATGCAACTTTTATTTTATTTGAAATTTTTTGAACCATAATAAATATTTTCTAAGTCCTATGTGTAATCTTATTTTTGGTGACCATCCTAATTTTTTAATTTTTGAACCATCATATATTTGATACAAGGGGTCACCTTTTTTTTTTGTATTATTAAATTTAGGTTTAATTTTTAGATTATTTAATAAATATAATTTTTGTAGTAACATCTTATTTTTTAATGTTTCATGTCCAGAAACATCTAGAATATTATTATATAAATTTTTTTTTATCAAAAAATCAACAAAACTAACAACATCTTTAATATGTATCCAACTTCTTATTTCCTCACCGGTTCCAAAAAAAACATTTTTATTTAATTTTATTTTTTTGCAAGCATCCCATATTAATTGTTTTTTTAAACCATCTCCATAAATTGAATAAAATCTTAAAATATTAAATTGCAATTTAAATTTTTTCGAAAAAAGTTTGATAATTTTTTCACATATAATTTTATTTTTTCCGTATGGAGAAATAGGATTAATTTTTTTTTTATATTTATTACAACTATTTCCATAAACAGCTGCACTTGAAAAAAAAATCAATTTTGGTTTTTTTTCTAAATTTTGAATAAATTTTAAAAGTTCTTCAGTTGTTTTAACATTTTTAATGTAATCATTTTTTTTGTTTTTAAATGAATTCATTACTGATCCTGAACCAGCGCAATGTAAAATTAAGTCTGGTTTAAATTTTAAATTAATTAAATTTTTGAAAGTAATTTTTTTATTAATTAAATTTTTTGTTTCTTTTAGATCCTTGTTTTTTTTCCTACTGCCTATACCAATGATTTTATACTTTTTCTTAAAGTTTACGTAAAAATTACGACCTACAAAACCATAAACACCTGTAATTAAAATCTTCAATTAAACCTCTATCAATGGAAGTTTAAAAATTATATCTCTCTCTTTTTTTTCATCAACGTATGTGAGATTACCATTTTGATCTCTAGCTTCTCTAAATTTATTTCTATAAAACCCTTTGTCTATTGATTGTTCTTTAACTTTATCATTTAAAAGTTCTTTCTTAACAAAGAAAGCATTATTTCCTGCCTTATTACAACAAACAAATGCATAACCTTTTTTTGTACCTAATTTTACTAGAGCATTAATCGAAGCTCCATAATAAATCATAGAATAATGTTTTTCATTTCTAGTAAATTTCTCTTCATATGGAACTACGTAGGGTTTTTCTTTACCAAGTCTAGCATTATACTCTATTATAACTATTGAGGGATCAAGCACATTAATTTTTTCCCAAATCCAATAGTCATTACCATCTATATCTATTGATAAAAGACCTAGTTTCTTTTCACAATTAAAAGAATTAAAAATATGGTTAATGTTTTCCGCAGTAACAAATTCACAATGTGCATCTAGACTGTGCCTCCAATAAAAATCTTGTAATTTTATATCAGTTATGTTTTTTTGTGAGGAGTCAATAATCCATCCCTTCCAATTTTTATTTATCAAAAGAAATTTAGTATTTGCCTCTTTATAATCCTCTACTCCAAATTCAATAAATGTTTTATTTTGTATATTTAAATTTGTAACAAGATAATCAATTATTCCGTCTTCACCCCATTGAGAAAAAACCTTAAATTCATAATCATTTATATTAGAGCTGTTTAAGTTTAGATTTTGCCTAGACTGTATTTGACCAATCGAAACTTTTAGATTTTCCACATCTATTTTTTTATCATTTTTATTAATTTTAAAATAATTAAAAATCCTTCTAATCATTTTTTTTATTTATAATTAACCATTTTCCAATTGAAATCTCATCTTCCCATGAAGAGTCGATAAAATAAAAATCTGATGTTACACTACTACAAATTTCAGACCACCATTCTATTGAATTGTTAAAATAGGATTGATAATTTTCTATCCATCCATAATTTTTATTATCCCTAGAGACGGGTATCATATGATAACCAGAAAATTTTGTCACATACATACTTGAACTTAAAAATTTCTTTATTCCTTCTTTTGTAAAATGCTCTAAAGATCCAATCGAGTAATTGTAATCAAATTCATTTTCTTTGTATGGCAAACTTGTTGCATCACAAACTAAGAGCCTGTTTTTTTCTATTCCCTTATTTATAGCTTTTTGTATCAAAAAATCTGAAATATCACATCCACATATATTTTTATGGCCGTTATTGCTGAGAATTTCTATAACAATTCCTGTTCCACAAGCAATATCAAGAACTTTATTTTTTTTTTTGTCATGAAGTATATGTTGTATTTCTATCCAGGCATTTCTTTCTCCCCATACATCTAAAATTTTAGCCATTTCTGGGTCATAATATAAATCTAGCTTTTGTTCAGAAGGTAGAAACTTATTTTTAGAAAAATTAATTTTTTTCTTATATGACTTAAGTAATTTAAGAAAAATTGGTGGTATAAATTCTTTAATTAATTTTTTATTCATTATTATCTATAGTTGTTTTCTTATTATTGTATTTCCTCTTAAAAGTATAATAATTTCTAATCAAGGTTATTTTATAATTAATTTATAAATTTATTTATTATTGAAAAAATTTTATTTGATAAAGATTTATCATATATTTTTTTAAAAACATACTTATCAGCATTTTCGTTTATAATTATTTTTGATGGGTGAACTAATGGCTTATCAATTTTATCCATATTTTTTTCTTGTTTTATATCCATATTTTTTGTGTTAGTTCCATTTTTGTTTATCCCCAAATTTATAACTAAATTTTGCCTTGGTGTAATAGTCAAGTATTGTTTTCTCCAAAGACTAATAAGAAGATAATACGCCCAAGACTTTAGTGATTGATCTAAAATCTTTTCATGCATTAATTTCCAATAATTTCTTTCTTTTTTATTTTTACAAATGAGATTAAATTTTTTTGAATTTAAGAATTTATTTATTATGAAATCGTCATCTTTATAAAGTTTCCAAGTATGTTTCCACGCAGCCCAACCCCATATGTGAGAATATTTTGAAAAATAATATGACTCCTTTATCTTGAAATTTTTGTTTTGAAAACAATTTCCAGTAATAAATTTTACTTTTTTTGAATTTTTGTACTTGTTAAGAAGTTCATCACAAAAGTAAAAAAAATCAATAGAAGGATAGCAGTCATCCTCTAAAATTATTGCTTTCTCCTCAAATTTAAACACCCAATCTAAACCAGTAACAAATCTTTTTTTTAAACCCATATTTTTCGAATTATAATTTCTTTTTACCTGACAGTTGGTAGAAAAATTTTTAAAAATTTTTTTAACAGATTTGCATTTTTCTTTGTCCTTTTTGTTATTTTTTCTAGGGCCATCCATTATGATAAATAATTTTTTTGGATTAATTTTTTTAATTTGATTGAAAACTTTTTTTGTTTCTTTTGGTCTATTAAAGCAGAAAATAACCACGGGTGTCTTAAACATAATAAAAATTTTAATCCTGTATTTCTAATATTTTCTGATTTTCAATTTTAATAATTCTATCACATGTTTTTAAAAGTGATTTTTTGTGAGAAATAATTATTAAAGTTTTATTTGATTTAATAGAGAACAAATCATTAATAAAATTTTTTTCATTTTTTTCATCTAATGCATTTGTTGCTTCATCTAAAATTATTATATCTGAGTCTTTATATAAAGCTCTTGCAAGACCAATCCTCTGTTTTTGACCACCTGATAATTGTATACCCCTTTCACCAATATTTGAATTTTTCTTATTATTAATCTCAGTCACTAGATTATTTAATTGTGCAATTTTGATTGATAAATTCAAATTTTGCTTATTTATTTCATCTTCATTTTGGTAAAAAGAAATATTTTTAATTATATCTTCATCATTTAAAAAAATATTCTGAGGTACATAACCTATATTTGAAAACCATTTTTCTTTGAAAAATTTTATATTCTTTTCATCAACTAAAATATCTCCTTTTACTGGATCTAATAAGCCAATAATTAAATCAATCAATGTTGATTTTCCTGAACCACTTTCACCAAGTACTCCAATTTTTTCACCCTTTTTTATTAAAAAGCTACAATCATCTAAAACTTTTTTATTTGTGTCAGGATAAGAAAAGCTAACATTTTTAATTTCAATTTTATTTTTAAACTTAAGTATTAAATCATTTTTTTCTTTGTCGCTTGTGTCTATTAAATAGTTTTGGTTTTTTTTATCAAACTTAATTTCGTCAAAAAGTAAATCAACCGCAGACTTATAATAAATTAAATTTATATACGAGGTAGATAGCTTATATACAGAAGGCATAACTCGAGAAAATATTCCAACTAACAATCCAAAAAAAACAATCACTTCTCCTTTATCCATTCCAGAACTTATTAAATAAAATAATAAAATAACGATTGCGATTACAACTAATAATTCCAAAAATAGCTTTGGAATTTGAGTTATAACTTGAAATAAATAATTTGTTCTTTTTAGATTTATTGAATTTTCATAAAATCTGTTTATGACTTGGTTTTCTTTAAGATTTATTTTAATTTCTTTAATTCCACCAAATGTTTCCATTATATAGTTTATATTTTTTAGAGAAAATTTTTGTCTATCTTTACCAAGTTGTTGTGATTTTCTTTTTAAAAATACAATTACTGAAAATGAGACAAGTCCTGTTAAAATTATAAAGGAAAGAACTTCTAAAGGTTTATAAAATACTAGTATTGAAATTAATCCAATTATAACAATAAATTCAATAATAATATTAGTGATTGCTCCCATATAACCAACTGAACATTGGTGTATTTCTGACATCAAATTTCTAATTATCTTACCAATATTATTTCTTATGTGAAAAATATATGACTTAAAAATATAGTTTTGAAATAAACGATTTAATAAAAAAGTAAAAAATGAAAAAATAAAATCATTTTGGAAATGAACTATATATAATCTAAATAAAACTTTTAAAGCATATATTGTAAGAAAAATTATCAATACTTTTTTTAATTCTAAAAAAGGAACTAAAAAGTTTAAATTTTTCTCATTAAGAAAATTGATTGTGCTATCTAAGTTACCAACTAAAATAGTTAATATAGGAAATAACATCGAAATAGATAGCATTTCAAGGAAAGTACCAACTAAAACCAAGAAAATAAGATATAAAAAACTCAATCTTAGCTTTGAATTTAAAAGGAATAATATTTTTTTTATATCATTAAACATTTATTTATTTTTGTGAATTCATTTAATAATTTACAAATTATTAATTTATATAACATTTATTAAACGGAATATTATTATATGTAACAAT
>MDSV01221830.1_pt1 | contig 11249 bp, 10 predicted proteins | sample 810851 | NCBI WGS metagenome assembly MDSV01 (sample SAMN05326640, study PRJNA326480) | marine metagenome | isolation source: seawater | place: Atlantic Ocean: North East | collected 2012 | reverse complement strand
AGTCCATGTATTAAAAGGCCAATCCAAGGCAGACATGCAAGAGCAATGTGTTGAGCCAACCGAAATGATGCAGAAGGATCATTTTGGTTATTTATATCATCAAAGAGATAAAACGGTTATCGATGGCATTAGAACTAAGCAGCATAGTTTAGCTAATTGTGTTGATTGTCATGTATCGTATGATAAAAATGGTACTGCTATCCCGATAAATTCTGAAGGCCAGTTTTGTCAAACATGTCATGTTCAGACTGCAGTCAATATTGATTGTTTTACATGCCATGCAACTATCCCAAGAGAGAAGCAAGTTAAAGCTAGTCTAATTAATAATATAAATAAGTCTGAGAAACTTGAAAGCAGCGCTAACAGTTTAGTAAAATATTTTAATGAGTCTAATAAATGAATAATAAAAGTATAAACAGACGAGAATTTTTGGTTAAATCTATAACTGCCCTTTCAGCTGTATATGTAGTTCCGGATTTGTTTCCTAAAGCGATCGCTGCAAAGCCCTTTGATCAAAAAGTTAGTTCATCAACAAAATGGGCAATGAATGTCGAAGTTGATAAATGTGTTGAAGGGTGTACTGCTTGTGTAGAAGCCTGTATTGATGAAAATGGTTTATATGGTTTTGACAGACCTGAAACAGATTCTCAGTGGATTAGAAAGTTAATGATAAAGGATATAAAAACAGAAAAAGTAACCACTTTACCTATGATGTGTCAGCATTGCGAAAACCCACCTTGTTGTGATGTCTGCCCAACTGGTGCATCTTTCCGAAGAGAGGATGGGATAGTGATGGTTAATCAACATACTTGCATAGGCTGTAGGTACTGCATGATGGCTTGTCCATTTAAAGCGAGATCTTTTGTTCATGAAAATTTAACTGAGCAATTAACATCTGCACCGCGTGGAAAGGGTTGTGTGGAAAGTTGTAATCTTTGTGTAAACCGTATTGACCATGGCGCAGATACAACAGCATGCGAAGAAGCTTGTACTAAAGAAGGGCATGCAGCTATAACATTCGGAGACTTATCTGATCCTAATAGCAAAGTTAGCAAATCTATTGAAAGAACAGATAATAGACGTTTGAGAGCAGACTTAAAATTAAAACAAAGAGTAACTTACTCGGGATTTTAAATGATTGATAAAATTGTCTTAACTAAATATATTATATCCCCTAAGTTATTCTGGTCTAAATTTTTTCTATTGGGATTTTTTATATTAATTGGTTTTGCTTGTTCTTTATATATGGAACACGAAGGCCACTATGTAACAGGTATGAATAATCAAATTGTATGGGGTTTACCGCATATATTTGCTGTTCTACTTATTGTTATAGCTTCTGGAGTTTTGAATATTGCTTCAATTTCATCTGTTTTTGATAAAAAACTTTACAAACCTCTTGCTCCATTATCAGCTTTATTAGCAATAGCTTTCCTAATTGCTGGATTAATTGTCCTAGTTCTTGACTTAGGTAAGCCAGATAGATTGATAGTGGCAATGACTACATATAATTTTAAATCTATTTTTTCTTGGAATATTTTTCTCTATTCTGGGTTCGCTGTTGTTTTAGCCATTTACATGTGGACTATGTTAGATAGAGAAGTAAATAGATTCTCTAAATATGCAGGCACTTTTGCCTTTGGTTGGAGAATTATTTTAACAACGGGTACTGGATCAATTTTTGGTTTTTTAGTTGCAAGAGAAGCTTATGCAACTGCTATTCTTGCGCCTCTTTTCATTGTTATGTCTTTGTTGTATGGAACAGCTGTTTATTATCTGATACTAAAGACAATCAGTAAATTTCATAATACTTACATTTCTGTTGATATAGTAAAAAACTTAAGAAGACTGACAATCATGTTTTTATTCGCAAATTTGTATTTTCTATTTTTATATCATATAACCAACATGTACATTGCTAAACATCTTGATTATGAAATTTTTATTTTATCATCAGGTGGAGTATACACTATTGCATTTTGGGTTGGACAACTTTTTATTGGTATAATATTGCCAATCATACTGATGAATTCATCCAGACTAAGTATTGATCATTCTTTCATAGTCTCCTCAGTCTTAATATTAATAGGAAGTTTTATTGCAATGTATGTAATCATTATTGGTGGTCAAGCATACCCATTAACAATCTTTCCAGATCATGTGATCATTCAAAGTTCATTTTATGACAATGTTGTACACACATATACACCATCTTTGTATGAATTGGGGCTGGGAATAGGTGGTGTTGCTTTAGCTCTTATAATAGTTCTAATAGGTATTGCAAACTTTAAATTTTTACCAACAATCATTAAACCTGCCAAGATCGCTTCAGATAAAGATGATGTAGTCATTTAGCTTTGAATTCTTACCTAATAACATCAACAAAAAAATCATCTGGTAAAACAATTATCTCAATAGGGCTATCTGCCCTTTTAAATGAGATGAAATATAAACTTTCTGTATTTAAGAAAGGACCTGATTACATTGATCCATTGTGGATATCACAGGCTGCAGGTTGTGGTTGTTACAACTTAGATTTTAATACAATGACTAATAATGAAATTAAAAAACTTTATAAGGACAAGACCAAATATTCTGATATTAATATTGTGGAGGGTAACAAAGGTTTATTTGATGGTGTAAGTTTAGATGGTTCAGACAGTAATGCACAATTAGCAAAATTCCTCAATCTAAATATTATACTAGTTATAGATTGTTCAGGTATCACTAGAGGTATCGCTCCTCTAGTCAATGGATATGAGCAATTTGATAGGAAAATAAAATATAAAGGTATAATTCTTAATAATATTGCAACAGATCGTCATGAAGGAAAAATTATTAGTGCATTAAAAGAGTATACAAAATTAAAAGTTATAGGTTCAGTACATAAGAATTCTAATTTAAATATTGTTGAACAACACTTAGGTCTCGAGCCATCTTTTCTTAAGTCTAATACTAAAACTATAAAAAAAATATCATCTATTATAAAATCATCTATTGATTATAAGTATTTAGTAAAGGGGCTAAAAAAGAACAGAATAAAATCCCCAGTAAGAAGAATTACTAGCTCCTCAGATTATTCAGATATAAAATTAGGTATAGCGCTAGATAATGCTTTTGGATTTTATTATGCTGATGATATTGAGAAAATTCAATCGCTTGGAGTCAAAATACATTACTTTGATACAATGAAAAATAAAACATTACCGAAGGTAGATGGGCTATTAATTGGCGGAGGATTCCCAGAATTATTTTCATCTAAATTAAACTTTAATAAAAATATGATGAAGTCAATCAAAGATTTCATTGAGTCAAACAAACCTGTGTATGCTGAGTGTGGTGGTTTAATGTATTTAACTAAATCTATAAAATTTAATAATGAGACAACTAAGATGGTTGGTGCTATTAATGGTAAAGTTATTTTGCACTCTAAACCAATCGGCCGTGGATATGTTGAACTTGCTGAAAATTCAAGGCATCCTTGGCCTATATCAAATGAAACAATTAGAGCTCATGAATTTCACTACTCAAAAATCTCTCTTAATAGCAAGTTTAATAGTTTTGCCTATAAGGTTAAAAGGGGTTATGGTATTAATGGTAAATATGATGGTGTACTTTATAAAAATCTATTAGCAACATATAGTCATTTGAGAGATACTAATCAGTCTATGTGGATAAAAAGCTATTTACAATTTATTAAAAGTAATAAAAAATTATGAAACAAAAAACTATATTTGAAATATCTGATTCTGCCTCCAAACAGATAATATCCACCTCAGAATCTTCAGATTCTAAAGACTGGCCGTTGCGTATTGCTGTAAATGTGGATGCTAATGGAAAATATAATTATCTTATGGGTTTTGATCAATCTAAAGAAGAAGACCTTAGATTGAAAATCAATAAGATTGAAATAATTATTTCACCTGACTCTATGATACATCTGAAGAATTGTAAACTTGATTATGTTGAAATAGATAAAGGTAAGCATGAATTTATCTTTTTAAATCCAAATGATCCAACATACGTTGCTCCAGATGAAAATCTAGATGACAATATAACTCATGATTTATAAATCTCGTAATTCTTTCGGTATACTAAATGTTATATTTTCTACAATATTATTTTGTTTAAGATCGCTTAATTTAGCACCTTTTCCTAGAAGATATTCTGTCACCTGATCAAGCAGAATCTCTGGTGCTGATGCTCCTGCTGTAATACCTATAACTTTCTTATCTTTTAATTCACTTAAATCTATGTCGTCACAATTATCAATTAGCTTGGATGGTATATTATTTTTTAATGCTAGTTCTACTAGCCTTCTGCTATTTGAGCTATTTTCAGAACCAATTACTATTAGATAGTTACAATCTTTGAGAATGTATTTGACAGCATCTTGTCTATTTTGCGTAGCATAACAAATATCGCTTTTTGAGGGCGACATAATATTAGGAAATCTATTGATTAGAGCTTGTATAATAGTTTTAGTATCGTCTGTCGACAAGGTAGTTTGAGTTACATAAGCAATCTTATTATTTTTAATTTTTAAACTATCAATATCACCTACGCATTCAATTAGATGAATATTCCCCGATGATGAATTATATTGCCCCATTGTTCCTTCAATTTCTGGATGTCCTTTATGTCCAATTAATATAACATCAACCCCATCTTCTGAATATTTATGGACTTCTATATGGACTTTTGTAACTAGAGGACATGTTGCATCAAATATCTTGAGATTATTTTTGACTGCATCTTCTTTAACTTTAAGAGAAACTCCATGTGCACTATAAATAATAATTGAATTCCTAGGAATAGTAGATACATCTTCTATAAAAACAACACCTTTCTTTTCAAGATCTTCAATTACATATTTATTATGAACTACTTCATGTTTCACATATATCGGTGCGCCAAAAACATCAATCGCTCTGTTGACAATATCAACAGCTCTTTCAACACCAGCACAAAACCCTCTCGGCATAGCTAAAATCAATTCTGTATCTTTGAAATACTTATCCATAAACTTTTATGATTTTCACCTTAAATTTAATCTCAATCCCCGCCAAGGGGTGATTTAAGTCTAGCACTACCTCATTGTCATGTACCTCTTTAATCATAGCAAAAGTAGTTGCTTCTTTTCCATCATTTTCTTTAATATCAATTTCTATAACATTACCTTTTTTAATCATATCTGAATTAGGGAAAGATGATTTAGGTATTTTTTTTACTCGTGTGTTATCTCTTTCGCCAAATGCATCAGCTGGTTTTAAAGTCATAGTTTGTTCACTATTATTTGATAATCCATATAAGGTTAATTCTAACCTCTGAGGAATAATTCCTGATCCAATTTTTATATCAACTGGTTCATTATCAAATGTTGATTCAAAAACAATGTCATCTATACTGCTTATACTATAGTGAAGTTTGACTTTAGAGTTATAGTTAATCATTTAAAGGCCTAAACATATAATTAGTAATTATCAGGAATGCGCCTAAACTTATCATGATATCAGCAATGTTAAAAACAGCTGGGAAATATATCTGGTTATAATTCAAGATTATGAAATCTAATACTGAACCATTTATTATCCTATCTATAAAATTCCCTATAGCTCCTCCAATTATCAAAATATACCCAATTAGCTCCATTTTGTAGAATTTATTGAAATCTTTTATGAATATATATAATAAAAATAATATTATTAATCCAATAGTGGCGAATAGAGTATTGTTCACCAGAGGAGATGCAGAATCAAACATACTAAATGCTATCCCCCTATTATAAAATATTTGAATAGATATATATTCATTTAATTGGTAGAAATTATTTCCGATATATTCTTTGACTAAGTTTTTTGATAAGTAATCAATAAAAGCTAAAAATATTAGAAATGTCAAAGCTAGGAATCTCATCTAACCGAGATATCTCTTTTCGCCTTCTGCATAGATATTATTATGACATCTCATACAAATTGTATCATGGCCATCAATTGTACCAACTGATTCATGCTTATGCCAACATCTATCACATTTTGAATTCATGTTTCTTTCAACTATAATATCTACATCATCATTAGACTCATTAAGATTAAGTTTGCAACTTGATGTAATAAAAATAAATTTTAATTCATCTGCATAATCTATCAGGGAATCATAAATTTCATTATTTACATTCAAGTGTAATGCTGCATCTAAAGAGGAGCCAATTATTTCATTATTTCTTGCGTCATCTAATTTTTTCGCCACTAATTGTTTTAAGGAAAATAACATATCTCCAATTGATTTTTCTTGATCACTAATAAGAAGGTTTTCTGTTGACCATTCTTCTAAAAATATGGATTCATATTTTTTATCACCTATATTTTGATAGACCTCCTCAGCTGTGAAGGACAAAATCGGCGCAATCCAAATATTAATCATTTTAAGAATCTTATGACACGCAAACTGACTAGCTTTCCTCGCATCACCGTCTGCTTTTGAGGTATATAATCTATCTTTGATGATATCTAAATAATAACCTCCCAGCTGTAAAGCACAGAAATTTTGCAAATCCTGTACTATTTGATGAAATTTAAATTCCTCATAATTCTGTTTAATTGAATCTTGTAATGTAAATGCCTCATTGAGTATCCATTTATCAAGTATTGTTAATTTGTCCTGACTTATATTTTCTTTTTGTGAATAATCTGCTGTATTAGATATTAAAAACTTTATAGTATTTCTGATTCTTCTATATCCTTCTGACGCTCTTTTTAAAATCTCTTCCGATATATGCATTTCTTTCGTATAATCTGTTGTGGCTACCCACAATCTAAGAATATCAGAGCCTTTGCTTTTAATTATACTCTGAGGTGCAATCACATTCCCTTGAGATTTAGACATTTTTTGACCATCTGCATCTACAACAAAGCCATGTGTCAATACATTTTTATAAGGTGGCTTATTCATTATAGCTAGTCCAGTAATAAGTGAAGATTGGAACCATCCTCTATGTTGATCAGATCCTTCAAGGTATAAGTCTGCAGTATCACCTAATCCCCTATTCTGCATTACAGAAATATGTGAAACCCCAGAGTCAAACCATACATCAAGAGTATCTGTGACCATAAAATATTTTTCATGATCATCAATCAGCTTTTTTTTATCGAAGTCAAACCAACCTTCTATATTTTTTTCAGATATGATATCAGCTGCTTTATTCAAAATCTCTGAAGTATCTTTATGAAGAAGATTAGTTTCTTTGTGTATAAAAAGCGGTATTGGGACCCCCCAAAACCTTTGTCTAGAAATACACCAGTCTGGTCTATTTTTGATCATATTTTTTATCCGATCATGACCCCACTGAGGTACCCAGTTAACAGAGCTCAGATTTTCATCAATACTTTTTCTAAGATTACTCTTATCCATACTAACAAACCATTGTGGTGTTGCCCTGAAGATCAATGGAGTTTTAAATCTCCAACAATGTGGATAACTATGAGTATATTTTTCATGATTCAAAATTCTCTCATTTTTTCTTAGACAATCTATAATCGGATCATTAGCTTTTCTGACATGAAGGCCACCAAATAGCTCAAGATTATCAACAAATACACCTTTATCATTAACAGGATTAAATACTTCAAGATTATTATTTAGTCCTGCTATATAATCATCTTGACCATGGCCGGGAGCAATATGAACCAACCCTGTTCCGTTATCCGTTGTAACATGCTCAGCTGAAATTATCGGTACCATTTTTTTATAAAAAGGATGTTCTACTTTATATGCAAGCAAATCTTTTCCTTTGAAAGATTTTAAAATATCATGAGATAATTCTTTATTAGAAATTCTCTTACTAAAAATATCCACCAAGTCTTGAGCAATGATAACATAATGATCATTGATTCTAATTAGTATATAACTTATATCACTACCAATCGCAATGGCTTGGTTCGCAGGTAAAGTCCATGGTGTTGTTGTCCAAGCACAACAATATATATCACCATCAATATTTTCTAATGAAAAATCTTTTTTAAAAATATTTTGGCCCGATATTTTGAATAGTACATCTACAGCATCAGACACAATATCTTTGTATTCAACTTCTGCTTCAGCCAATGCAGATTCAGACTCAATGCACCAATGAACCGGTTTAGAGCCATAGTAAATATGTTTATTCTCTATAATGGCCGCCAAACTTTTTACAACAGATGCTTCAAAATCTTTATCCATGCTTTTATATGGATTTTCCCAATCTGCAGAAATACCTAACCTAATAAAGTCCTTCATTTGTTTATCGATCTGTTTTGATGCATATTCTCTACATGCTTTCCGGAAGGCATTTTTATTATGATTGAATTTAGATTTGCCATACTTTTTTTCAACCATTAATTCTATAGGCAGTCCATGACAATCCCACCCAGGTATTAATGGAGCATCATAACCAGATATTGTTTTGCTCTTAACCACGATATCTTTGAGAATCTTATTGACGGCATGTCCAATGTGGATGTCACCATTAGCATATGGAGGCCCATCATGTAAAATATATTTATTAGATTTTTTATTTTTATCTCTAATTTTTTTGTATAAATTAATATCATCCCAAAACTTCAATGTATCCGGCTCTCTCTGGGGCAAGTTCGCCTTCATTGGAAATTTAGAAGATGGTAAATTAAGTGTATCCTTATAATTCATTTATTTTTCCTAGCAGTGATTTTGCAACTTCCTTATCCTTGTTCATCTGTTCAATTAGCTCATCTTTATTTTTGAATTTTATCTGATCTCTGATTTTATCGATAAATATGATTTTTAACTCTTTTTCATAAATATCAGCATCGAAGTCAAAAATATAAACCTCGAGAACATGGTCATTACATGAAAATGTGGGCTTATCCCCCCAGCTGGCTAGACCATATAATCTCTGATTTTCAAACAAAATACTGACTAAAAATATACCATCTATTGGGTAAGATTTATATATCTCAATATTAGCAGTAGGGTAACCAAGCTCTCTTCCTCTTTTTTCTCCATGAATTACTTTTCCCGATATCGAGAAAGGTTCAGACATTAATTTATTTGCATCTTTGATGCAACCTATCTTGACTAAAGCACGGATATCACGACTCGATATTTTTCTATCTGTCGCTTTTATTATATCTATTATACTCAAATCAAATAGACCTCTATCCTTATAGAACTTCAAGAGATTAGTATCCCCTGATCTCTTATACCCAAACTTGAAATCATAGCCAACGATTAAATGTCTCAGCATCAATTTTTCTACTAATATATTTTCAATAAACTCATCTTTACTTATCTCAGAAAAATTTTTATCAAAAGGAATTACTACGACTTGTTCTATACCATATTTTTCAAAGACTTTATATTTACTAGAAATATCCATTAACCTAAAAAACCCATTTACATCAAAAAACTCTTCTGGCATTGGATCAAATGTAAGAATGGTAGGAATGAGATTTTTTTCATCTGATATTTCTATAGTTTTCTTAATCAATTCTAAATGCCCATCATGTATTCCATCAAAATTACCTATTGCTATGCATGTCCCTAAGGATTGACGATCTAAATTATTGATATCTTGTACTATCATATGTATGATTTTTTAAATTTATAACCAAATATATGCATCAACGCTATATAAACTAAAGCGCCTAATATAATATATATGATTAGCAACAGGCCTCTAATGTAGTATAAATTCTCAGTCAGCGCTATGGGATTTATCAAAACACTCCCTAGGACTAAAAACATTATTATACAGCTAATAACTGATATAAATGGCTCTTTATTGAAAATATCTGATCTATGAATTAATCCATCTTTATTCAAATGCAAATATAGTAGTATTACCTGTATCCATGCAGACAATGAAGTTGCCAATGCTAAGAAAGCATGTGCACCATCAAAAGGATTTTTTAGGTAATAAAAAACAACAACTGTATTCATAATTATATTAAATATTACCGCAATCAATCCATATTTAACCGGAGTTTTGGTATCTTGTCTTGAAAAAAAACCAGTTAATAAGACTTTCATTATGATGAATGCTGGCAAACCCAAAGAGTATGCAACTAGACTTAGAGAGCTCATATAAGTGTCATTATACATAAAGCTTCCATACTGAAATAAACTTATGATGATATGTTCAGATAATAGGATTAATCCAAAAGTTGCAGGTAAACTAAATATTAGAACTATTCTTAAAGCATTACTTAAAGTTTTTTTATAACTAATGAGATCTTTTGAAGAATACTTTGCAGATAATATAGGCAGTATAACAGTTGCTATTGCAATACCAAATACTCCTAATGGAAACTCTACCAACCTATCTGAATAGTAGAGCCAACTTATACTTCCAGGAGCTAACATAGATGCGACAATAGAGTCTACAATTAAGTTTATTTGAACAACTGCTGTACCCAGAATTGCAGGTAGCATAAGTTTTAGTACTTTATTTACTCCAGAGTATCTGAAATTTACTTTTGGGATTACTAATAAATTCATTTTGTATAAAAATGGTAATTGAATAGAATATTGAATTAAACCTGCAAACAGAACACCATATGCGAGAGCGATGATAGGCGTATACGACATGCCTGTTGAGTATATCGCTGCGCTTATCAAAGAAACATTTAGCAGAACTGGAGTTATTGATGGTAGAAAAAATTTGTCATATGTATTAAAAATACCCGCATACATAGCTGTTAATGAGATAAAGAATAAATAAGGAAACGTAATCTTGAGCATATCAGAAGCAAGATAATACCTAGAATCAGTAGAATCAAAACCTGGAGCGAATATATTTATGATTTCCTCTGAGAAAATAATTCCTAGAAAGGTAATAAAAAATAAAATCAGAGCAAGATTGCCTTGGACATAGCAAATTAGTTTTTTAACCTCTGAAGGTTTAGTAGTTTTATATTCATTTAGAATAGGGACGAAAGATTGAATAAATGCACCTTCTGCAAATAATCTTCTAAAAAAATTTGGTATTTTAAATGATATAAAAAAAGCATCCGTACTTGACGATGCACCAAAAATATTTGCAAAGAGAATATCTCTCATAAAACCCGAGATTCTAGATATGAATGTCATCCCCCCTACAATAAAAGATGATTTGGCTATAGAATTCTTAATATTTTTCTTATTTTGGTCGATCATTTGTATCTAAATGTTGACAGTAATCCTCTTCACTGAGATAATCTTGTTTTATTTTACCTTTAATTGGAGAAGATTACATT
>MDSV01188451.1_pt1 | contig 11250 bp, 8 predicted proteins | sample 810851 | NCBI WGS metagenome assembly MDSV01 (sample SAMN05326640, study PRJNA326480) | marine metagenome | isolation source: seawater | place: Atlantic Ocean: North East | collected 2012 | reverse complement strand
TTACTAATGCGGATGTATTTATTCAGAATTTTCGGCCCGGTGCCATCGAGCGCATGGGTTTGAGTTATGAGATCTTGCAGGCCTTGAATCCATCATTACTTTACGTCTCTATCAGCGGTTTCGGTGATAAGGGGCCGTATAGTCATAAGCGCGTCTATGACCCAGTTATTCAAGCCTTGACCGGCCTCCCTGATATGCAGGCTGATGCGGCGGAGGCGAGACCAAAAATGGTAAGAACGGTTATCCCTGACAAGGTATCGGCGTTGACGACTGCTCAGGCGATCACCGCGGCTCTTCTTGAGCGTGAAAGGGGCGATGGCACTGGGCAACACATAAAGGTTGCTATGATCGACGCGACGATTTCTTTTCTCTGGCCTGAGGCATTGGCAGGATTAACAATGGTGGGTCAAGAGCATAATGTGCGAACTGGCCAGCTTGCCCAAGATCTGATTTTTGAAACTAGTGATGGGTATATCACCTGTGGCGCGGTCTCGGACGATGAATGGCGTGGCATGTGCTCTGCACTCGAAAGACCAGACTGGCTGGACGATGAGCGTTTCAGTACCCCCATGGGTCGAGTTCAGAACGCCAAGGCACGTTTGGAAGGTATGTCGGATGTGCTCAGGTCCAAAACATCAGATGAATGGTTGGCGCTTCTTGATGCGGAAGACGTGCCCTGTGCGCCTGTATTAACTCGACCCGAAATTCTTGAGAACGAGCAGGTGAAAGCGAATAGGCTTATTCGTGAATACCATCATCCTGCGCTTGGCGATATCCGTCAGCCAAGACCTGGTGCGCGATTTTCTCGCAGTGAAATACGCGATGATCCCGTCGCTCCGTTGCTGGGAGAGCATAGTCGAGAAGTTTTAACTGATCTAGGTGTACCAGATGCAGAAATTAAAGCGTTAATTGATGCCGAAGTGCTGATGGCTAGAGATTAGTCTGTGCGTCACTGTTTCCTTGCCCTTGTTCTGATGTTGTCAGGCTGCCAGAGTATGCCGACGCAATTCGCGCTGATTGGCGATAATCCATACGAGGATTACAACATTCCTAAGTACGAACTAATGATCGACGACATTAATGCTCGCGCAGTTGAATGGGTCATACATGTGGGGGATATGAAAAGTGGAGGGAGTGATTGTTCCGATGCCTCATTAGAGGCCATTTATGCAATCAATCAGCAGTTTGAAATGCCTTTTGTTGTGACGCCAGGCGATAACGATTGGTTCGACTGTGCCCGCGAATCTGCAGGTGGTTTTGACCGACTTGAGCGGTTGAGAAAGCTACGCCAAATTTTCTTCTCAGCAGATCCGGAAATAAGTGCTTGGCGGCAGTCCGATGATGGCTCTGAATATGTCGAAAACATCATGTGGGTAAAAGACAGCGTTGTTTTTGGGACTGTACATCTTGTTGGTATAACGGGCCAGGAAGGCGGCGTTGATGTGCATAACGACATCATGGCTGCCGGTGTTGAATGGCTGCAGCAAATTTTTAAAGAAGCTGAGCGCGTTGAGGCTAAGGGGATTTTTCTGGCGACTCAGGCTGACCTCTTTCCACTTACGGCTGAACCCCATCTACTTGGTTTGCTCTGTCGGGGTTGTCCCAAGGTCAGACCATTTTATGAATTATTTCATGACGCGTTGATTAGCCAGCTACGAGATTTTGACAAGCCCGTAGTGCTTGCAGTCGGTGATACACATATATTCCGAGTCGATAAACCTCTATATGATGAGGGGCAACTAGTGGAGCACTTCACGCGCGTTGAAACATTTGGAGCAGAACAGGTCCACTGGGTGCGCGTATCTGTTGACCCTAAGACGCGCGAGGTGTTTTCTTTTCATCAGGAAATTATCCCAAGCAATCGAGGATTGAAGCGGACTAAAACCGGTTTTACCCTTGATCACGCGGCTAAAAAGGAGAAGTAATGGAACTTTACGATGCAATGAGCACGCTGCGAGCGGTCAGGCGACTGCGATCGGACCCGATCGATGATGAAATTGTTCAACGTATACTGACCGCAGCAACCTGGGCACCTACAGGCGGTAACATGCAGCCTTGGCGAATCGTTGTCGTAACGGACGCTGACAAAAAACAGCGTCTTGAAGATTTGTATCGTCCTCATTGGGATAGCTATCTACCCGGCTATGAGAAAAAAATAGCGGGTGCTCCCGATAGTATCCGTAAACCAGCAGAGCGTGCGATGGAGGCTGGTAACTATCTCGCAAATCATATGCATGAAGTGCCGATGATAGCTGTGTTTTGTTACAACCCTGGAATCATGACTATCACCGACAGCAAACTCGGTCGCCCCAGCGTTGTTGGTGGAGGTTCGGTTTATCCAGCAGTGCAAAACTTCCTGTTGGCTTGCCGGAATGAAGGACTAGGCTGTGTCCTCACAACCCTGCTTTGCTATGAAGAAGCAGCTGTGAAACCTCTGCTTGGCCTGCCTGAAGATTGGTATACCTGTGCACATGTCCCTGTCGGTTATCCTGTGAAAGGCGGGCATGGACCTATCTCTCGTAATAACCTGGAAAAAATGGTCAGTTTCAATGAATGGACTGACTAATTATCAACGCGGTTAATAATCAAACGGACGCGGAGCGCTTAAGTACCAAAACGATTTGGTTTTACTCGTTGCCAAAAGTCGGGGTTGGTTTGCTCGGGATGATGTTTGCGACTTACCTTATGAAATTTGCGACGGACGTGCTATTAATTGCACCTGCAATTATCGGTACATTGCTCGCAGTATCTAGGTTGTGGGACGCGTTATCCGATCCGTTCGTTGGCTACCTTTCGGATAACACCAAATCCTCTGTAGGTAGGCGAAGAGTCTGGCTCTACGCGGCAGCGGTTCCCATGGGCTTGGGCATGGTCATGATGTGGTCCCCACCACTTTCATTGACAGGATGGATACTGGTCTTATGGATGACCATCGCTTTGCTTCTTTATGAAACGGCGGGTACAGCTTTTTTCGTGCCTCATGGAGCTTTAGGCGTAGAACTGACTCCAAATTATCACGAACGGACTCGCCTTTTTGGATACACACATATGATTTCGGCCATAGGCCTAATTATCGGTTTGGGGTTTTTGCAGCTGATGAACATGGCTGCAGACAAGCGTCTAATGGCGTTTTACCTCTCATTGACAGCTGGCTTAGTGGTCACAACTCTGATCATATGGTCCACTCGCAACCTGTCTGAACGAAGTGATTATCAGGGACGTGGAGGAAGGAAGCCGTTTAACTCTTTTTTAGACGTTTTCAAAAATCCACACGCAAGGCTGCTTCTGATTATGTACGCCATTGAAACTTTCGGAGCGTCGAGTATTAGTTTGCTTGTCCCGTACTTGGTCGACTACGTCATTCCATTGCAAGCTTTCATGGTTTTGTTACTGGTTACCTACGTTATACCTCAGTTTGCTTTTACACCTCTTTTTATTTGGGCGTCCACTAAAATCGGCAAAAAGCCACTATGGTTTATTGCTTTGCTTGTCGCTTCTCTGATGTTTTTTCTATGCTTTTGGCTTATCACGCCAGGGCAGTTCTCTTACTTTATATGGTTCGGCACTTTTGTTTTCGGTATGTGCGCCGGTGCCGGTGCTGTGGTTTTACCTTCTATTCAGGCGGATATAATTGACTTTGATGAATATCAGTCAGGTGAACGCAAAGAAGGCGCTTACTTAGCGGTTTGGAATCTGATCAGAAAAGCGTCAGGATCTGTCGTGGCACTTTTGACTGGATTTGTTTTGCAATTTACTGGCTTTGTGCCGAACGTAGAACAGAGCTATTCGGTTCAATTGTGGATACTGGGAGTCTTTAGCCTTCTGCCCGGAGTCTGCTATTTTGTCGGTGCGATTATTTGGTACCGATTCTCTTTTAACGAAGCTGAGCATGCTGCTGTGAGAGAAGCTCTCTCTCAGCGGTCTCAGAGATAATCAGGATCTCTTCCATCGCGATACGGTGATGTCCTGGACATAATCGCGCTATCCCCCGGTTGCTGGTTTTCGTGTGCTCGTTTTTGTTGGGCGAAACTAGCCAAAATATGTGGGGGATCTCCATGAATTTCGGTGAAGCCGCCGTTGACGTCGCGGGTATCGAAATAGGCAGCGTTGACATCGTCCGCCCAGAGTTCACAGGCGTTGATAAAGCCCAGATCTAGCATTCGGTTGCGAGCAGCGGCAAAGTCGTTTACTAGACAACCGACATGGTGAAAGCCTTCTTCCCCTTGGCCGTACATGTCTCTGTATATAGACGGCGTATCGTCGTGTTGCTGGATAAATTGAATATGCGTGTCGCCTAGATATCCAAAGGCGTAAGAGACATCCGCCTCTTGCTCCGTTTCCCGATACTGGAATTTATCGGTTTTGTGGTGCGGCACCAGTATGAAAGGTCCCGCACCATATAGTTGGTGCCACTTGTGAGCAGCCTCTTCAATGTCATTAACAAAGTAAGCGTATTGAAAAATTGGATAGATCATCAGGATACCTCCCTAGAAACAGTTTTCAGCCAGTTGCGCATTTCCTGCACAAAGAGTTCGGGCTGTTCAAATGCAGCGAAATGACCTCCTTTGTCGAGATCATTCCAATACTGAATGTTCGTGTAGCGCTGTTCGGCCCAAGAGCGAGGAGTGCGAATTATTTCCATGGGGTAGCTACTTACGCCTGTTGGTAATCTAACCGAGCTATCTGCTCCAGAGAATGCTGTTCCAAAGCTTTCCCAATAGAGCCTTGCCGAAGATGCACCTGCGTTCGTCAACCAGTAAAACATTATATTGTCTATGATCTCATCGCGCTCTAGTACATTTTCAGGATGTCCTTTGCAGTCTGTCCACTGATAGAACTTTTCCAATATCCAAGCGGATTGCCCGATAGGTGAATCGGCTAGACCATAGCCTAGAGTCTGAGGGCGCGTGCTCTGCTGTTTAGAGTAACCGGAGTCCCACTGCTGGTAGAAGGCAGCGCCAGCAAGAGCCAACTTGTCAGCTTCATCCGGGTTTTCGCGTGCAGCCTTAGTAGCGCTAGCATTAGGCATATTGACATGGATGCCAACACAATGCCCTTTGTCCTGCATGCCGATTGCAGTTGTAATTGCAGAACCCCAGTCTCCACCTTGTGCAAGGTAGCTATCGTATCCTATGCGCAGCATTAATGTGTCCCATGCCGCGGCAATTTTCTCCACTCCCCATCCGGTATCTGTTGGTTTCCCTGAAAAACCGTAACCAGGTAGTGAGGGGCAGACTATGTGAAAAGCGTCTTCGGCAGAACCACCATGCTGAGTTGGCTCAGTCAGTGGCTTGAGGATTTTATGAAATTCTATGATCGAGCCTGGCCAACCGTGTGTAATGACCAGAGGCATCGCATTCGCGTGGCTGCTGCGAATATGCAGAAAATGAACATCGAGTCCTTCGATGTTTGTTATGAACTGGTCATATTGATTGAGGCGTTCCTGAGTTTGATACCAATCATAATCATTAGCCCAATACTCGCAGAACGTTTGGTGATAAGAGAGAGGAACTCCTTGCGTCCAATCGTCTACGGTTTCAACCTCTGGCCAGCGTGCAGATGTGAGTCGGTTTTTCAGATCCTTTATATCGGACAAAGGGATGTCGAGTTTGAATGGTTTTACTTGACTCATGCTGACACTCCGGGATCATCCTGTTTGCCCCTGATCAGTTGGCCAGGCAAAACACCGGTTTCTGTGCCGGCCTCAAAAATTACCTTGCCTGCTTTAATGGTCAGATCAATGCCATCAACGTTTTGTAGGAACCGCTTACCGCCCGCTGGTAGGTCGTTAACGATATGCGGGGTGTGAAGCTTTAAGCGAGAGAAATCGATAACATTAAGGTCAGCTTTATAGCCTTCGGCGATTAGTCCGCGATCCAGCAATGAATAAAGTTCTGCGGGTTGCCGGGTCAGAAGATGAATCGCTTCTGGTAGCTCCATAATATGTTTCTCTTTAACCCATTTAGTCAAAATATAAATGTTAGCACTGGTATCGCAAATTGAGCCAACATGAGCACCTCCGTCTCCCAGTGCAGCAATCGTGTGGGGATGATTCAGTAATTCTGGAATGTGTTCCGAGAAATTAGCGGCTGGGATATAAATCAGATTGTTGCCATTGTTACCGAGAAAATAGTCATATAACCATTCCATCGGATCTTTATCCTCATTGGCGGCGAGGGTTGCCACCGATTGGCTTGGATTGGGCAGGTAATTGATGGGATCTTCCATGGGATACATGTGCCGGAATCGGTCGTTGAAAATTTGGACGAAAATATGCGGGTTTTCGTTTTCTTCGCTGAGAATCTGTTTTTTTATCTCTGGATCTTTTAGTCGTGCGATTTTATCTTCCCAGGGTAGGTCATTGAGGCGCTGGTAGGTGGGTCGATAGAAGAAGCTGTTCATAGATGCAGGATGCCCCATGAGCATGCCAACAGGACGGGAAAGGACCTGTGCTCTTATATCTAAACCATCTTTCTGAGCTGACTCGATACGACGTAACTGCTCGTGCCACAGGTTTGGTTGGTTGGCTAGGTCAAGTAGCGTGAAGGTACCTTTGGCCCCTGTCTTCGCAGCTGTTTCTCGGAGCACACTAAATTCGTCTTCGGCATCTTCCCAGTCTGAGATTAACTGGAAGACGCTACCCTTATCACCTGATAACGAAAGCCCGAGTTGTTTAAGCTCATCAGTAGCTGCTTTATAAGTTGGAACGAATTCGCCTGAACTGCTCCGATGCACCAAGGTTCGGGAGGTTGAAAAGCCAACAGCGCCCGCGGCGATTCCCTCGCCGATTAGCTGCTGCATATGCGCGATGTCCTCGCTAGTTGCAGCTTCACGATTGACACCCCTATCACCCATCACATAAACGCGTAAAGGACCGTGTGGCAGTAGAACGGCGATGTCGATGTCCCTTGGTCGTTCTTCAAGAGCGTCAAGATATTCCGGGAAAGTCTCCCAGTTCCAAGACAGTCCCTCATTCATTGCTGTGCCCGGAATTTCTTCTACACCCTCCATGAGTTGAACAAGTACATTGTGATCTTCTTTGCGGCAAGGAGCGAAGCCCACACCACAGTTCCCCATCACGATAGTTGTAGCACCCAAGCTTGAAGAGGGTTTCAGATGGTCATCCCAGGTAGCTTGGCCATCGTAATGAGTGTGGACGTCTACAAAGCCTGGCGTAACGATTTTTCCGGTTGCATCGACGACCAGATCCGCTTCACCTTCAATGGTTGTAGCCAGCTTTGCAATCCGACCGTCTTTAACACCGATATCGAGACGGGCAGATGCCACGCCGGTTCCATCAACTACGTCTCCGTTCCTGATGATGAGATCAAATCGTTCCATGTCCGTCCCTCTCCTTCCTAAACGTTACGTTTATATCACAGCCGGGCTGTTTTTTTGTCATGACTGTTTTCTTATTGTTTTGCAGCCTCGTTAACAATGGGGTTCAAGACAATTTAGCGATGCCAATATACATTTGCGAGGCTTACACAAGTTTGCATTACTAATGATAGGCGATATTTCGGTCAACTGATTTATGGCACCTTATCTTAAGTAAAACCCAAGGATAACGTTGTCATAGAATGTAAAAAGCGCCTTCCTCTGGGAAGAGGCGGGATTGGATGAGGGCGACATGGGCTTATTAACGTAACATGGCTTAAATAAATACGCTCTTATCGCCGGGATGTAATGCTCGACTTTTAGAGTAAGGTATTCGAGCATGTAAGCGGAAAGGTATTGGTTCAAAAGCGCATTAAGGAGATCAATTGATGAGTGTTGCAGATTGGATAGATCTTACGGGTAAGGTCGCCCACGTGACTGGAGCTGGTAAAGGTATAGGTCAGGCTATTGCTCGCGCTATGACCTTAGCTGGAGCTGAGGTGATGGTTAGTGATATCAATCCCGATGCGGCGGCAGATACTGCTAAAGATATAGGTGGGATCTCTATGGCACTAGATGTCAGCGATCGGGAGGCTGTTGAGGCAGCTTTAAATGAGACTGTCAGTCAATTGGGTAGTCTGGATATTCTAGTTAATAACGCCGGCTTGTACTTGGGATATGGTGGTCCAGTAGAGCAAATCACCGATCAGATGTGGCGCGAACTCTGGGCGGTGAATGTTGATGGTGTCTTCTACTGTTGTCGTGCCGCGGCCTCTATCATGAAGTCTCAGGGGGTTGGTGGAAGGATTATCAATATAGCCTCTACACAGACGGTTACACCAGGAGTAGGTGTGACTTATGATGGGTCCAAAGCAGCAGTCGCCCAAATGACTAAAGCCCTTGCTCTCGAGCTTGCACCCTATGGCATTAATGTTAATGCTCTTGCGCCGGGACCAACATGGGTGAACGAAGGTGATGCGCCGCCGGTTGATGCTCAGGTACCAGCAAAAACTGGTGATCCTCTGGCAGATACGGTGGCAGACCGAATTTCTAGGTTACCTCTTGGGCACTGGGGAGATCCTATGGAACAGGGCAAGGCAGCCGTCTTCCTGGCTTCAGATATGAGTTCATTCGTCACTGGCATCTACCTTCCGGTGGATGGGGGCTGGTTAACTCTTTAATAATTATCGAAACCTTTTAGTTGTTCTAAGCGTTAAACTTAAGTTTATGAACTCTACGCCTCAGTTGCTTTCCATATCAGGGATGTCCTGTGCCGGCTGCGTTAGCCGAGTCGAAGGCGCGCTGCGTGAAGTGCCGGGTGTGACCAGCGCCACGGTTAACTTTGCTAGCGAAACTGCATCAGTCGTCGGTTCTCCGTCTTTAGCACAACTCAAGTCTGCGGTTGCTTCAGCAGGCTATGCAGCTGAGCGCTATGAATGGCAGTCGTTAGACGAGCAAGCGGCAAGAGCTAGGCTGGCGCTCCTTTTCGCGTTAGGGCGCTCGAGCATCGCGCTACTTGCTGGCGGCTTTTTGATGCTCGACATGCGCCTTGGCTTCTTACCGGCTCTGGATAATCAAGTGTTTTGGTCCGGAATTGGTGGGCTAGTTTTACTAATTATGTTTGCAGCGGGTGGGCACTTCTTTCGTTCGGCCTTTTCCTCGTTGCAACATAAAACGGCAACGATGGATACCTTAGTTAGTCTTGGAACAGGTACCGCCTGGTTTTATTCGATGTTAGTGATTCTTGTCCCTGCGGCTTTACCGGAGGCGAGTCGACATCAGTTCTTTGAGGCCGCTTTATTTATCCTTGGTTTCGTTAATCTTGGTAAAGCATTCGAAACCAATGCCAGAGTCCGGGCTTCCTTGGCAATTCAAAAACTTTTCGATTTGACACCCGCTCACGTTGTACGTCTCGTTGACGATACTTCAGAAGTCGTGCCTCTGGCTCTGATAGAGCGAGATGAGATGTTAAGGATAAGACCTGGTGAATCAGTTCCTGTAGATGGTGTCGTCGAGAGCGGCTTTAGCTCTATTGACCAGGCCATGCTCTCAGGGGAATCCAAGGCACAGGCTGTTCAGCCTGGTGATAGGGTTTTGGCTGGTACGCTTAACCTAGATGGTAGCCTGACTATCCGTTCCGAGGCGGTGGGTGGCGAGACTGTGCTGGGTGGCATTATAAATCTGGTTGCTGAAGCGCAGAATTCTAAACCACCGATTGCTGAACTCATCGATAGAATCAGTGCGATATTTGTACCGGCTGTCGTGATGCTCTCGGTGATCACTTTTTTCGTTTGGTTATTCCTAGGTCCGGCACCCCAACTGTCATTTGCGTTGGTCACCGCGATGAGCGTGCTGATAATCGCGTGTCCTTGTGCGCTGGGTTTAGCTGTACCGATGTCGATTATGGTGGGACTCGGTCGAGCCGCGGTCAAAGGGCTGCTGGTCAGAAATAGTAAGGTGCTTGAGCCTACCGCAAAGCTTGATTTACTTGTGGTGGATAAAACAGGGACTCTGACCTGTGGTAAGCCTGTTGTTACGTCGATTCACGATCTTGATGCTGAGGCGCTCTCAATTGCTTTAGCTCTGGAAGTTAGATCAGAGCATCCCCTTGCAGATGCTATCAGGGTCTTTTGCGACGAGCGATCGGTCGTTGAGGCAAAATTAGAGGAATTTGCGAATCATCCCGGCCGCGGAGTCTCGGCTCGACACGGGAATATGAGGGTCGTTTTAGGCAGCGCTGCCTTGTTACAGGATTTCGGCATCGAATTGAAAGTTCATGAAAGGCATGAGTCGACCGTCAGTTATCTCGCACTCGGTGATGAGGTCTTAGGTTACTTTTTGTTAGAAGATCAGTTGCGGCATGACACCGCGAACGTACTGCAAGAGTTGTATGGACAGGGCATTGAAGTGGTAATGCTAAGTGGTGATAGGCAGGAAGTCGTAGACCATATAGGGCAGTCTTTGAACATAGAGACTAGAATAGGAAATTGTCTGCCTCAAGACAAAGTCAGCTATGTTATTGATCAGCAAGCGCAGGGTCGAATAGTTGGAATGGTGGGCGACGGTATAAATGATTCGGCGGCGCTAGCAAGAGCAGATGTGGGATTTGCTATGGGCTTAGGTTCCGATATCGCGAAGGAAAGTTCGGATGTTGTCCTGATGGAAGGTTCACTCAACGGTATTGTAAAGGGTATTGCTCTCTCAAAGCAGATTACTCGGAACATCAGACAGAACCTCTTCGCTGCTTTTGGCTACAACTTGGTCCTGGTTCCAGTTGCAGCGGGGGTTGTTTACCCCATCACAGGCCTGCTTGTTGATCCAGCTTTAGCGGGAATGGCCATGGCTCTTTCGTCCGTGAGCGTAGTATTAAATGCGAGCCGTCTTCGCTTTACCTAAACTTCATGTACCATGATCGTTTTTCTGTCGGAGATACGTCATGGTTAGTATTGTAGGCAACGTAAAGCCAGAGGATGATTTAACGCACCCCTTGGGTCCAGAACAAAATTTCAACGAATCCGTCTACTTCAACTTCTTTGACCGCCAAAAGGGTCGAGGTGGTTTTATTCGGATAGGTAATCGTGCGAATGAAGGTTATGCGGAGATGACTACCATCATCTTTGATGCGGATGGCTCTGTCCTGTTCAACTACAAGAAACCGGATATCGACAACAATGATGAATGGAATGCGGGGGGGGCAAGAGTAGAGATTGTGACGCCAGGCGAACAGATCCGAACGGTTTATGATGGCTCGCTGCTGCACATGCTTGAGCCTCGTGACATGCAGGACCCAGGCAAAGCCTTCAAAAAAAACCCGTTCAAGAAGGTTACGCTCGATCTGATGCATTTTGGAGTAGGTCCAATGTATGGGCATGT
>MDSV01015746.1_pt1 | contig 11250 bp, 10 predicted proteins | sample 810851 | NCBI WGS metagenome assembly MDSV01 (sample SAMN05326640, study PRJNA326480) | marine metagenome | isolation source: seawater | place: Atlantic Ocean: North East | collected 2012 | reverse complement strand
GTTAAATTTAAACGTGCTCAAATAACTTAAATATTTTTTATCAAATAATTTTAAGGATTCTAAATAACTTAAATAATCATCATCAAATCTAAATCTTCCAATCTGATCTAGTAATTCATCTATCCCTGAAAATACAAAATACGATCTTTTTTTATTTGATCTGAAAAATAAACTGAAAGTTGCATGAGGCAAGTCTTGCTTCCAGTAAACTTGTCCCATAGTTAATTGGTATAAATCTATTAATTTTGTGCTAATTTTTTATCTCTTAAATTTAATAATTATTATAATACAAAATCAAAATGATCCCATCCTGTTATTTCACTTAGATTCCCATCTACAAATATTTCACCTTCACCTTTGCAAATTTCTCCAATTACAGATAAATTTACATTAAGATTTGCGAATATATTCACCAGTATATCTTTTTTTGACTTTGGTGCAGAAAATAATAATTCATAATCCTCTCCACCTATCAAAGCATATTTTTTGTAATCATCAGGAAAAACTAATTTTAAGCTATTTGAAATAGGCAGCGAATCCTCAATTATATTAATATCAACTTTACTTGCACTTGCAAGTCTTTTGGCATCAATTAGTAATCCGTCACTAATATCAATACAGTTCTTTACACCATTATTTAAAAGTTTCAACCCTGCTTCTACTCTAGGTGATTTGTAAATATGATTTCTAATCAATTCCTTGTGATGCGTACTTTCTACATTAAGATCTAAATCAGAATTTAATATTTCTAATCCAGCTTTTGAGTCACCTAAATAACCTGTTACATACAACAAATCATCCTCTTGTAATTTACTTCTATCCATAAAAACATCTTTATTGCCATTTATTTTCAATTCTCTATATCCAAAACAAGTAATTGAAATAAATAAATTTGATGAATATACCAAATCTCCGCCAAGTACTGGTGAATTATATGATTCAGACAACTCAAATACTCCTTTATAAAACTCATTAATCCATTCTTCATCCTGGCTTTTTGTAATCCCCAAACTTATCAGCATTCCCAAAGGAGTTGCGCCCATTGCAGCTATGTCTGATAAATTAACAGCTATGGATTTTTTTCCAAGTTCAGTCGGAGTAAAGTAATTAAGTTTAAAATGTACATTTTCAACTAATGAATCAGTAGAAGTACAATAGGCAAATTTATCATCTTTCCAATATGCAGCATCATCTCCAATGCCTTTTATAATATCTAAATTCGCAGGATATTTAGAGTCAGTTTTTAATTTAGAATTTTCAAGAATATTTTTAATTATTTTATTTTCATTGAAACGTTTCAAAATTCTTTAATCCACGAAATTTAATTAATGTATACAGAATCACCAACTGATAATTGACCTTCGGTATTCAATGGGATTAATTTTACAGAAAATTCTGGTGGTTTTACATCTTGAAAATCTAACATGGATTTCAAAACATTCTTGTCTCTTGTGCCATCTGACGGATTACAGTTAATTGCCAAACATCGTGTTACAGGCTTCTCAACTGTGAAATTCAAATTGTTTATTGTTACATTTTTTCCAATCCATTCAAATTCTTCCCAAGGTTTAACTCCCTGAATAATAATATTTGATCTGAATCTAGCATGTTCAACCTGATATCCTAATTGATTATTTAATTCATCCAAAGATTCTTGGCTATGCAGAGTAACTCCACCTTGGGCTCCATCATGAAAATGCGCATGAGATTCTCCTCCAATTAACATGAAAGGAAATCTTTCAGGGAATTTTTTGATTAAGTCTTTATCTGATTGCAAAACAAAATCAGTAAATTTTTCCTCAATTATTGTTCTCTCTAAATCTATATTGGCATCAACTATGATTTCATCAGTATTTTTTATAATTAAGTTTCTAGATGTTTCATCAAAATCTACTTTTAATCTTGCTATTTGAGGCATATGCATTAAGGCAGCAAAACTTGTTTTTCTTTGCCATTCATAATTGTCTCTTGCACCAGCATTCTGAAATCTAAATCCAAATAAACGATCTCCATCTATATAGCCATTACTATTCAATACTAGTGATTCGCTTTTCAAAGGAGTTAAGGATTTTATTGGATATTTATATAATTGTGAAATTTTCATAATGTTAATAAATTAATTTTTAAATTTCCTGTAAAATAATCTACAGTCTTTATTTATTATAAACAATATTAATGGAATATAAATGAATCATCAAATTAAAAAAAGTAATTTGTCTGAAGAAAGATTAAGTAAAATAAAAAAACATATTACTAAAAATTATATAAATACAAACAAATATATTGGAACAGTTACAGCAATTTACAAAAATGATAATATCGCTTTTTTAGATATACAGGGAATGCAAGATAGAGAACGGAATATTCCTCTAAAAAGAGATAGTATATTTAGAATATATTCAATGACAAAGCCCATAACAAGCGTTGCTATGATGATTCTTTATGAATTAGGGAAATTTCAAATTGATGATCCTGTACATAAGTTCATCCCTTCATGGAAAAATCTAAAAGTATATAAATCTGGTAACTACCCTAATTTTAAGACGACAGACCCTTTAAGCGTTATGACTATCAAAGACTTACTATCACATCAATCAGGGTTAACTTATGGATTCCAAATGAAATCAGAAGTTGATAAAGCTTATAGAGAAATTGGCATAGGAAGAATGGAAAGCTTAAATACAAATCAAACACTATCAGATATGATTAACACATTAAAAGATGTACCTCTCGAATTTAGTCCTTCAACTGCTTGGAATTATTCTGTTTCAACTGATGTTTTAGGTCACTTAATAGAAATCATTTCCGGAAAAAGTTTTGATGAATTTCTTAAAGAAAATATCTTTAATAAATTAAATATGAAAGACACAGATTTTTTTGTTCCCAAAGAAAAATTAGATAGATTCACAGCAAATTACCTGTTTAATATGGGAGAACCTATGGATCCTAGCGGAGCACTTCCGTTAAGAAAAGTAGATAGACATAGCATTGAATCTGGTAATCCTATTTTAATTGACGATCCTCAAATGAGTTTATATCATAGGAAACCTTCATTTTTATCAGGAGGTGGTGGCCTTGTGTCAACATTAGATGATTACATGAATTTTGCAACTATGCTTTTAAATAACGGAGTGTTCAAAGATCAACAAATCTTATCAAAAAAAACCATAGATCTTATGACATCCAACCACTTAGAAGGAAACAAGGATTTGTTTTCGTCTTCACATGCTAATACCGTTTCAGAAACAACTTTAGCTGGTGTTGGATTCGGGTTAGGATTTCAAATTTTAATGAATCCTGCCAAAAATCAAATTAACAGTTCTATTGGAGAATATGGATGGGGAGGAGCTGCTAGTACTGCTTTTTGGATTGACCCGTCAGAAAATTTAATAACAATATTTTTAACACAGCTTATTCCTTCAACAACCTATAACATTAGAAGAGAACTCAGAACTCTAGTTTACTCATCATTAACATATAAATAAAAAATTAAAATTTTAAATATGAATTTAAAACTATAAGCTTAAAAAAGAAATTCATTTTGAAAAGCTAATGCAAAAAAACAATACAACATGGTGGTAGATAACTAAACTACCATGAATCTTTACCTCTTCTTACTGCCTTGCCTGGAAGATTTCCAGTATGCTCCTTATTTTTTATAACGAAAGTTCCATTTACTAGTACGTGCTCTATCCCTTCAGCCAATTGTTTAGGATCTGCTTTTGTTGTAGGGGCATGAGTTTTTTCTAAATCAAAAACAATTAAATCAGCATCATATCCGTCAATCAAGGATCCTTTATTTTTCAATCCTAATCTTTGAGCAGGGAATGATGTCATTTTCCTTATAGCTTCTTCTATTGATAAAAACTTGTCATCTCTCGCAAATTCAGAAATAACTTTTGTAAAATTCCCGTATGTTCTAGGACTAGGGAAATCTCCAAATAAAATAGAATCTGACGCAATCATTCCTGCAGGGTGTTTCACAAATTCAGGAAGAGTATGAGGATTAGTACCAAAACCCACATGAGATATACCTAAATTTTCGTCATATAATAAATCAAATACAACTTCAGAAGGTTGTTTATTAGTTAGAGAGGCTATTTCATTAACTGACATCCCTTCATATTTTTTATTATGAGGCTTTTTAAAATTAGTTAACCAGTGTGTAGGGTATCCTGAAGAACTCATTTCTTTTGCCATTTTATCTCTTGAATCCTTGGAAGAAAGATGTTTCATCAATACTTCAGGTCCACCATCTTTACTCCATATCGGTAATATGATTGTTAAAGTTGTTCCTGAATACGGATAGGTATAGCAATCAAATGTAACATCCATACCTTTGTCTCTTGAATTCTCTACAAGGCCTAAATAATCTTGAAAAGTTCCTTGTCCTGGATTTTGTCTGTAGTGTGTTAAATGGACTGGAATGCCTGATTTTTCGCCAATCTCAATTGCTTCTTCCCATGGTGCCAAATAATTTTGAGGAGAACTCAAATTCGCCCTGGTATGTGTGTGATAAAATCCTCCTAACTTAACTGCTTCTTCGCTTAGGCTTATTAATTCTTCTGTTGTAGCATAGGCGCCTGGAGCATAATCCAATCCTGTAGAAAATCCCCATGCCCCTTCTTCCATGCATTCTCTTAATGCAGATTTCATATCTTCAATTTGGTTTTTGGTTGCTTCTACTTGATTCCAACCAACTCCCCATATTCTCAGTGGACTATTACCAATGATACATGCAACATTAACTGCTACTTTATTATCAATTTTATTCAAATACTCTATTGTTTTTAACCAATCAGGAGAATTTGGAGGATAGTCATTCAGTCCAGAATCTAACCAAATATATCTCTCTAACTCAGATTTGTTTTTGAATGGAACAGGAGATATACCATCTATGCCAACCATTTCTGTGGTAACTCCTTGAAACACTTTTGGTTTATGTTCTGGTTCTCCAAAAATTGTTAACGCTGTATGTGAATGTAAATCAATAAATCCGGGTGAAATAATTTTCCCACTACAATCAATTACTTGATCGCTTTCAACTTCGTCAATACTATTTCTAATTATAGAAATTTTATTTTCCTTAACTAACACTGATCCATAAAAACCAGGGTTACCTAATCCATTTATTATAAGTCCATTTTTAAATAAAGTTGTTGTCATCTAATCTAACCAATTGAAATAAATTAATAATTACTTAATAATTACATATTAACATTTTTAGAATTATTAAAAAATTAAGGCAAAGTTTATGAAAAAAAATTATAACTATTTTTTATTAGCTACAGTTTCTGTGGCAACACTATTGGTAATCGCAATAATACCAATGATACTAAACAATGATAATTCTATAACTGTACAATCAATGAAATCTGAAAAATCTTCTGATGGTCATTTAATGCAAAAATCTGAATCTCGCATGAATAAAAAACAATCCATGATACAAAAACCTGATCCTCGCATGAATAAAAAACAATCCATGATGCAAAAACCTGATCCTCGCATGAATAAAAAACAATCCATGATACAAAAACCTGATCCTCGCATGAATAAAAAACAATCCATGATGCAAAAACTCAGCATGAATAAGTATAAAAAATCTCAAATGTTAAATAATCATAAAATAGGAATGATGAAAATTTATGATCTTACCGGAATGAAAGTAATATACGATAAGGATAAAAATGTAAAAATAAATTATATTACTCCAAATAGTAATGCTGAGAATGTGAATATCGAATTAAATGATACAATTGTTTCAATTAATAACACCTCGTTATCAGGTGTGAAATCTATTGATATTGCTAAACTAATTTACAATTCCAATAATCAAACTATCCAAATGACCATAGAAAGAAATGGTAAGAAGTTTTCTGTAATACTAAAAATTTAATAGCTACAAAATCAAAATATTTTGATTTTAATCATTTCAAATAGGTTTATAAATGAATAAAATCTATTATAATCTAATGCAAAATAATAATATTTAGCCCCGAAAAAAGTTCGAGCCCCTGTAGCTCAGAGGATAGAGCGTCGGTTTCCTAAACCGTGTGCCTGGGTTCGAGTCCCAGCAGGGGCGTAATAGAATATAAGATGAAAAATTTTAAACCTACATTAATAATATTTGCAATCGTTAGTTTAACTAGCTTAACAGTTGCCATTTACGCTATTTATGAAATCAATCAAGTAAGCAATGATACTAGATTTATGATTGAAAAATTCGATTATGATATCGACAGAATTAAATCTCAGCCAATTGCAAATATTGAAAAATCATTAGAGACAATTTCTACCAACAGAGATCTCATTAAAGATATGCAAAAAGTAAATGATAAAAGAGAAGAATTAATTGCATGTCTTTGGTACCAAACTTTAATACTTAATCTAAATGCCCCTGGCAATCCAAAATTCAATTATTATTCTGAACAATACAACAGTTTACTAGATTCAATAACTCCTTCAGAAGACAAATCGCAAGTTTTATATGAGATAAATAGATATTGTGAAACCAATGAGAAATTAATGCAATTTTTACTAGACGATAAAATGAAAATATTAATTGACAAAGCGGCCAAAAATAATGATTAAATCAATACATTGGATAATATCAAAACTTAACAATAAAACTTCTTATATATCTATAACGATTTTATTTGTTTTGTTAACACTCTATTTTGGATTATCAATCTATGTAACGAGTTTATCTTACAAAACTATAACTCATCTTCCTGAAATTTCTCCAAAAGATTATAGCTTGCAATATGAAGAAGTAGAATTTAAATCTTCAGATAATAGTGGATTAACACTAAGAGGATGGTGGATACCTAATGACTCAAAAAATACAATAATATATTTACATGGAATAGATAGTAATAGAGCAGGACATAGAGCAGAACAAACAGTTCCACCAGGACTTGAAGTATTGAAAAATATGCATTCAATGGGGTACTCAATATTTACTTTCGATCTTAGAGGACACGGGATGTCTGATAAAGCAAAAGTCGGTCTAGGAGTAAAAGAAATTGCGGATATCAAAGGAGCAATAAATTATTTAGAAAAATCAAAAAAAGTTGAAAAAGTAGCCTTGTATGGAATAAGTTATGGGGCTGTGCTTGCTATACTCGCAGGAAATTCACATGAAAATATTAAAGGAATATTTATTGATAGCCCGTATAACATGATTACAGATTTAATTACCGGCGAAATTCCAAGAAGAGCTCCTATTCCAGGGTTTATTGCCGGACTATTATCTCAAGGAATTGTTTGGAGTTCAATTTGGCTTGAGGGAATAAATCTTAGTGAAATCATGCCATACAAAGAAATAGAAAATCTAAAATATCCTGTTTTAATGGTACATTGCAAAGATGATGAAAGAATCCCTATTTACCATTCAGATCAAATTAATGAAAATGCTCCTCTTGATACTTTGTATCACAAATTTGAAAACTGTGATGGGCACGGAAAGGCTTACGCGACCAATCAAACTTATTATTTGGGTTTTGCAGAAACTTATTTCAAAAGAATATTTAATTAATTGGTTGAATTAATGAGTTATGAAAAAAGGGCACAGCATACAAAACTAGAAAAAAAACTAGTTAAATATAATCAAAAAATAAATCTTTCAAAAAAAGAGATGATTGAATCATCAGCTGTATTTTTAGATCAGCTAAAAAAAAGAAGAACAGTAAGAGACTATTCTTCCAAAGATGTTCCGCTTGAAATCATTGAAAACTCAATAAAAGCTGCTGCTACAGCTCCTAGTGGTGCAAATCAACAACCTTGGCATTTTGTAATTGTTAGAGATCAAATGATCAAAAAAGAAATACGAATTGCTGCGGAAAAAGAAGAAACAGAATTCTATGCACACAAAGCTCCAGATGAATGGTTAAATGCTCTTCATCACATTGGTACAGATGATAAAAAACCACACTTAGAACAGGCTCCATATTTGATAATAGTATTTGCAGAAAGGTATTCTTTAGATAATTTGAATAAAAAAATTAAAAATTATTATGTTTCAGAATCTGTGGGAATCGCAACCGGAATGTTACTGACTGCATTGCATTTGTCAGGCTTAGTAACGCTTACACATACACCAAGCCCAATGAAATTTTTAAATAAAATATTAAAAAGACCTGTCAATGAATCTCCTTTTTTAATTGTAGCTACAGGGTATCCGTCTAAAGATGCAACTGTTCCAATAATAACAAAGAAATCTCCTGATGAATTTTCAACAAAATACTTATAAATAAGATAGGATAAAATATGTTTTTCCCTGGTTTTGGTACTCTACTTAATGCAATAGTGATGATTATAACTGGATCTTTGGGTGTCTTTTTAGGAAAGAAATTACCAAATAGAGTAAGAGATATCAGCCTGTCTGGATTAGGATTAATAACATTGATGGTTGGAGTAGATTCCTTTTTAGAAACCTCTAATGCTGTAATCCCTTTAATATCGATTCTTCTTGGAGGAATAATAGGATCAATCATTCAAATAGAAAAAAAACTTGAATCTATTGGCGAATGGTTAAAATCTAAAACATATAATGATCAAAGCACAGCTGGTAAAAAGACAAAAAGCTTTGTTGAAGGTTTTGTTGTTTCTAGTTTAATAGCTTGCGTTGGTCCAATTTCTATATTGGCACCATTTAATGAAGTTATATCACAAGATATGAATTTAATTTATATAAAAACAGGACTGGATGCAATAATGGTATTTATATATTCAGGAACAATGGGTATTGGAGTAATATTTAGTTCAGTCTCCTTAGTTGTTGTTCAGGGATTTTTTACTGTACTTGCTATCATAATCGGAAGTACTTTCTTAAATGAGAATATGATTAGTGAATTAACTGCAACAGGTGGGATAATGATTTTATCTATAGGGTTCAGATTGCTAAATATAAAAAAACTTCCATCAGCTGATCTTATCCCTGGATTGCTTGTTGCGCCAATGATCGTTGCAATAATGCAAAATATTTAATATTAAATATTTTGTTTTATTGAATCTAGTACTGCCATTGGAGACATTGGCAAAACATCCATCCTAACATCTGCAGAATTAAAAATTGCATTAGCTATAGCAGCCGGTGGAGGAACTATATTTGCTTCTCCAACACCTCTAACACCAAATGGGTGTCCTGGGTTAGCATTTTCTACAATTACTGTGTCTATCATAGGTAAATCCAAACTAGTAGGCATTCGATAATCTAAAAACGAAGAATTTTTTAAATCTCCAGTGTCATCATAAAAGTATTCTTCATTTAAAGCCCATCCTATTCCTTGTGCACTTCCTCCCTGTATCTGCCCTTCTACATAACTAGGATGAATAGCTTTTCCTGCATCCTGAAAAGCAGTAAATCTCAAAATATCCACTTTTCCTGTATCTGTATCTACTTTTACATCTACAATATTTCCACAAAACGATCCTCCAACGCCGGTAGGGGAAACAGTTCCTTTTCCAGTAATTGGGCCTCCTGAATCTGCTAACCTAGATGCTAATTCTTTAAAAGTCATTTTCAATTCAGGATCTGTTTTAGAAATAAACTCTGAATTAATATATTCAATATTTTTTGATTCAATTCCCCAAATTTTAGCCGTTCTTGAAATCATTTGATCTAAAACATCTTTAGCTGCTTCTATTGCAGCCCATCCTGTAGCAAAAGTTGTTCTGCTACCCCCAGTTCCATCTGAATATCCAATACTATCAGTATCAGCAACACTTGGATAAACGTCATTGTAATTTAAATGTAATATTTCAGCTGCTTGCATAGCAATTGATGCTCTTGATCCACCAATATCTGGAGATCCTTCAACCAAAATAATAGTACCATCAGGATTTACTCCTATAGTACAAGTAGATCTATTTCCTCCATTAAACCAAAATCCTATAGCCACTCCTCTTCCAACATTTTCTCCTTTTAAAGGTGATTTCCAATGATCATGATTTTTCATAGCATCTAAAAGATCTATTGCGCCTATCTTAGGAAATTTAGGTCCGTCAGCTCTTCTAGTTCCTTCTTTGGAAGCGTTCATTAGTCTAAACTCAATTGGATCAATTTTTAATTTGTTAGCTATTTCATCAATTATTGTTTCTGTTGCGAATGTAGCATTTGTGGCTCCTGGGGCTCTATAAGCAGCTACTTTGGGTTTATTAACTACAACATCTATTCCTTCAATTGAAACATTTTCGATATCATAGCTTGCAAACATACATTTACCTCCAGCTTCTACAGGTGATCCCGGATAAGCTCCTGCTTCGTAAGATAAAAATCCTTCTGCAGCAACAATTTTGCCATCTTTTGTACTTCCAATTTTGCACCATACCCTAGAACCTGAAGTAGGGCCTGTGCCCTCAAAAACTTCTTTTCTAGACATTATAATTTTCACAGGTTTTCCAGTTTTTTTAGACAGCAAGCAAGCCACGGGTTCTTGATATAAAGGGAATTTACCTCCAAATCCTCCTCCAATTTCTAGTGGAGTTACTTTTATTTGTGACGTTCTTAATCCCAGAGCTGTAGCAGTAACTTCTCTAACTTGAAAAGGACCTTGTGTGCTAAGCCAAATATGAATTCTTGAATCATTATTCCAATGCGCAGTAACATTCATTGGTTCTATGTAACCTTGATGAACTGTAGCAGTATTAAATTCTTTTTCAATAACGATATCTGCAGAATCAAATCCTTTTTTCAAATTACCGATTGCATGTTTGAATTTACTTGCAATATTTGTTTCACCTTCTTGTTGTTCGCCAAACATGTCAGTTCTTAAATCTTTATGTAATTTTGGAGAATCTACTGATGCTCCATCAGGGGCTGTTAGAACTGGAGGAAGAACTTCATACTTTACATCAATTAAATCAATTGCTTCTTCAGCTATATGTGGATTTATCGCAGCAACTCCTGCAATAGCATGTCCTACATATAAAACTTTATTATCTGCCAAACTATTGTTTCTTAAATATTTCTCAGATTTATTTTTAGATATTGGGAAATCCTTGTTTGTAACTATACCTAAAACTCCAGGCAATTTTTCAGCTTTACTGAAATCGATTGATTTAATTTCAGCGTGTGCATGAGGACTTCGCAAAATCTTTCCATGTATATAATTAGTGGGGAAAATATCTGCGCCATATCTTGCTATTCCTGTAACTTTGTCAGATCCGTCAGGTCTTAATGGACGAGTCCCTACCGTATTATATTTCTTGTTTGATAACACTATGTTATGTTTGCTCATTTATTATTCT
>MDSV01221636.1_pt1 | contig 11251 bp, 10 predicted proteins | sample 810851 | NCBI WGS metagenome assembly MDSV01 (sample SAMN05326640, study PRJNA326480) | marine metagenome | isolation source: seawater | place: Atlantic Ocean: North East | collected 2012 | reverse complement strand
CTTTTATCCCTTTTGATACCAAATAATCATAATATTTTTTCATTGATGAGCGATGGTAAGCAATCTTTTGTTTATGAAACTTGTAGTGATTAAAAAATAGAAACTCTTCAATTAAATAGGTTGTGCAATTATTATCAAGTATGAAAGACTTTTTAAAAAGTTGATTTGGGAAGATTATATTTATTTTACTTATCATTTACCAAAAATTTTATTATTTACTAATGTGTTTTTGAAAATCTATTGAAAGTATCTAATACATGATTAATTTGTTTCTTTTTAATTTCCGTGGATAAAAATAAAGCCTCATAAGCAGATGGAGGAAAATAAATACTGTTCCCCAAAAAATATTTATGAAGTTTATTATAATTTGATACGCAAGATTTTGTTATATCTTTATAGCTGTTTACATTAACATCTGTGCAGAAGATACCAACCATTGAACAATAGCTATTTACTATTAATGGGTAATTATTTTTTTCAGATATTTCTTTTAGTCCATTTGCCAAATAATTAGTTATTTCATTCAGATAATCATAAACATCTTCATTCTGGAGTTGTTTAAGCATGGCTATACCTGCCGACATTGATACGGGGTTACCAGACAATGTGCCCGCTTGATAAATAGGTCCTTCAGGACTAACATGTGACATAATCTCGTTTTTACCACCATATGCTCCAACGGGAAGTCCTCCACCAATAACTTTACCAAGTGTTGTAATATCTGGTTCTACTTTCAAGTATTCTTGAGCGCCACCATGAGAAACCCTGTACCCTGTCATTACTTCATCAAATATTAGCAGTGCTTTATATTTAGTGCACAAAGACCTTAATCCAAAAATAAAATCATTTTTTGGTTTGATTACGCTCATATTACCTGTAATTGGCTCTATAATGACAGCAGCAATTTTATCTTTATATTTTTTGAACGTATCTTCTACTTGATTTATATTGTTGAAGTCTAACGTTATTGTTGAATCAACAACAGATTGTGGTACACCTGGACTTGTTGGTTGGTCAAAAGTAGCTAAACCAGAGCCAGCATTTGAAAGAAAAATATCGGCATGACCGTGATAGCATCCTTCAAACTTTATAATTAAATCCTTGTTAGTATATCCTCTTGCTAATCTAACAGCGCTCATGGTCGCTTCTGTTCCTGAATTTACAAACCTAACTTTTTCAATGGATTTAACAGAATCAATTATAAGCTTAGCTAATAAATTTTCCCTGCGTGTTGGTGTTCCAAAAGATGTTCCAAATTCTAAAACTTCTTTAATACTTTCTTTTACAAGTTTGTTATTATGACCAAGAATAAGTGGTCCCCATGAGCAGGTGAAATCGATAAATTTATTATTATCTTCATCAAAAATAAATGGACCGTTTCCTCTTGCAATAAAATGGGGTATTCCTCCAACTGCCTTGAACGATCTTACGGGACTATTAACACCACCTGGCATTAATGTTTTAGCCTCTTTAAAAAGTTTATCTGATTCAGTTTTTTTCATTTTAAACTTTCCGCAAATGATTTTGCAAAGTAGGTTATAATCATATCTGCCCCTGCTCTTTTAATTGAGGTTAATATTTCATGTCTTACTTTATCTTCATCGATCCAATTAAGTTTTGAAGCAGCTTTAACCATAGAATATTCACCGCTAACATTGTAAGCTGCAACTGGAATATTTACTGTGTTCTTAACATCGCGAATTATGTCTAAAAATGAAAGTGCAGGTTTTACCATTACTATATCAGCACCCTCTTCTATATCAAGTTGAACTTCCTTAATTGCTTCTTTTCTATTCTCGTAGCTCATTTGATAACTTTTTCTATCACCATGTTGAGGCGTAGATTCTGCTGCGTATCTAAACGGTCCATAAAAATTTGAAGCAAACTTGGCTGAATAACTCATTATAGGTATGTTCTTGTGATTATTAGAATCTAAAGCAAGTCTTATATGTTTAACAGCATTATCAATCATTCCAGATGGTGCAATTATGTCAGCACCAAAATTTGCATGAGAAACCGCTTGTCTTTGTATGTATTTGAGCGTCTGATCATTATCAAGTCGTCCATCATTTAATATCCCGCAATGACCATGGCTTGTATATTCGCACATGCATAGATCTGTGATAAGCAATATTTCGGGAAACCTTTTTTTTATTTCTTTTAATGAATTTTGAATAATACCATTATCGGATAATGCGTCAGAACCAAATTCATCTTTTTTATCTGTTATTCCAAATAAAATAAATTTATCTATATTATGTTTTATTAGATATTCAATCTCAAAAAAAACCATATCTAAAGAAAACTGAAATATATCTGGCATGGACTCGACTTCATTTTTAATGTTTTTTCCTGTTTTTATAAAAATTGGATATATTAAATCCTTAGTATCTAAAGTAAGTTCGCTATTTAAGGATCTTAAAGATTTAGTACTACGTAAGCGGGCTGGTCTTTTTTTTATATTATTTTTATTAAGCACAGATACTTTCAGTTATTTTTAAAGAATTAATAATGTTATTCTCCAGTGAGATTCCGTTTCTAAAATTACCATTAAAAAACAAACCTGTACAATGTGTTTCTATAGAGTTGATCTTATCTAAGTGTTTTTGATAATCAAGGCCATATTGTGGAATTGATTTATTCCAATATTTAGTAGTATAATAAACAGGTTTTTCAGTTATGTTAAAAATTTTACTTAAATCAGATAGAATTAATTGTTCTAACTCCTCTTTTGATAATGCTGTTAGTTTGGGCTGTCTTGCTCCTCCAATAAATACTGTAATAAGTGCTTCGTCTTTAGGTGAGCTGTTTTCAAACATAGAAGATAAATATAGAACACCTAGAATATTCATTTTTTCTTTTTCTGGTATTAATAAACCAAACCCATTTAGTCTATCTTTAATATGATTTTTTTTAAAAGCTAGTGTTGCTGTAACTATTGGTGGATAATATATATTTTTAAACGTTGAAAAATAGGGTTGAAGATTGGTATCAAAGGTTATATCCTTAAATTTATATGTTGGTACAGTTATAACAACTTTATCAAATTTTTTTGATTTGATTTTTCCTTTGTTCATATATTCAATAATAAAATGATTATCAATTTTAGAAATAGAAGTAATATTAGCGCTGTATTTAATATTGCTGTCAAATATTTTAGATAAGGATTTTATTAAATCAAAAAGACCATTTTTAAACGATATTATTTGTCTTTTTATTTTATATTTCTTTTTTTTAGCTTTTGTAAATCCTTTAATGATACTGCCATACTTATTATCTAATTCGTCTAGTAATGGAAAAGCATGCTTTAAGCTTAATTTTCTCGGATCACCTGAAAAGGTGCCAGCAATAAATGGATTTACCACATAATCAGATATTTCAGTGTTAAATTTTCTAGTAAAAAAGTCATATACACTTTCGTTCTTAGTAAGACATTTGTTTAATCGAAAATATTCAAAAATTATACAAATTTTTGTTTTTAATGAAAAAAAATTTGTAAAAATGAAGGATAAAAAAGATGTAGGTAGTTTATGTAAAACTTTATTCTTGAAAATAAATCGATTCGAAGCAGTTGAAGCGGGATAAACAATTTTTAGATTCAGATTGTTAAACATGTCATTTACTCTGGAATCAGATACAGAAAGCGTATTTGGACCTATCTCGTACTTGTACTTTTTATTTTTAAAAGTACTAACAACACCGCCAGGTTTATCTTTGGATTCAAAAAGAGTAATATTTTTAACATTTTTTTCTTTAAGAAAATATGCTGTTGAAAGACCAGATATTCCAGCGCCTATGATTGCAACTTTACTATTCATGATTCTTTACTATTTTAACTACAGTATCTACCCATTGATCGGTATCATTTAAGCTTGGAACTAGCTTCAAATCTGTACCGCCTGACTTAATGAAATCTTCTTTGTATGTCTCATCAATTTCAATGCATGTTTCTAGGCAATCACTTACAAAAGCAGGTGATAAAACAAGGAGCTTTTTCTTATCTTTCTTTAATAGGCTATCTAAAACTTCATCAGTAAATGGCTTTAACCATTTATTATCTAATCTTGATTGAAATGTAACGCTGTATGTTGATTTGTCCAGGTTTAGTTTAGTTGCAATAAGTTTAGTAGTTTCATAGCACATTGCTTTGTAGCAAAATTTATTATCATTTTTTAAACCGTCTTCACAAGAGTGGTCTTTGCATAGAGTCTGATCTGTATATGTTTTATCTACATGACGTTCTGGTAAACCGTGATAAGAGAAGAGAATGTGATCATAGTTTTGGTAATCAATTTTTTTTGTGTTTGTTACGAAGCAGTTAATGAAGTCCTCATTATCGCAAAAATGATTTATAACAGATACTTTCGGGAAATTCCACCATTTGGAAATAATTTCATAACATTTTTCAATTGTTGAACCAGTTGATGCCGATGCATATTGTGGATATAAAGGTAGTATAATTAATTCATCATGATTATTATTATAGATTTCTTTTAATACTTTTCGAAGTGAAGGTTGTTGATATCTCATTGCGTAATAACAAGTGTAGTCTTTACCTAACTTTGAGTTAACCTTGGTGTTTAAACTTTTGGTATATTTGTGTATTGGTGAGTAACCAAATTTATTCCACATTTTTCTATATTCTTTGGAAGAATTTAACACTCTAAGAGGTATTATGATGAAGTTTACTAAAAAAAACCTTATTAAAAATGGTATATCAATTACACGAGCATCCATAAGAAATTCTTTTAAAAATTTCCAGACAGATATAACTGAAGCGTCTTTGGGAGAGCCAAGATTTATAATAAGAAGTGCTTTATTCATTTTTTAACCAATCAGTAGGTTTTAGAAAAGTGTAGAGTTTTGATTCGTCAGAGTTTTTATCGGGAATCCAATTATATTTCCAGCTGGAAAGTGGAGGTAGGGACATTAATATTGATTCAATTCTTCCGCTGGTTTCTAACCCAAATAAAGTTCCTCTATCATATACTAAATTAAATTCTACATATCTTCCTCTTCTATATAATTGAAAGTCTCTTTGAATATCAGTATAAGTGCTCGAGTTATATTTGTTAAAAAGTTTTGTAAAAATTTCAATAAATGTATTTCCGGTCTCTAAAACAAACTCAAAAGTATTTTCTAAATTAGTATCTATATTATCAAAAAAAATGCCTCCAACCCCTCTCGTTTCATTTCTATGTTTAATAAAAAAGTAATCATCGCATTTTTCTTTAAGTTTCAAGTAATCAATAAAATCGAAATCATCACAAAGTTTTTTTAATGATTTATGGTAATTAACAACATCCTCTTTGGATATATAGTATGGCGTTAAGTCAATACCACCGCCAAACCATTTCTTGTTGTTTCTTTCAAGATACCTTATATTCATATGTGCCGTTGGTAAATACGGATTTTTTGGATGAATTACTACAGACACACCGGTCGCGTAAAATTCTTTACCAGAGCCAATCACTTTGCTTGAAATTTTATCAGATAATTTACCAGATAAAGATGAGAAATTAACACCAGCTTTTTCAATATCTCCATTAGAAAAAATTCTGGTTATTCCCCCACCACTTCCACTTTCATACTCCCATATATCTTCATCAAAGTCTTGATTTGAAACAGAAGACAAAGCAGATGATATTTTATCTTGTACAGATCTGAAAGAATTGGATATTAGTTTTTTATCCATGAATTTTAGATGATATTTTGTTTACTGTTTCAATGAGAAATTCAACCGAATTTGGGTTAACTGACGGGGTTATCCCATGTCCTAAATTGAATATATGACCGTATGAATTACCGAAAGAATTTAGAACTTTAGATGTTTCTTTCTCTATTACATGATTCGGACATAGCAGTACTGCTGGATCTAAATTTCCCTGAAGAGCTACTTTATTGTCTACTTTATTTTTAATATCACCAATATTAACCGACCAATCAACACCAATAACTTTTGCGTTAGTGCTTAGAATTAAATCAGTATAATTGCAAAGTCCTTTTGGAAAATAAATGCTTGGAATTTTTTTTGAATTAATATGATTGATAATTTTTTTTATGTAAGGTAAAGAAAATTTTTCATAACCGTCTTTTGATATGTAGGATGCGTTAGAATCAAATAATTGAACTGCATTTACACCGCTCTTAATTTGCTCATCAATGTAATCTATGGTAGCTTTTGTAATCTTTTCCATTAGTAGCTTGAACATTACGGGGTCTTTATTTATCAAGGTTCTGATTTTCATGTAATCTTTGCTGGGTCTTCCCTCGACCATATAACAGGCTGTTGTCCAAGGCGTACCAGCAAACCCAATCAATGCTGTATCCCTATTTAATGTTTCTCTAATTAGTGATATGCCAGAAAAGATATTTTTAAAATAATCTTCATTAAAATTTAATTTTTTAATATCACTTTCATTATTTATTGGGGAATCAAAAACGGGACCTAAACCTTTAATTAATTCAAATTTCATACCTAGTGACTCTGGTACAACTAAAATATCTGAAAACATAATAGCTGCATCAAGGTTGAATCTATTTATAGGGAGAAGGGTTACTTTCGCCATCAATTCAGGTGTATGCATCATTGAATGAAAAGAAGATTTGGATCTTATTTTCCTATATTCAGGTAAATATCTTCCTGCTTGTCTCATAATCCATACAGGAGTACGTTTAACAGGAAGCATATTACATGCGTCAATAAAGATTTGTTTATTTGTTTTCATATTTTTTTTCTGTAATTAATTTTATTAATGTTTCTATAGATGAATCATCTGGAAAAATAACATTTTCTGTAGTATAATCGAAAATTCTATTAGCTGTTGTTTCACCCATACAAGCATAGTTGCAGGTTGAATTGTGATTTATATTGCGAAACCATACGTCTACTCCAGATGGACTTCCAAAAATTATTGTACAATTATTTAAATCCTTGTAAATACTTGCATCGAACATATTATTATCTATTGGCTTATAAAAAGGATTAGAAATGACATTCTTAGACCAGACATTATTATCCGTAAGTTCTGAGCAAAGATGAATGAAAGTGTCGTTATTTATTGTTTTTACCCATTTCGATAACTCTCTAGAAGTATTTGAAATTTTAACGACATTAAAACCTTGACTTTCTAAAATCGTTTTAGATTTGTTTCCAACAACAAAAAATTTACAAGAATTATTAATTTTAGAAGCTATAATTTTAGCTGCAAAGGGACTTGTAATTATTATATTTGAATTTTCCTTAATAGGTAAAATTGAATCAATTTCTTTCGTTTGAACTAGCTTTACTAAAGGTGAATGATCTAAAATAAGATTGTTATCAAAAATTTTGTTTTTCCATTCTTCAGGAAACTTTGATTGCAGGGTCCATATTAATTTGTGTTGATTCATCTATTAATTATTTCTCTCTTTTAATATATCATTTAAACCCTTGGTTTTCATCTTTGTAATCACATCCTTCACTAGAATACTAGAATCACTTAAATTGCCCTTTACTTTTTCAAATATAGAAAAATTCCCATCTATGGTAGACATATAAGCTAATATAGTTAGGAAGCCATCATCAATTTTAGCTAGACAGCCAACAGGAATTTTGCATCCTCCATCCATTTCTTTAGCAATTTCTCTTTCAATTGTAGAAATACTAAAAGTTAAATTATGATTAACTTCTTTTAAGATAGATGATAAATCAGTTCTTTCTTTAAGTGTCTCAAGCGCAACGATTCCTTGGCAAGGTGCAGGTACCATTTCACGATCTGTAAATTCGTAATAGTTATAATCAAGAGCGAGCCTCTCAATAGCCGCTTTTGCTACAATCAGACCATCCCAATTATTATCATAAATTTTTTTAATTCTTGTTTCAATATTACCTCTTATATCAACAGTTTTAACATTTGGCAAAATATTAATAAGTTGATTTTTTCGCCTTAAGCTTCCAACTGCAATAACTGAATTACTAGAGAAATCATTAATTTTTTTTGAATCTTTTGTAAGTAGAATATCCATTGGTGATTTTCGATTTAAAACAGCGGATATTTCAAAAGGAGATGATAATTCTAGGGGCAAATCTTTTAAGCTATGTACAGCTATATCTATATCATGATTGAGTAAAGATATTTCTATTTCTTTAGTATAAAAACCTTTGTCAGGGACCATATGTATGGGTGTAACTTTGTCAATATCGCCTTCAGTTTTAATTGCTTTAACAGCAACTTTAATTTTGAATTTACTTTCGATTAACTTTTTCACATCATTTGCTTGATTTAAAGCTAGATTACTTCCCCTTGTACCAATAGTAAGTTTATTCATTTGTTGAATTTGTGAATAGAAGATAAAATATTAACAAATTGAATTTTTGATTTGTCGCTAATATCATCAGATTTAAGGAAGGTTATTGAATCTTTCATAATCTTATTTAATAAACTGTTTGAAAAGATATCAATGGCATTTAAAGTTTTATCATCAAACTTATTCGAAATTTTTTCCAACTCATTAGTTTGAATTTTATTGTAATGATTTTTAAGTTTTGCAATCGTAGGTGTTACACTTAAATCTTCAAACCATTGAGTAAAATCTAGTACAAATTCATTTATTAATCTCATGGCTTTTGGTAGCTCTGATTCTCTTTTTTTTCTAAAACTACATATTACATCATCAATATCATCAATGGTTAGCAGCGTTACATTCTTTATAGTAGAAATAGTATTATCTATATTTCTTGGGACCGATAAATCCATTAGTATGATTGGTTTTGATAAAGATAACGTTGACATATCTTCAAACTTAATTAAACTATAAGTAGCGTTTGTGCATGTTAAAATAATAGAAAACTTATTGATAGATTTTGAAACTTCATTCAGGGGAATGAAAGTACCTTCAACTTTTTCTGATAAATCTTTACCTCTTTTGGAATGTCTATTTGAAATAAAAAGATTATTAGCATTTTTTTTCTTAAAATTATAAGCGACAAGCTTTCCTGTCATACCAGCACCAATAATAAGAATTTTTTCTTTTGAGATATCTTTAACAAGACCACAAATTTTTTCAACAGATGCGTAACTAGCAGATGAAGATCCGTCAGATAGCTTTGTTTTGTTACGAATATTTTTTCCAGCCTCTAATGAACAATGAATTAGTCTTGATAATATTGATTTTAGAGAACTGCATTCTTTTGCAATTTTATAGCTATTCTTAATCTGGTTTGTTATTTGGGTTTCACCCACAAGTAAAGAGGTTACACTACATGAAACTTCCATCATATGTCTTACGCAGTTAATACCAGAATGATGAATAAGATAATTGGTGTTACATTTTCTGTTAAGTCGCGTGTAAAGATCTTGTATAAAAGTAAATAATACAGAAGAACTGCTGTAGCTATAAAACTCAGTTCTACCACAAGTTGACAATATAAACAGTTCTGGTATACTATACGATGAGCTTAAGCCATAAGCAAACAAGACATCGTCTTCTGACAAAGAGAAAACTTCTCTTTGAGATAATGCCGTATCTTTATGAGTTACACCAAAATAGTTGATGTGGTTTATAAAAAATTCCACTTTTTCTCCCTTTAAAATCTAACTGCACGTTTTGCACGATAAATTATGCAATAATCTAAATATATCTTACAATATAGTACAAGATAAATTTTCGACTCAGCGGTCGAAATTTACGAAAATTATCAGCTTTTAAAAATAAAAAATAGGTTTTTAATATTTTATTGGTTGTTTCTAGTGTGAAGTTTTAAAATTCTATAATTATCTTTTTTAACTGAGACTAATTCCCTGTGAATCCATATTTTTTTTCTAGCATTAGTACTTGCTTTTTTTAAATCAACTACAGGTTCAGGATAATTACAATTTTTATAATTCATTTCTTTCAACATTGGAGGTACATTCCAAGGTTCATGAATATCTTCTTTTGCATGATATTTAAGCTCTTCGACCCATTTTTTAATAAATAGACCTTGTTCATCGTGATCATAGGACTGCTTGATAGGGTTGTAAATTCTAATCGCATTAATTCCGGTTGTTCCTGCCTGCATTTGAAATTGTGAAAAATGTATACCTGGCTCATAATCAAGGAATAATCGTGCAAGATGGTATACACCCTCCCTCCAATCACAGTCAAAATGATGGCAAAAAACTGATACTAACATCGCACGCATTCTAAAATTTATCCAACCAGTTTTTTTTAAACACCTCATATTTGCGTCAACTAAAGGAATACCCGTATTGCCATCTTTCCATGATTGTATTAATTTAGGATTGTTGGTTTTTTTTAAGCTCTCAAAACCTCTGTTCACGCAAGCTTTTTCAATTTCACATTCTACTTCGAACTTCTGTATAAAATGACATCTCCACTTTAATCTTGTTAAAAGACCATTAAAAGACCTTTTATTAAAACTATAGTTTTCGTGGTTTTTTACAAATTGATACGCTTGTTTAACTGATAGATTACCCCATGCCAAATAAGGAGATATTCTCCCACAACTTTGTCTGCTCTCGTTTGGTTTAGAAATAAATTTACCATAGTTAAATCCTCTTTTTTCTACAAACGACTTTAATGTTTTATATGCCTCTTCTTCTCCAGGCTTTTTATAACAGTTTGGGTAGTCTTTTAACTTATCCAATAAATCTAAGTCCATGGAAAATTTACATTTTAATTTATCATTTTTAGTATTAATAGAAATTTGAGTATTAGATATTGGAGTGTTCATAGTAGAGTACCATTTTTTATCCCATCCTTTACGATTTTTAATACCTCTTATTATTCCATCTCTTTGATACTCAATCCAATCAATATTATTTTTTTTAAATATTTTTTTTAACTTTATATCTCTTTTATATGTTAGAGGAATACCACTTTCTTGATAAGAGTATATATTATCAATATTATTATATTTAATTAAACAATCAAAAATATCACAGGCCTCTCCATAATAAATAGATATTTGTCTATTAAAATTTATAAGTTTTTTATTCATAGCTAATAATGAATGGTATATAAATTTTAAATGTCTTAAAGATGTGTCATGATAATTGATAATAGAAGGTTCGTAAATGTAAATGAATGAATAATTTTTATCTAGTTGTTCACACTTATTCAATGGAAGATGATCTGTTAATCTAAGATCTCTTTTAAGCCAAATTATATTCATTAACTACTTGATAATCGTAATTATGCCAACTTTATTTAATGCTCTAACAATTAAGTAACCAAAATCAATTTCATACCATTTAAATGAGAAATT
>MDSV01134295.1_pt1 | contig 11252 bp, 5 predicted proteins | sample 810851 | NCBI WGS metagenome assembly MDSV01 (sample SAMN05326640, study PRJNA326480) | marine metagenome | isolation source: seawater | place: Atlantic Ocean: North East | collected 2012 | reverse complement strand
TCTCGCCCTGCATCTGTTGAGGATGTCAGTGAGCTCGGCTGTGCCATCTGTTTCCTGGCAAATGTCCCTTACTACTTGCCTAATGACGGTGTTTGCGTTCCTCTGACGATGAGGTACGCCCGAGTACAATTCGGAGTCGTCTTCTATTCCCGACTCGTCCCTCCAATGCTTGAATACCGCCAAAGCGACTGACGCATCGCGCTTAGTGGCGACTTGCCTGAGATGCATCCTAGCATGAGCTTCGGTAAGGCGTATCAGTGCCTCTAGTGCCCTAGCAGTGACAGGGACTGGAGCTTCGTCCGAGCCGTCCTCCCTTCCGTAAGATTGTCTCTCGCTAATGTAGTACTCGTGAATAGCGGTTTTGGCATCATCGTCTAAATCTGGATGGACGTGCCTCTTCGCGTAAGCGACATACTTCCTAAGGAAATCAAGAGTCAGGTGTTCGTGCCCGTCTACGCCAACTGAGTAGACCTGGTCTTTATCTGGCTCTGAAGGGTCTATTTCCATTGATTCCTCCATTTTTACCTCACTCATGGCGCTTGTCCTTATATCCAGGATATGCTTAGCTATTCTCGCATCATCCTCTGCCTTGACTTCGTCCCTTATCATCCATATAATATCAAATCTGGAGGCCAGAGGTGCGGGAAGACCAGTCTCCTCGTACATCCTTAGGACACTCTGATTCGGCCCCCTCCTCGAGAACCTGCCTTCCTTCGGATTCGCGGCCGCTAAAACCGCGCATCTTGCGGGTAGGGTAGCTGTGATTCCACCCTTGGCTACGTGAATCTGCTGCTGTTCCATTGCTGGATGGATAGCGCTCCTATCTTCCTTGGAAATCTTGTCAAACTCGTCGATCGCCGCCAGTCCTTTATCGGAGAGGGGGAGGACCCCTGCCTCCAGAGCAAATCTTCCATCCCCAAACGCGTCCTTCACTGCAGCGGCGGTGAGGCCGGCACCCGTGACCCCTCCTCCAGAGGCGAGTTTTCCCCTGGGGGCCAAATTGGACATGTAAGAAAGAAGTTGGGATTTTGCCACTCCAGGGTCTCCCATCAGGAGTATGTGGATATCACCCCTAAGGTGGCTCTTGTCAGAGGTAGATCTCCTGACTCCGCCAAATAGCTGTAGTGCTAATGATCTCTTGACATGATTCATCACCCTAGTAGCGAAAATTGAGGGAGCTATCGATCTCTGCATAAGAGTCACTAGATCTTCCCTCTGGGATACTTCCATGATCACCTCTCTGTCTTCCTCATTGATCTTGATTTCAGTAAATGGGACGCTCTCGTGTTCTGAGCTTACCAGATGGTAAATGATATCGAACATTGGGGTCTTCTTTCTATTTTTTACCTCACTGTGTACGACAGGTATCACGTTTGCAGTTATCCTCTCTCCGGGAAGGTGCTTGTTGACCAGGTCGCCCTCGACAAGGGTGATTCCCCTCCTTGGCTGTGCGCCGCTTGGAACGTTTTCTGGTAGCTCTTGGACCTCTAGCCATTGATTGTTGATCATTCTCGAGATGTTCATTACAAGTTTGAATCTTGTTTCCCTTGCCGATGATCCGCAGCCAGTTTCCGGAGGGCATTCGAGTGGCTCTTCCAACTCTCTTTCATTCTTCTGATCCACCTCTATGGTGCAACCACACTTCTGGCATATGAAAACTGCTCTATGGATTCTAGGTTTCAATTCTGACACTTTGGTTACTGAAACATCGACTCGCCTTAGTTTCTCAATGTCAGAGCTACCAATTTCTCTTAGTGGTCTACGACTGTCCCTCGGGAGGTCGGTGACCCTTACCATTGCATCCAGATCAACTCCTCTCTCCTTGCAGATGTCACTCAGGGTGGCGCTTCCGCTTCCCAGGATTTGCCTTGGCTCGTTGAGTATGTCCTCTGCGAAGTCAGGATCAAATCCCGTGAGGTCGTGGAATGACACTTCGACTACAGGGGTATGGGTTTGCTGGGATAATAGCAAAGTGATCTCCTTCTCCTTGGCCTGATTGAGGAATGTCCTCCATCTGGGAGAAGAGTCGTGTACGGCCATTGTCATGTTTTTCACCGTCCGGCTTTGATGCCGTGATGTCACGGTCTATAACCAAAATGGAAGAAGGTCGACACCCCTGTGCTTCCGATGGAGAAATTTGGTTTGCCTATTGTGCCTATGTGGGGTTTGTTGCTTCCACTGAATCGTTTTCCGATTATTCCCGAAATCATGGTTGGGTTGAGAGAGGTTGAAATTGTTTGGTCCACAGGGTGACCTATGGAACACACACGATCTGGGAGTGACTTGTTGGTAAGATTGGACCCCGGGGAAGAAATTCATACATCACTAAAGGAGTTGGCAGATGACCTTGGATTTGATGCGGCGGCAATAACTAGTGGAATTGGTAGAACTCGTGACAATGAATATGGCTACATGGACGAGAATGGCGTTTACCAAAGAAGGGCTTTGAATGCACCATCTGAATTAGTGAGCCTGTCGGGCAATATTGCACGCACGGAGAAGGGCGATGCGTTCACCCACATCCACTGCTGCTGGTCGGATGATGGCAATAATGTCCATGCTGGCCACATGTTCCAGGCGACAGTTCATGTCGTAGCGGAAATTCACATTAGAGTCATGGACCATGCGTCCATGACGCGATGCCCTCTTGCTGAATTTGAGCTGTTGGGCCTAGAGTTTGACTAGAAGATAAGGATCTGGTGAAATGCGAGTTCTGTTCGCCCATGGTTTCGAAGGCGGTCCTTCTGGGTCGAAGCCGACATTCATGAGGGAGTCCCTGGGATGGGATGTAAGGGCTCCAGTGATGTCAGATCTCGGCTGGGACATAGAGAAGCAGACAGAGGTTCTGCTCAGGGAAATAGACGAGTCTGACTACGACTTGGTGATTGGCTCTTCCATGGGTGGGCTAGCTGCGGCGAACGCATCTTCACTCAGGGGCGGTTCTGGTTTTCGACTCCTCCTCATTGCCCCCGCTTTCGGGCTTTATGATAGCTGGGAGGGGCTCACCGAGGAAGAGCTGTCTGAATGGAGGGAAGTTGGCACTAGGAGGTACAAGGGCTTCGAACTGGATATGGATCTGGGATGGGGGTTCATGGAGGCGGCTGGGAGGATGTCTTGGCCGGAACCCCTGCATAGGACCACGATTGTTCATGGAAAGAAAGACGATGTGGTTTCCATCGAGGTCTCTAGGAAGGTTGCCAGGGAAGCCGCATTGGTCGATCTAGTGGAGATAGATGATGGACACCGGATGAAGGAGTGCCTTCACTTGCTCTCTGGACTGGCTTCTGAGCTAATGTCCCGTGGAGCCTAGGAAGTACTCCCCTATCTCCGGGTCGGTCAAGATGGTGGCAGCGTCCCCAGTATGCACTATCTTGCCGTTTGACACTATGTAGCCCCTGTCTGACCTCGCGAGTGACAACCTAGCGTTCTGCTCCACTATCAGTACGGTGATGCCCTGCTCCCTGAGTGAGTCTATCCTCTCGATTATCTGCTGCTGATACAGGGGGGAGAGCGCTGCGGTAGGCTCGTCGAGAAGGAGGAACTTGGGGTCCGATATCAGCGCTCTGGATATCGCGAGCATCTGCCGCTCCCCTCCTGAGAGGGAGGCTGCTAGGTCATGGACCCTGTCTCTGAGGTCGGGGAACATTTCCAATGCCCTTTCGATCCTCTCGCTGAGCAAGCTGCTGGAGAGGCTGTTTCCACCCATCTGCAGGTTCTCCAGGACCGAGAGTGAGGGGAATACGTTGTCGACCTGTGGGACGTATGCTATCCCCTGGTTGACGAGTTGGTCCGTTCTCCAGCCAGAGACGTCGTTGCCCCTGTAAGAGACCTCTCCCGAGTAGTATGTGGCGATTCCGAATATCGTCTTGATCAGGGTCGACTTACCACAGCCGTTTGGCCCGATTATGGTAACGAACTCCCCCTCGTCGACGTACATGTCTATGCCGTACAGAATCTGTACCGACCCATAGCCGCCCTCTAGGCCCTTGATATCCAGGACTCTTGACATCACTCGTCCTCCTTTGGGGAGCCATCCGCTCCAAGATAAGCCTCGATGACTTCCCTGTTCGCCTTGACCTCTTCTGGGGTCCCCTGCATCAGAACCTCTCCCTCGTTCATGACGATGATCCTGTCTACGCCCTGCCTGAGTATGAAGTCCATGTTGTGCTCGATGATGAGCACGGAGATCCCTGTCTCATCGACGATGTTCCTGAGGTTGTTGAATATCTTCATCGCGAGAGGGCCGGCGACACCGGCTACCGGCTCGTCTAGGAGGAGGAGTCGCGGATCGCCCATCATTGAGCGTCCGATGTCGACGAGTTTGCTCTGGCCCCCGGATAGTTCGCTGGTCAGGTTGTGCGCCATGTGGGGCACTTCTAGCTGATCTAGTACGTCATATGCCTTGGAGAGCCTTGCCTCCTCGGCTTCATTAGCAGGTATGAGCAAGGACTTAACAAACTCAGATATTGTAGTTCCGAATTGCTTTCTGGGAGGAACTAGGAGGTTCTCGATCACCGTCATCTGGCGCCATAGGTTGGTGTGTTGGAACGTCCTTGTCATACCGAGGTTCTGAATCTGGTCGGGACGGTAAGTGGAAATGTCCTTACCGAACATCTCTACTCTTCCAGATGTCTGGTCGAGAAGTCCGCTTATGCAATTGAATGTGGTTGACTTGCCGCAGCCGTTCGGACCAATGAGTCCCACGAACTCCCCCTCACCGACTGTGAATGAGACGTCCTTTACAGCGACTAGCCCGCCGAACTCCTTCCTTATTTTGTCTACCTTGAGAACTGGCTTACTCACTGGAACCACCTCCCATTGGCCTTTCTGGCCAGACGGGGACCTCTGGAAGGAGTCCTTTGGGGTTGAACTTGAGGGAGAAGAGCATTAGACAGCCGACTAGCAGTAGTTTGACATAAATCATGTCCGCACTGACAACCCCCCCAATGAATGACTCCTCTATCGACCTACGTCCTAGAGAAATCGCAGTGAAAGCGAAGAATAATGCTCCTGAAGCCCCGACCTCGGTTAATATCTCTGACCTGATGATTAGTCCTACTACGAATGCGCCCAAGAATATCTCTGCAACCTCCCACTGACTAGTGAAGAGCCAATCAACGAGTGTGTCTATTCGTTCTGCTGTTGTGTGCAAAGGAAGATCTGGTGACCCTTGTCCTGCAACAAGGACGTTGAAAACGAATTCCATCAAGACGATAATGAAGGAGCCGATTACCATTCCCCTGTTGTTAGAGGTGCCCCCTATGATGAATGCCGCCCAGACTAGGAACGTGGAGCGAGCAGGTGACATGAAAGAGGGTTCGAAGCCAGTTAGCTTCCATGCCCAAAAAGCTCCGGCCAATCCAGCAATGGCAGCCCCGAGTGCCAAGCTGGCAGCTTTGTGAGTCAGGATGTCATGACCATGGTGCTGAGCGACTTCTTCGTCCTCCCTAATTGCCTTGATTACTCTCCCCCAGGGGGAGGATAGGAGATTGGAGAGAAGTTTCCAAGCTATGGCCACCGATATCACGGAGAGTACCATGAGTAAGAATATGTATGGAGCTGGTTCGCCGAGACCGAGTATATCACTAACCCACGATGAGGGGGAGTCGAGGATGGACTGCATGGGTTCTCCGGATACACTGTCTATCACCGTCTGACCCGATTCGTCCAGTATTGGAATTGGATCTCTGCAGTCGTCGAGAGTGGCGAAAGGGGTTCCCTCGCCAATTTCCTGTGAGCCGCAGAACCACCATTTTTCCATTGGTAAGGGATATGCTGCGATTCCAATCGATGATCCCACTGCCCCCACCCTAAGGAGTGGTTCTCCACCGAGTAGAACTCTAACTATCTCACCAAGGGATATGGTCACTATTGCGAAGTAGTCAGTCCTCAATCTGGCTGTGGGATACGCCAATATCCAACCAACAAATCCGGCTAAAGTAACGCCGAGAAGTGTGGCTGGAAGGATGCTCCAACCATAGCCGTGTAGATCCTCCGGGGCAGTTAGAATGCCAACAGTAATGGCGCCTATTGAAACGAAGAAAATTACTCCAAAATTTACCATTCCAGTATATCCGGTATGGAGGTTTAGTGAGAATGACATCAAAATGAATATTGAGAGGGTCAGGAGGACGTTTGAGACCTGAAATATCTTCTTCCATCTGAATTGGTCTGATTCGGCTATAGGTAGCCATATCAAGAATAGTAAGAGTATGGCCATTAACACTGTGAACAGGAGCCAAGAGCCCCGGTTGCTCTCTCTGCCATACATCTCAATGCTCATACGACTCTGTTCCGAGCCTCCAACGGCCACTTCTATCTGGGAATATGCCCGTTGGTATGTGTTTCTTGTTGTTTCAATTAATGGTGAAATGTGCTGCATAGCATTGTTTGATATTTTCGCCATCAAAACTTCGTGATTCCTGTCAATATCTGCCCATCTACTAATTATCCAAATTTTTGCTTTGGACCAGTCTGATTGCATTGAAGATAGCTTGCTCTGGAACTTAGCAATGAAGGGGTTGGACGTGGATTGAGTGGGCTTTGGAGATATGATTCTAAGACCCTCGTAAACAGAGTACGACCAAAGAGCGATTATGGCACCTGGCCAGATGATGTCTCCTAAGTCGACGATGAAATTGGATAGTTCTATCTCAAATCTCATCAAACTAAGCCATGAATTGTGCGTGTCGGCCACCGCACCACTGATCCACTGCTCTGTTTCGAATGGGGACATTCCTTCTGGATGGTTTAGTTGATTGATTATTTCATCTTGCAATAGGGGGGAGTCCTCCAAAATCAGAGTCCCATCGTTCCTAGATGTGATCAATGCGAGATTGGTCTCCGCGAACTCGCTTGTTTGGCATGCATCCGCACAAGCGCCATCAGCAAATGAGTTTATTCCGACGAAGTCACTGAACCTGTGGAAGACATATGAGGCTATGGCGATTACAGAAAATGTCTGCATCCTCTGATTTCTATTTTTCCAGAGATGATGTAATCCGAAAATACCAGTGGGCAAAATGGCTAGAGTTGCTGCTACTTTGTCCGATCTCACGGAAGTTGAATCATTCCTCTTCCTCAATCTTTCAATTTTCCATTTCTCGTACGCACTTCCTATCCCCTCAGGCATAATCATTAGAATTGCAACTAGGAAAATATAGGGCATAACTCCGTCCAAGGCAGAGTAGTTTGACCTTCCCAGAGGGAGTCCGATGCCAATCAAAACTGGAGAGGAAAGGGCACGGACAAACCCGACGATTAGAGACCCCACAATTGCACCCGGTATTGAACCAATGGTTCCAAGGACAATTATTGCGAACGATGGGAGTAGTAATGCGAATGCAGTTTCTGGGTTATACCTCAGAGTCATAGCGAAGATTGCCCCTCCTAAGCCAGAGATTCCTGCAGAGAGGAAGGCACTGGTCAGCTGTACTCTATCAACATTAATTCCACTGCTGGCTGCTAGCTCGGGATTATCTGCTACTGCCCTCATCCTTCTGCCAAGTCTAGTCTTTTTTAGCAGAAGTAGTAGGAGGATGACTGAGCTGAATATCACTGCTGGAACTGCTCCCTTGTGATACGCGTAGTTGGTCGTGGCCTGGGTTATGCAATCAGTTGTTGTGTCGTATAACTCTAATGCTGGCTTAGAAGACTCACTCACTATTCTGGTAAGTACTGACTCACCCGTCTCTGGGTCAGTGGACTGCTCACAATTGTAGTGGGTATATGTCTGAGCGGCATCAAATCTTCCATCGCCATCTAAATCGGTGAAATATTCACCATCTTGCCATATTCCATCTCCATTTGTATCCCCATAGAGAGGCTCTGCGGGGCTCAGGCTGGTGTCACCTAGGTTAAATCGCAGCTTTGTGGTTGGTATCTCCCATCTCAGTTGAGGCATTCTCCAATCGCCTTCTGGCTCGAATATGTTCCTGCCATTTCCGAACCTGAGGAAAGCCAGCGAGCGAAGTATCAGCGCCACTCCAAGGGATGCGATCATCATGACCTGCGGGCTAGCCTTCCTCTGACGGAAGCCACGATACACCAATCTGTCGATGATGATTCCAGCGAACCCAGTTAGAATGAATGCGGCTACGAGTACGGAGATTAGTACTGACCAGGTTAGGACCCCATCTTTGGATGAGCCTGTGTTGGAGAGTGGAAAGAAATAGTCGCTCCAAATCATTATCATAGAAAGGTACATTCCTATCATGAAAAGCTCTGATTGGGCGAAGTTTCCGTATCTCTGAACTTTGTAAGTCAATGTAAGGCCGATTGCTATTGCGAGATATGTGGAAGACCATGTCAGTGTACCTGTAGTGATGGAAACTAGGTCAAGAGTGAAGGAAGCGCCATTTCCGAGTCCTTGGAGAAGTATGTCTATTGAGAAGAGGGTGATTGCCACGAGGAATAAAGGTGACAATAGTATCGCTACCGTCCTAGGATGACTGCTTGGGACGTCATCGAAGAGTATCTTGACTACTACGAAGCCGGCTATGATTGACTCTATCAACTGGAGGAGCCACACCATGTCGTTTGGCAAGCCACCCCCAACGGCAGTGTCCATGATGTTGAGGAAACCGATTCCATTCAGTGTCCCCAGGTAGTTTGCATCGGCGAACATAGCGACTGCTATGATGAGTCTTCTAATTCCTCTGGGAAGTTCAGAGAACCGTTTTCGGACCTCGTGCAGCATGCTACTACACTTACCCGTCCTACAAGCGAAATAATTGTTGGGGCAGTGCGGCGGGAAATCCCGCCGCACTGCTTTACGTTAATCCAATCAGGCAGTTGTTATGCCGTTGACTGGGTCCCAGTATCTGCCACAGTCGTATGAGACCGCGTCATCGACGACCGTGAAGTCGCCTATGCAGAAACCTGCGGGGATTATGTCGCCGTTCGCCAGGAAGCTGATTCCTCCACTGGCGCCATTCCATCCCTGGCCGGTCCCGGCTATGGCCGCCTCAGCGGACAGGCCGGGTGAGGCAAGAGCGGTAAAAGCGGCGAATGCCACTATTGTGACCGCGTCGAACGCCTCTGCGGTGTAGATCCCTCCAGCGCATGCCTCGTTAGCTGCACACAATGAAGCGAACACGTATCCGACGGTTCCCATTGGGTTGGGGTTGTGTGGCTTGGATGCGATGACACCGTCCACTGTGCTGTTGTCAGCCATGCCTGCAGCGAGGCCTTCCTCAGCGATTCCGTCCCCGCCATATATCTGGCCGGAGAATCCCTGAGTCGCGAGCTCCTCTATGATGGCAGCGCCATCGGCCGCGTAGGACACCATGAACACTGAGTCGCAACCGTTGTCGATTGCCGACTGCACCATACCGCTGTGGTCCGTCTGAGTCTGCTCGTCGTATCCTACCTGGGCACAGACGTTGTCCGCACCGATAGTAGCTACGAATGTGTCAGCCAGACCAGCACCGTATGCGTTTACCATATGGAACACAGCGACGTTGCTGTATCCATCAGCTGCAACGACATCAGCCATTACAGCGCCCTGGTAAGCATCGCTTGGAACTACCCTGTAGAATCCAGGGTAGTTCTCGTCGCTCTCCAGAACTGGTGATGTGCTAGCGTAGGAGACCTGTGGGATGCCATTTGCCGCGAGTACGGAGTTGGCGCCCATAGAAGCTCCGGAGCATGCTGCTCCGACTACTCCCCAAACACCGGCGTCGACTAGCGACTGTGCCGCAGATCCACCCATGGTGCCGTCGCAGCCCGAGTCAGCGTAGACTATCTCGAACTGGACTCCGTTGCTGTATCCGATGGTGTTTGCTAGGTTGACGGCTATCTGGGATGCTGCCACGAAACCACCAGCGTATACGGCTATTGGTCCTGAGGCGTCGTTAAGGAAGCCGATCTTCACAGTGGCTCCCATCCACTCCACAGCATGCACGCCGTTCTCGGCGTCCCATGCCCTGTCGCAGTTGAAGTACTCGCCATAGGTTGGCACGTGGTGGTATGTGCAGACCTCGAAGTAGAGGCCTGGAACTTCTCCGTTGGCCTCGAATGCGTGAGTACCGCTCTCACCGACGTATGGGCTGTCGGATGAAGCGACCATTGGGATGTGCATTGCCATGTTAGCACCAGCTTCGTGCATGGCCGCGTGACCCAGCATCATTACTGCGTCATAGGCCTCGTTTTGGTAGATTCCACCACTGCAGGCTTCGTCTGCCGCGCAAGCATCTGCGAAAGCTCCGCCTGAGCTCGATCCTGGAGCAGCTCCTGGCTTGGTGACCTGGAGTCCGTTTGCAGCCGCGGGTGCGGTGTAGTCGGCCAGTGCGTTCTCTCCGGCCATTCCGTCAGCGCTGTATGTTGGCAGCATAGCTCCCATTCCAGCCATAGTCTCGACAATCAGTGCGCCGTCGGCTGAGTATGAGCCCAGAACAACTGAGTCGCACCCATTGTCCATTACCGACTGAACCTGTGCTGAGAAGTCGGTCTGCGAAGACTCGTCGTATCCAGCCTGCATGCAGACGTCTCCGTCCCAGTTAGCGATGAAAGCGTCAGCGAGTCCTGCGCCGTATGCGTTCACCATGTGTATGATAGCTGGGTTTGTGTGTCCGTCGCCCGCGACCATCTCAGCCATCACAGCTGCCTGGTAAGCGTCACTTGGAACTATCCTGAAGAAATGAGGGTAGTTCTCGTCGCTCGATAGGGCTGGTGATGTGCTGGCGTAGGATATCATTGGGATTCCGTTTGCCGCGAGGATGGCGTTAGCGCCAATCGATGCGCCGGAGCATGCTGCTCCTGCAACTGCGACGACTCCTGCGTCAACTAGCGACTGTGCAGCGGTAGCAGCGGCATCGCCACTGCAAGCCGAGTCAGCCTCTACGACCTGGAAGTCGAAGTCGTTGTCTCCATGGTCCATTGCGTTGAGGTCATCCATAGCGGCGTTCCACGAGTAGGTGAACGGCCCTGCGAACTGGGATATGGGCCCAGTTGCGTCGTTCAGGAACCCTATCTTGATCACTGTAGCTGGCACTGGGGCCTGGAACATTGGGTTCTCGGCTCCCATGTAGTGAGCCGCGATCTCGTCGACCATAGCGTGGGCGATGTCAGCGTCGAAACCGACTACGGATCCATCGTCAGCGTAGCTCTCGAATGGAGGGTAGAACGGGTCGGTGCACAGCCTGAGGCTGCCGGACTCCAGAACTGCTGTCAGGTCGCTGCCCTCGCTTGGCGATGGGTATGCGGTTGCCGTGTCAGCGGTCGTGTCGTCAGCCAGTGTGACTGCTCCGTCG
>MDSV01100395.1_pt1 | contig 11252 bp, 14 predicted proteins | sample 810851 | NCBI WGS metagenome assembly MDSV01 (sample SAMN05326640, study PRJNA326480) | marine metagenome | isolation source: seawater | place: Atlantic Ocean: North East | collected 2012 | reverse complement strand
CGCACAAATGGTGGCGGATGAAATTGCCAACATCACAGGCTTAACGTTCTGTTCTGCTGAAAACAAATTCGCACAACTTGCAGCCCACGATGCGGTCGTCGCAGCTTCAGGAGCCCTCAACACGCTGGCAGTTTCTCTCATGAAAATAGCCAACGACGTACGATGGTTGGGCTCTGGTCCGCGTTGCGGTTTTGGAGAATTAGCCCTCCCAGCCAACGAACCCGGCTCTTCAATCATGCCAGGTAAAGTGAATCCAACTCAGGCTGAAGCGATGACCATGGTCTGCGCTCAAGTGATGGGCAACCACACAGCCATCACTGTTGGTGGCAGCCAAGGTAATTTTGAACTCAACGTCTACAAGCCGATGATGATTCACAACCTGCTCCATTCGGTACGGTTGCTCACAGATGCCTGCCGTACTTTCCGGACTAGGTGTGTTGATGGGATGGAGCCGGTGAACGAGACCATTGCGAGCCACCTAGAGAACTCGTTGATGCTTGTGACTGCACTCAACAACCACATCGGCTATGACAAGGCGGCAAAGATTGCCAAGAACGCCCACGAGAAAGGCACCACGCTCCGAGCGTCTGCACTCGAACTTGGCTACCTTACCAATGAGGAATTCGACGCTTGGGTCCGGCCCGAAGATATGATTGGCCCGAAGTAATTTGTTTCAGCGAGACCCTTCGATGAACACAAAATTCACCATCACCTGGAAAATCAAATACCAAACGACAATCATGGATACAATAGCAACCCCTCCGGGGTCAGACCCCGTGACGACGCCGTAGCCAATAACAAGTCCAGCCAAACCGATCATGAAGAACACCCTGTAGGCAACCTGAGTGACAATTCGTGCCCTTGCAGACATTTCACGCCAACCTGCAAAACCAAACCATCGGGCAAAAAAACCGGAGTCTTTTTCATTCTTCATTCATTCACTTCCTTTTTTTGACGAAAGTATTGACCAATTGCGAAACCTGCGCAATTGACCACCACATCCGATCCTTTGTTGCTCCATTCTTCTTCTGTGAATTCGAAAGGGAGGTACAATTCCAACACTTCCCAGCCAACAGAGAGGCCAAAAAACAACCCCCACCCCATCGGTATCCACCTGCCAACCAAAGTCCACTGGACAAAATGGCCAAGGGACCACAAGTTCAGGAGCACCATGATCGGGCCAACACTTTTTGCCGTATAAACATGTGAAATGTGCTTTTTTCCGTCGCCAACGGTGTAATATCGCGGAAGTGGGTAGAAAAATCATGAACATGCGTAAAACCGCACCTGACTTGTCTTCCCAGCCATGAGCCTCAAAAAAGAGGACCCGTCTGCAGAGGTTGCAGCCGACGAAGAGGCGTAATCAGGCAGAATCGCGTGCTTTACGGCACACTTCAACAAAGTTTTCGAACATCTCTTTGCCAAACTCAGAATCATTGACTTCAGGGTGGAACTGCAAACCAAACCGATCACCCTTCTCATTCTCCATGCCCTGCACCTTGCATGAATCGCTGCTTGCGGTGATGAAAAAACCTTCAGGCACTTCGTGAACTTCGTCGTTATGAGATTCCCAAACGGTTTGAGACTCGTTTGTCCCAGCAAAAATTGTGCCCCCGCCGTCGTGCAGGGTGATTTGCATGGCACCAAACTCAGGTTCCGGGGACTCCCGTGCATCACCGCCGTAGAATCTCGCCATGAATTGATGGCCAGCACAGATGCCTAAAATCGGAACATCAAGTCCGAGATAGGCTCCACAGTTTCCCAGTTCCCCAGTGAGTCCAACCCGCGCCGCCCCTCCGGAGAGAATGATGCCATCCACTTGCCGCATCTCCTCGACAGGCGTCATGTTCTCGATGATCTTGGTATCGACTTTGAGGTATCGCAGCATTCGCCATTCGCGGTGGGTCCATTGTCCACCGTTGTCAACTACATCGATGATGAGGGGTTGTCCGTCCATTGCACATCGCCTATGATTTGTGCTGTGTTGGTCGAACAACCATGAACCTGCCGCACCGATTGAACTGTGAATGGGTTGATGATGTGAAAGCATCTGGGCGTTGTATGGTGCGGGTCCTCATTGTCGGTGGAGGCTTAGCAGGCCTCTCTGCTGCCCTCGAGGCCACAAGTGCAGGCCATCATGTCGTGGCGCTCGAGCGTTCCTCTCGAATCGGGGGGCGGGGAACAAGTCAGCCGCTTGACGGATTCTCAATAGGTCACGGCCCCCACCTCTTGATGAAAAACGGCCCTCTTCATTCCCTTAGTAAAAAACTCAGCAGAGTACGGCTTGCTTCTGCACCGCTGCGCCCACATCGTTGTGAAATTCTAGGGCACGGACTCGTTCGCCCGATTGGCGACGTGACCCGTGCTGCGCTCAATAAGCGTGCTTTGAAATCAAACGATCTCGAACACCCAATCGTCAAAGGCGCCCATCTCCTTGCAAATTGGGGCCAAGAGAACAATGAACGCCTGAAGGCCTTCAACAAAGGTCAATTGTTGGTGAGCAATGAAGGCTGGGCAGGCCTTGTTGGTCGAATGGCTGCCGCTTTGGATGAAGTTGGTGTGTTCATTGAATGTGGACTTGAAGTCAACCGTATCGAGCAGGGAAAGGCACATCTCAGCGACGGGCGAACGATTGAGACGGACGTGATTGTTCTTGCATGCGGCTCAAAAACCGCACGTCGCTTGCTTTCTGGTATCGATAAGACGGCGACAGAACTTCAATTTTCAAACCTCAGTCGAACGACGGCATCAACGATTGAACTTGGCTTAGATTCCAAACCTCTTGGTGAACGGCAGGCGATCGTCGACGTGGATCAAAAGATGGCAGTCATCGATTACATTGGCGTCCAACCGCGTCTTGGGCCACATGGTTCCCATCTTGCAGCGATTGCTGTAGGGGGCCTCGAGCACGACGAAGGCCCGACAACATACGCCTCCTCACAAGAGCGTATGGCGGCGCTTGAAACGTTCCTGGATGCCCGCGCTCTTGGGTGGAAAAACCACATTATTCAGGAAGGACGCCAATCAAAAATTACGCTGCATGAAACGGCAGGTCAACAACTTGACCCCCTCGCTTTCGCTGAACACGGGGTCATCCTTGCGGGGACCTGGGTGGAAAACGAGCACTCGCTTGCCGATGGTGCAGTTGCAGCTGGCCGCAAAGCTGGGCGATTGATTACAAAAATTCAGAGTTGAAGACTTATTCACCGGCAGGCCAAGCACCTCTCATGCGCTTCGTTTCGTGGAATGTGAATGGTATCCGGGCGGCAATACGCAAAGGGATTGATGGCTATTTCACATCCCTCGATGCCGATGTTTGGATGCTTCAAGAAGTCCGATGCTTACCAGAGCAACTGCCCAAAGGCTGGTCGTGGCCCGATGGGTACGATGTTCATCTTCATCCTGCGGAAAAAAAAGGTTATTCAGGAGTTGCAACCCTGAGCCGTACGGCCGTTACCAACGTCAAGAAAGGGATGGACGGCACGATTGATCCGGGCGATACCGAAGGGCGCCTTCTCGTCACAGAACACAACGGAATTACTTGCATCAATACCTACCTTCCAAGTGGCTCCAATAAGGAAGAACGGCAAAAATTCAAGGAACAATGGATGGATGAATGGCGAGACTTCCTTCGCCCATTCCTCAATGCTTCCACCCCCGTAGTGGTGTGCGGAGATTTGAACATAGCCCATACCGAAGACGATATCTGGAACCCGAAAGGGAATGCAAAATCCAGTGGATTCCTCCCTCACGAGCGCCAATGGTTTACCGACCTGCTTGCCGATGGATGGCACGATGCCTTTCGCAACCATGTTGGCGAAGGTGAGAAAATATTCTCGTGGTGGTCAAATCGGGGTCAGGCCAGGGCCAAAGATCGCGGTTGGCGAATCGATTACTTCCTGCTCAATGATGCCGCAGCGGCAAAGGTGGAATCGGTTCGAATTGAACGCCAGGGTGGCCTTGATGTTTCGGATCACGCCCCGGTCATTCTTGACCTCAAGGATTGATTATTCACCTTCAATGTCTGCAAAGGCAACCAATAGTTCGTCGACAATATTGCGTAATTCTTGCAACGAAGTGTGGCGCACTTCAACGATGAGTTGGGCCTGAGTCCCAGTTTCAGAAAGCCTCGCCTTACAGTGTGGACGAGAGGCAGCGGCAAGGTAGACGGTGCCAAGGGCGGCATCACCGGACCATTCCACCGTGACCAGATGGGCTTCGACCATGAGTTCGCCTTGAGGTGGACTCTTATGACGATGACTCAACGCCCAGCCATGGCCAAGGACGACGCTGACCCGTTTGTCTTGGCTGGAACTGGAGGGGTCACGCTCGGGGAGGCCCGAACAAACCACGAAGGCCGGAAAGCGGTCCTCCTCTTGCGGGGAAATGAAGATCCTTCAGAGTTCATCGCCCTTGTGGCAACGATGGGCATTGCGATCATCGAAACACTTCACCAACCAGGTCACGAAGATCCACGCGGGTACTTTGGAAAGGGGCGCCTGCAAGACGTATCTGATGAACTCGCGTCAAGACCGAAGGGGCACCCATGGGCCGATGTTGATCTTGTTTTGCTCCACACCAACGCCACACCGCGGCAACTCGTTGGCGTCAGCGATGGTGTCAAAGTCGAAGTTTGGGATCGAGTCCGCCTCCTTCTGGCCCTTTTTACCTCTCATGCTGCTTCGATCGAAGCCAGAACCCAAGTCCGTATCGCTCGGCTTCAATCCGATCGAACCGTGTTGAGGGAATTGGCAAACCAATCGACAACAGGAGAAAGAGCGGGGTACGGTGGGGGCGGTATCACTGCCCTTCAAGCCTCAATTGTGAACATTAATCGTGAACTTGCCCAATTACGAAAACGTCAACAAAAGCATGCAGGCGCCCAGTCAGAGCGTCGCCGCCAACGTTCGAGAAGCGGGGCGATGACCGTTGGCCTTGCAGGGTACACAAACGCTGGAAAGTCGAGCTTGTTCCTCAACCTCTCCGGCAAAGAAGTTCTCGTTGAAGACAAACTGTTCTCAACCCTTGAAACGACGCTCGGCCGAATGGAGGCGAGCCCCCGGGTGCTCCTTGCCGACACAATTGGATTCATCGATCAACTCCCTTCAGCCACACTTGATGCTTTTCGAGCAACGCTCGCAGAGGCACTTGAAGCGGATTTGTTGCTCATTTTAGCCGATGCCAGCGACCCTCCGATGGAATTGGAAAGGAAATTATTCACCTCCCGTCAAGAAGTGTTCACCAGGTTCTATGGGGAAGAAATTGACGAAGAGTTTCCATGGCAAAGCGACGTTCACTCTCTGAAACATCACGTACTCACCGTGCTCACCAAAGCCGACAAAGCGTCAGAGCAGCAACTCGAAGAGGCAGTTGCAACGGTGGCAGCGCTTGGTCTACCGGAACCTTACACCGTCTCTTCACACAGCGGCAAGGGGATGCAGAAATTGAAAAATGCAATTCTGTTTCATTTGTTCGGCCCCCAAATCGACCTCATTCTCCTCCCACCATCTCCCACCAGCCCGAGGGGTATCGAAGGCTACGTCTCAGATGTCTATGATGCAGGCCTTGTGACTGAAACGCGACGCCAAGATGACGGCCTCATCGAAATGACCGTTTGGATCCACGAACAAGCCCTTGCTCGACTCGTAGCCCACGCAAAAGGTCGCATTGAGGTCAAGTAGGACGGCCCCCTCGGCAATGCATGGGCGCAGAAGAAGATGATTCGCCCTTCGAGCCGGTCGAACAAAAAGACGACTACATCGACGAACTGACCGGGCTGAAAGAACCCGAGTCGGCCATGATGTTCTCGTCTTCGGATGCAGTGTTGACCATTGAAGATCCCAATTTACACCCGATGGGCAAAGCAATCGCCATATTTGTTCTGTTCATTTGCATGCTCGGATTCCTCAATGGTCTTGATTACGCTTCGGCTGAGGATGGCCTTGTTCGTCCGGATGAATTTGTCTACCGCCTCTCTTTGTCGGCACCGGATGAAACGGCAACGTTCCGCGGAGCCGTGTTTGACCATGAAGGCATGCCACTGGAAAATGCAACGGTCTACGTCTCTTGGGATGAAGAAGGAGTTTGGAATTATTCGGAAATGCTCACCGGCGAATCGGGTGAATTTGAATTTGAACGACTTGATCCAGGGCTGGCTCGCGTTGATATCATCGTTGAACGAGACGGCAAGCGTGACGTATTTGCCAATCGAGTGTTGCTCTCCCCCCCGGCCATGATCGAGCCAATTGGGTTCACTGAAATCGACTTCACTGTGCCTTCACAAGAGGCCTTTGCAGCGGCACCCTGCTCGAACGGTGCTGATGAATGTGAAATACGAAACATCGACCTCACGCCGACTCAAATGGAACACCCACTGATGGACCCCGGGGCAGCTGGGATCTACACCACCATCGGCCTTGGCTTCATGGGACTCGCCCTTATTGCGGCGGGGTTCACCATCTGGGCGCTAAAGAGCGGTTCAGTGCTCGTGCTCCGTACCGCAGCCGGGTTGTCGTTCTTCGGCATGGGCCATTATTACTCTGCGTGTATGTTTGGTCTTGTTGCGCTCGGCCTTACGTTTGCTATACCGCGTCCAAGAGTGCCACTCACCGACCCAAGACACCAGGACTAACCCTGCATGTGCTGACGCATATAGGCCGGCGAAGTTAAGTCGCTTCGTCATGACAGAGGGCCATGGACCTCATCGCCTCAACATGGATGACCCGTTCATTGGATGAACCGGTCGCTTCCGTAGGCTTGGAAGAGGACGGGTCGGTGACGGCTGGTGGTTGGAATGGATCTGTCAAGCGTTGGGACGACAAAGGCGATTTGCTCTGGTCGACGATTTTAAACGACCGCGTCAACGATATTGTCTTCCATCGCGACTGTTTGATCGCAACAGCCGGCCTCCATATCGTATGCCTCGAAAAATCCAGTGGCATCGTTCGTTGGACCCACGCACTCGAGGGCAGCGCAGATGCGGCGCTGATCCACAACGATGTGGTCTATGCAGTCTCCTCAGTGTATGACATTGAACACAATGATTTCATCGAATCAGCTGTTTGGGCGTATGATCTTGATGGCACTGAACGGTGGGTGAACCGAATGGACGAACGCCCTTGGACCATACTCTCGAGCAACGAGCAAGTTTGGCTCGGCCTTGGACGGCCTAAGTGTGGATTTGCAACCATCGCCGCCGATGGTACGCTTTTGCACTGTGACGGGCCGGTCGACGCCCCGATTACAAGCGGGGATTCACACGGGGCCACTCTTGCCTTCGGCCACGCAGATGGTACCGTTTCGAACCAATCCTCCAAAGCCCTCCGGACCTTTGAGACAGGCATTGAATCACTTGTCTGCGATGAAGCGGGCATTGCGGTTGCAGAAGAATCAGGACACCTCCATTCGATGGCTTACGATGGAAAATTGAACTGGTCTTTCAACGGCGACTCAATTGAAGCACAGTGTATTGGGTTCACCATCAACGGACACAAGAGCCACTGGTTTTCTCGTTCAACAGGCACAAAATCATCCCTAAGTGTAGCGAACGGTGAGGATGGGACACTTTTTGTTCAGTCCGAAAGCGTGGATGTTCGTTACCTTTCTTGCGTCGATAATCGGGTTGTGGCAGGCTGCCAAAATGGTACCGTGTATGTCTGGGAACAAGGGCTGTTCGGCCGAAGAATTTCAGATCAAAATGAACAAGGTGCACTGGCCAAAGACCCGAAGAAAACAGCCCTGCAAGATCGATTAAGGAAACTAAGAGAAAGGTGAAGCGTACTTTCAAATACCCTTGAACAGTAAAGGGGGTATGGAAAAAAACACAACTCCTGCCACAGAAGAAAGCCTAAGTTTGATCATTGACGACCACCCGTTCAACGAACCAAGGCCAGCACAATTGTCTGCTTTTCACCCTGTGATTGTCGACGGCATCTCCGGGACGGCAGCGGTGGGATCGCTTGGTGGATACAGCACCCGTTTGGCGATTCACCTCGACAGCGATCACCCAGATTTTGGAACAGAATTTGGAACCAAATCTTTCCGATTCTTGCAACCAGGTTTGGTCGAGTGGGGTCACGATGGGAAGCGGTTTGAAATTCTCAAGGTCTTGGATTGAGCCTAAATCGGTCCTGCAATCATGCCGAGCAGCAGCACGATGCTTGAAGCGATAACGATGAGCACATTGTCATCGATTGGGCCAAATTCGTAGCGCTCAACAAAAGACGCCACTGCCCCCGAAAGCAACCCCCATATTGGGATTGCAGGACTCAGTGATGCACCGACGATGTAGCCCGCAGGTAAGCACACAATGGCCATGCCCAAATTTCCCCACGCGCTTTTTGTTCGTCGGGCAAAAAGTTTGTTGCGAATGATCCCCGTAACACCGTCACCAAACGCCATAAAAAAGGCAGGAAGAACAGCCAACCACGGCTCGTTAGAATACGTCCACAGGGCATAAACCGAAAGGCCTAGCATCAGTGAAAACGTCGCATCGTTCATATTTTGTTTGGTCTGCATCCACCACAATCGTCTGTCCATGAGGTGCGTACTCGCCAATACACCAGCACCGATCAACCCTCCCAACAATGGCCACAACGGGTCGGTGAAGACGACCGGTGATGCAAGAATTGGGACGCCACCAGCAAGCATGTGGGCAATCTTCCGGTTGTAATAGACCGCAACCATGTCTTCGCATCCGCGACTCATGAAGTAACCGTGGAGTGGCTTGATGGCGATGACAATGAATGCGGACCAAACACCGAGCCCGATGAACCATGCAACGTCCGCCATCACGACCATGCTTTTCTCTCCACCATGTTCGATTTATGCTTGCTGTCCTGTTTTGCCGTTCAAGGGCTCTTTAGGCAGGCATTGGGGGGGTCCATCTCCAAACAGAAGTATAAATGTCCAAGTGGGGTTTCTGGTAGCATGGCAGCATCTTACCTGATCGTCGGGGGAAGCAGTGACATCGCTTTGGTTCTTGGACAAAAACTCCTCGATGGCGGCGCCTCAGTAACCCTTCTCGCCCGCGATGTTGGCCGTTGCGAATCTTTGAAAGATCAAGGTGCACATATCATTGAAGGCGATGCATTGGACGCTGAACGGGTTGTGGAAGCTGTTGAGGTGGCCAAGGAGCACGGTGATGGCGCCATATCGGGCGTGGCCCATCTTGTTGGTTCGCTTCTCATCCGCCCCCCACACGCTGTGAAATTGGATGCGTTCAATGATGTCATTCATACGAACCTCTCGAGTGCTTTTTTGACCCTTTCAACCGCATGCAAGTCAATGCTTCGCACAGGGGGTGGTCGTTTGGTGTTCACCTCGAGCGTCGCAGCCACCCTGGGGCTCATCAACCACGAAGCAATTGCCGCCGCCAAAGGTGGGATCGAATCGATGGTTCGGACCTCTGCGGCCACCTACGCTCAACGCAGCATCCGTATTAACGCGGTTGCCCCCGGATTGACAGAAACACGTCTCGCCCAGCAAGTTTTGAAATCGGAGGCGATGACGGAAGCGGCGGTCGGTATGATCCCACTGAGACGAATTAACCAGCCAGAAGAAATCGCTTCGACCATGCACTGGTTGCTCTGCGATGCTCCAGACAATCTTACTGGCCAAGTGTTCCACCTCGATGGTGGAATGGCAAAGGTCCGAGTGTGAGGTGACCCAGATGGCTTGGAAAAATGCGATTAAACACAAAAAACTGAAACCCGAGAAAACCAAAATGGTCACGATTGGGACAAAGGTCCTGATGGTAGGGCTGATTGAAGGCGATTACATTGCCACGGAAGGCCTCTGCCGACATATGCGCTGGCCACTGGCGATGGGTGGTAAAATCAAGGATGGCTGTGTTCGCTGTCCACTTCACCAATCCACCTATGATCTGGAAGACGGCTCGGTGCTGGAATGGTCTCCATTCCCGCTTTGGCCATCCTATGGGAAGTTGCTAGGCAAGCTGTCGAAAAAGAAGGACCTTCATATCTATTCAACCCGAATAGAGGGCGAGTACCTCCAAGTCAAATTCTGAGTCGTACCATCAGATTTTGAGGTTGGCTTGGCGAGCCAACAGCACGATGCGCATGCTGTGCTCAACCATGGCTGCATTGGCCCATGCTTGGTCGAGATCGGCTCCGACAGCATATGCTCCACGCCCACGTACCACGACGCATCGCATACCGCCTTGTTGAAGCGCTTCTGCAATTTGCCGGAGGAAGTCTTCTGGATTGTCGTCATCAGGATCGACGATGACAACTTTTCCGATGCTTTTCTTACCAATTTCATCAATCGGCGAAACGACAACGAGGTCCTTTTCACAACTCGCCGCGGTGGTGTATGCTCCATGAGAATGAATCACCGCAGCTGGGCCGCCGGTTGCTAGACTTGCCGAGGCAAGGACGACTTCGAGAATTCGCCAGTCTTCTGGTGCAAATTGCGGAGCGCCACCGCCAAGAGGCGCTGCACACAATCCCCGCTCGTCCAAGCGAGGAAGCATGGTCCTGTTTCTGGTTGAAATCATCACGCCAGGTTGATCTGGATGAAGCATTGCAATGGTTCCCATTGTAGCCCGAATTAACTGTTCGCGGTCAAGCTGACGAGCAAGTCGAGCAAAATCACTGACGATGTGCGCACCGATCACGATGTCTTTCAGTACGGCGGGTGGCATTGGCGGCGTTTCGAGTTCCTCGATGACCTCAGCAGCCCCAGCCATTGATTGGCGCAGGCGTGCCACTTCAGCAGAAAGGCGAGCCACTTCCGCTTCAGCAGCAGTGGTACGCTCGGATGAAGTTTCAGTGTTCTGAATCAGAGCAGGCTCGGGCGTTTCGATTTGCTCGGGCTCTTCATTGGTTGCTTCAGGTGGTTGCGAATCGTCTTGCACGGGGTCTTCAGGTTCTGCTTCAGGAATGTCTGCAGCAGCCACTTCTTCGTCATCGCCCTCGGCTTCGACATCATCCAAGGATTCAGGTTGTTCCTCAGGTTCCGGCGCTGCTTCAAGAGTGTCTTCCACAGGTTCTTCTTCGGCTTCTTCAGGCTGCACCTCTTCTTGAGTGGACTCTGGTGCCGAATCGTCAGGAGCGTCCGATGGGGGATCTGAAGGTGGACCGGATGGAGGGCCTGATGGAGGACCAGTTGGAGGGCCAGATGAAGGACCAGATGGAGGTCCGGATGGAGGGCCTGATGGAGGACCGGATGGGGGACCGGATGGAGGACCAGAAGGTGGACCAGAAGGTGGACCAGAAGGTGGACCAGAAGGT
>MDSV01174854.1_pt1 | contig 11254 bp, 13 predicted proteins | sample 810851 | NCBI WGS metagenome assembly MDSV01 (sample SAMN05326640, study PRJNA326480) | marine metagenome | isolation source: seawater | place: Atlantic Ocean: North East | collected 2012 | reverse complement strand
TACTAAAAAGAGTAAATAGCTGCCAATACAAATGAAGATAGACTGTCAGTTGCACCGTCAGCGTCCATGTAATATGTATCAGATGCAGTATCAACTCTAAATTCAGGTTTGATAGTCATGTTTCCCGATGAAATACTTCCTGTCACCGTTATAGAAGTGTTGTCACCATCACCAAAAGCACCTAATTCACCGTTTTCAGTAAATGCTTCAAATCTTCCACCAAGTGTAAAAGAATCAGTTAAAGCAACCTGTGGGTATAGAGCAAATCCAGAGAACTCAATAGCATCGTCTTCGTAAGAAGTAGCGTTTACTCCTAAGAAGAAACCGTCAGTTATATCAATTCCACCAGTAAAGTCAATCTGAGATACATTAGATAGTCCACCAGCTAAATAGTTTATGTATTGTCCATATAAACCCAACTGAGCACCGAACATGTAGTCGTCACCTATTGGCTGTGACTCTGTGTAATCTGTGCTGTTAAGTACAGCGAGCATTAAAGAAACGTCGTCAGACAATGCGATATCAGCTTTTAAACCCGTGTGTGAGAAAGGCCCATATGAGAACATGTATGATGTAGAGTAGTTAAAGTTGGCAGCAGGCGAAATAACCTCATATCCAAGAAAAGTATTAAAGTTACCCATTGTTAAGGTAAAGCTGTCACTAACATTATAATACATATATAATTGGTTAACAATGTTTGACGATCCTACAGAATTAAATACTGCGTCTGCACCTCTTGGTCCATAAACAAAGTCAGCAACAAAACCGTGCTTCTCCCCTTCGTAAGAAAGAATAACGTTTGCCATACCAAGTGAGAAACCATATAAGTTGGCGAAAGAAGTACCAGGAGCATATTCGCTGCTTCTGTAGTAAGAGTCAACTGTACCAGAAACGCTAAATGTAGGCTCCTCCTGCGCTTGTGTGCTTGTCATTCCTCCAAATACTAGGAAAGCAACGAGTGCTGTGAGAGTTAAAAAAGATATGTTGTTTTTCATAATATAATGTGTTGATTAATTTTTGTTTTTTAATTAATGATATCCAAATTTATGTCAAATGGAACCTAAACACATTAAATTAGGGGGGTTAAATGCTTATATTTATTTATAACAAAAAATTTACCCTCCAAAAATATGGAGATAATAAAATTCATGTATGTTTTTTGATAATTATGATATTAAAACTGCTTATGCAGTATCATTCCTACATAAATACAAACCATTCCGAGTACAAAAGTGCCGATACTATAAATAAAGAAGTTGAATAACTGACCTTGTTCAATAAAGCGCATATTTTCCAATGTAAAAGTGGAAAAGGTGGTAAGTCCACCGCAAAATCCAACTGCCAATAATAAATTTTGCGTATTAGTTACGGAAGACCTCATACTAAGAAATCCTAATATCAATCCCAATAGTAAACAGCCTATCGCATTTGCGATTAATGTAGCATATGGAAATTGTGGAGACATGGTTTTAATAACAAGTCCAATAGCGTAACGCAAAAGACTTCCAAGACCACCGCCAATAAAAACCAGCAAAAAAGATATGACATTCATCTTAAATGATGCTTTTTAGTCCAACTAACAAGGTGACAAAAATTAAAAAGCCGACAAGCACCCAAAAACTACCTTTAAAATAGTGCTTGCTTTTTTGTTTGTCCATTCTGTAGCTATATATAATTACTAAAGTGAAGCTTACAATAAAAAAAATAGCAAAAATCAATTGACCGGTGCTGAACATAATGTTATTTTTAGCGAAACTATAAAAAAATGCAAAAACAACTTGATGCAGTAACGGCATTTCATAAAGCTTTTGGCGTAAGAGTCGCTCAAAAACCAACGGCAATAACAGCTAAAGACACATTAAGCTTACGTCATAGATTGATGGCAGAAGAGAATGAAGAGTATCTCGAAGCAGCAAATAACAATGACTTAGTCGAAGTGGCCGATGCACTTGGTGATATGCTCTATATATTGTGTGGGACCATACTCACACACGGCATGCAAAACATTATTGAAGATGTATTTGCAGAAATTCAGGAGAGTAACATGAGCAAACTCGGCTTAGATGGAAAACCTATATACAGGGAAGACGGTAAGGTAATGAAAGGGCCTAATTATAAGCGTCCAGATCTTAAGCAGTTTCTAGGCTAGTCACAAACCTTTAGGCGCCAGTTAAATGGATCTTCAGCATTATTATACTGTATGTTCATCAACTTTTCTTTTAATGTAAGTGCAAAACTTTTTTCTGGAAGTGGGATTTCAAAATCATCGCCTTTATAACCAAAACCATTAATAGTTTGGACTACAACAGCAGTACCACTACCAAAAATTTCAAGTAAAGTTCCAGATTTTGAAGCTTCAATAAGTTCAGCAACACGAAGCATACGGACCTCTGTTTTTAAACCCAAGTGTTTTGCCAAATCCAAAATACTTTTTCTTGTGACACCATCTAAAATGCTGTCACTTGTAGGTGCCGTAATTAGTGTATCGCCAATGCGAAAGAACAGATTCATGGTACCTGCCTCTTCAATATATTCGTGCGTGGCAGCATCAGTCCAAATAACTTGTTGATAGCCTTCATTTTTGGCCAATTGTGTGGGGTAGAACTGACCTCCATAATTTCCTGCTGCCTTGGCATACCCTGTACCCCCTTGAGGTGCACGACTGTAATGATCTGCGATTTTTACACGAACCTCACCGCCATAATAACTTGCAACGGGCGCACAAATAATCATAAATCGGTATTCAGTTGCAGCAGATGCTTGTACTCCAGCTTCAGAAGCAAAAACAAACGGCCTAACATACAACGAATTTCCACTACCTGCTTTTACCCAGGCTTTATCAAGTGTGATGAGCTGTTTCATCCCATCAATGAAAAGTGCTTCAGGAAATTGGGGTATTGCAAGACGTTCAGCAGACTTATTAATACGTTTTGCGTTTTGATCTGGCCTGAACAACCAAACACTACCATAGTCATCTTTAAATGCCTTCATACCCTCAAATACGGCTTGACCGTAGTGTAAAACACTCGCAGCAGGCGAAAGTTCTATGGGTGAGTATGGTACAATTTCAGGTGTCTGCCATTTTCCGCCACGGTAGTCGCAAATAAACATATGATCTGAAAAAGTGGATCCGAATGCAAGATTGCTAAAATCAACTGAATCTATTCTAGAAACCGTTGTTGGTGTTATATGTATTGATAAATTCACATCAACAAAAGTATAAAAATCTTGGGTGCACAATTCTAGGTATCTTAAATTTACAAAAAAAATATGCATATTTTAATAACAGGTGCAAGTGGATTAGTCGGCAGATCTCTTATTAACGCTTTGAAACAAAGGGATTATCGCATTTCAATATTATCTACTAACAAACATCAAGATCTTATTTTTAAAAATATTAAAACATACCATTGGAATCCGAGTGCCGGTGTTTTGGATGAAAAAGCCTTTAAAGGAGTTGATACAATCATCAGCTTGGCTGGCGCCAAAATAAATCAGCGCTGGACAAATAAAAATAAAAGATCCATTTTTGACAGCCGTGTTAAAGGGACTCAGCTCATTCAAGATGCACTAAAAAATAATCCTGATCACAGTATTTCACATTTTATAAGTGCATCTGCTATTGGTCTTTATCCTTCAGATTATGAAAAGATCTACAGCGAAAAAGAAAATAAAATTTCTGATTCTTTTGCAGGCAGGGTTGTATTTTCCTGGGAAAAACAAGTAAAAGCATTATCCCCTTTTGTCAGGCATGTAAGTATAATCAGAATTGGTTTGGTTTTGGCAAATTCAGGAGGTGCGCTAATTCCATTGTCAACACCAGCCTCATTTGGTTTGGGTACATGGTTTGGTTCTGGAAATCAATGGCAATCTTGGATTCATATCCAAGACTTGGTTCAATTATTCATATTTACTTTGGATAATCCCGGGATCTATAATGGTGTGGCGCCAAATCCAGTAACTCAAAAACAGTTGATTAAGGCTATTTCAAGGCAATACAAAATGCCGCAATGGCTGCCTGGTGTTCCTGCTTTTTTGATGCAGATCGCAATGGGGAAAATGTCCAGCATACTTTTTGACAGTATTCGTGTTTCCAGCACCCACGTACAAAAACAAGGTTTTTCTTTTATCTTTCCTTCAATCCAAGAGGCGCTTCAGGATTTATTACCGCTTAATTCAAAAAAGTAGTGTCATTTTGACATAGAAGTTTTTTTGGCAGTACTTTTGCGACATATTATAAAAAAAAACCATGGCTGCCAAAAATGAAAAAAAAACAGCAAAAAAAGAATTAAAGCAAAAAGCAAAAAAGCATGTTGTTGAGACCAACACTCTTGTTATTGAAGCCCAAGAAGCTTTAGAAGCAGAGAAAAACAAGTTTTTACGTTTGTTCGCCGATTTTGAAAACTACAAAAAACGCACAGCCAAAGAACGAATTGAGCTATTTAAAACAGCCTCCCAAGAGGTTATGGTAGCATTACTTCCTGTTTTAGACGATTTTGACCGTGCCCTTTCCGAACTGGATAAAGCAGATGATACGCTCACTGGTATTCAACTCATTTACAACAAAATTTTTGACATCCTTAAGAAGCAGGGACTAACCAAGATAGAGATTGAATCTAATACAGTTTTTGATGCTGAACTTCATGAAGCGATAACACAGTTACCCGCTTCAGGAGATCACCCTAAGGGCAGTATAGTCGATGTTGTAGCTTCTGGATATAAACTTGGCGATTTAATTATCCGTTACCCAAAGGTAGTGGTGGCACAGTAGTTATGAAAGAAGATTATTACGACATATTAGGTATTAGCAAATCTGCTTCAGCTGCTGAAATTAAAAAGGCATATCGTAAAAAAGCAATTGCCTATCATCCAGATAAAAATCCTGGTGACGCGGAAGCTGAAAAGAAATTTAAAGCAGCAGCTGAAGCTTATGAAGTGCTGGGTGACGAACAAAAACGCTCCAAGTATGACAATTACGGACATGCTGCATTTGATGGTAGTCAAGGTTTTGGTGGAGGAGGCATGAATATGGATGATATCTTCAGTCAATTTGGAGATATTTTTGGAAGTGCTTTTGGTGGTTTTGGCGGCGGTGCACAACGCCGTTCAAAGGGAACTAACCTTCGTGTTAAGGTTAACTTAACTCTCGAAGACATGGTACTTGGTGTTGAAAAGAAAATAAAGGTAAAACGTAAAAAGCAGGCACCAGGTGTTCGCTATAAAACTTGTACGACATGTAACGGTACTGGACAGATCATGCGTGTTACAAATACCATTTTAGGAAGAATGCAATCTGCTACAACCTGTAATACGTGTAATGGTACTGGACAAACCCTCAGCCATAGACCATCAGGAGCTGACAGTTACGGTATGATTTCATATGAGGAAACGGTATCTATTAAAATTCCTGCAGGTGTCGAGGATGGTATGCAGCTAAAGGTTTCTGGAAAAGGAAATGAAGCACCTGGGCAAGGAATTTCAGGTGATTTGATTGTGCAAATCATGGTAAAAGACCATCCAAGGCTCAAACGTGAGGGCAACAACCTTCATTTTGATTTGTACATTTCCTTATCTGAAGCTGCTTTGGGTACTTACAAAGAAATTGACACTGTCGGAGGCTCTGCTCGAATTAAACTAGAGTCTGGGATACAATCTGGAAAAATCCTTCGGTTGAAAGGCAAGGGTGTACCTAGTCTCAACCACTATGGTACAGGAGATATGTTGGTTCATATAAATGTTTGGACCCCCGAGCAGCTTACAAAAGAGCAAAAACAGTTTTTTGAATCACAAGCCAAACATGATAATTTTAAACCTAATCCAAAATCAAGTCATAAATCGTTTTTTGACAAGGTAAAAGACATGTTTTCTTGATTATATGTTATTTGTATCCATAAATTTTATATATGTATCCATAAATTTTATATATTTGAGGCAACGATAGATTTATCTATAGTTATTTTTCTTTTTCATAGCAATTTTTTCCCATCCTCTTTTTGAGGGTGGGTTTCTTTTTTTAGCAAGTATTTTACCTATATTAGAGTATGGAAAAAATCAAATCAATCTTTCAATATAATATTGGTTTAGGCGATGCTCAAATGAGCGTTGGTTCCTTTTTGGTTATGGTATTACTTATCATCGCTCTATACTTTACTATGCGTTTTGTTCGCAAAATATTAACTCGTAAATTATCTGACGAAGGAAAAGGAAAGTTTAAGCCTATATTTTCATTTTTAAACTATTCGCTTTACACTGTAATTGTACTATTGGCTTTGCAGAATGCAGGTGTGAATTTAAACGCACTTTTAGCAGCATCAGCTGCACTATTGGTAGGTGTGGGTTTTGCTTTACAAACTTTCTTTCAAGATATAATATCTGGCATCTTTATTCTAATAGATCAGACTGTTCATGTCGGAGATATTATTGAATTAGATGGTAAGGTTGGGAGAGTTGAAAACATAACACTGCGTACTACTAGGGCTGTAACTCGAGACAATAAGGTGCTTGTCATTCCAAATCATAAGTATCTGACCACAACCCTTTTTAATTGGACGGAAAATAATAAGGTTACAGGTGAATCCATAAACGTCAGTGTAGCTTATGAAACTGACATTCAAAAATTTAAAAAAATTATAATTGAAGTTGCTGTCCAGCATCCAGACGTAATAAAGACAAAAGACCCCATACTTCTTTTTCAAGATTTTGGCGAAAGTAGCCTAGATTTCACTTTAATTGTATTCACTGAAAACGCATTCAAGGGTGGTATTATTAAGTCAGATATCAGGTTTGCAATTGAACAAACATTGCGACTAAATAATATTGAGATTCCTTTCCCACAGCGCGTAATACATTCATCTAAATAAATGGCACAAATTTTAATTGTAGAAGATGAAGCAAATATCCGCCGTGTGTTGTGGAAGATTCTTCTTGATTTTGACAAGAACATCAACATTAGTGAGGCTGCTGACGGCCTAGAAGCGATTTCCATGGTTGATAATAATTCATATGACCTTGTACTTTGTGACATAAAAATGCCTAAAAAAGATGGGATTGAGGTGCTAGAGCATATCCAAAAAGTGTCTCAACAAACTGCTGTAGTTATGATTTCTGGCCACGGAGACTTAGAAACTGCTGTAAAAGCTATGCGAATGGGTGCTTACGACTATATATCTAAGCCTCCTGATTTAAATCACCTTTTAAAAACGGTTAATACTGCTCTTCAAATAAATAATTTATTCCATAAAAGAATTAAAAGTATTGCTGTTCCCAAGCAGTATGTTATGATTGGAAATTCAGAAGCTATTCTAAACATTCACCACATGGTGGAGAAGGTTGCGCCAACCATGGCTCGGGTTATGATTCAAGGTCCTAACGGTAGTGGTAAAGAATTAGTTGCAAGAGCATTACATTTTAAAAGTAATCGTGCCACTACGCCGTTTGTAGAAGTTAATTGCGCTGCAATCCCCACAGAGCTAATAGAAAGTGAACTTTTTGGGCATATTAAAGGTGCTTTTACTTCTGCGCACAAAGACCGTAAAGGTACATTTGAACAGGCACAAGGCGGTACGCTGTTTTTAGATGAAATAGGAGATATGAGTCTTGCTGCACAAGCTAAAGTCTTACGTGCATTGGAAGAACATAAAATTCAACGTGTCGGAAGTGACAAAACTATTGCGGTAGATGTTCGTGTGATTGCTGCGACAAATAAAAATATAAAAGAAGAGATAAAACAAAATCGTTTTCGTGAAGACTTGTATCACCGATTGGCTGTGATTGAAATTTATGTCCCAGATCTGAATAATTGAATAGAAGACATTCCTCTTTTGGCAGACCACTTCTTATCGCTTCTATCCCCAAAAAAGGAACTCTTGCCAGATGCAGTTACCGCACTCCAAAAAATTAATTGGACGGGCAATATTAGACAATTGCGTAATTTTATTGAACGATTACATATTTTGGGTGGAAATAAGATATCCGCACAAGATGTTAAAACATACACCATGACATAAATAACAAGATGATAAGAATTCTCTTTTTTCTTTTTTTAGGTATTACGCTATACGCCCAACCCAATCCAAACGATGAAAAACAACTTAAATCGTTTTTTGAGACTTCGTTGTTGGCTGGAAATGCTTACGAATGGTTAGATTATCTGACTAATCGCATTGGCAGTCGCTTGTCTGGTTCATTGGGAGCAGAACGCGCCGTGGCTTGGACCAAAGCAGAATTAGATTTATTGGGTCTTGATCGTGTTTATTTGCAACCCGTTAAAGTACCTAAGTGGGTTAGAGGTTCAAAAGAGTTTGCGCTTATAGAAACAGCACCTGGAGTTACCTTTAATGTGCCCATCACGGCACTTGGTGGTTCTGTGGCAACACCTACCGTTGGCTTAAAAGCTCCAGTTGTTGAAGTACAAGGCATTGAAGACCTAAAAACTTTGGGGAGGGATCAGATTGATGGAAAAATTGTATTTTTTAATCGTCCCATGCAAGCCGATCTTATCAGTACTTTTCAAGCTTATTCTGGTTGTGTTGACCAACGCTACAGTGGTGCTCTAGAAGCAAGTGCTTACGGAGCTATAGGCGTAATTGTACGCTCCATGAATTTACGTCTCGACGATCTTCCGCATACAGGTGCTATGAGTTATGGTGACCAAGCCGTCTCTAAACGTATCCCTGCAGCTGCCATAAGCACCAATGCAGCTGAAAAACTAAGTAACCTTTTAAAGCTTGAACCAGCACTTAAGTTTTTGTTCCGGCAACAATGTAGAACCTACCCTGATGTCTGGTCTCATAATGTCATTGGCGAGATCATTGGAAGTGAATTTCCAAATGATATTATCGTAGTAGGTGGTCACTTGGATTCTTGGGATTTAGGTGATGGCGCTCATGACGACGGGGCAGGAGTAGTGCAGTCAATGGAAGTTTTACGCTTATTTAAAGCTACAGGTTATAAACCAAAACGAACCATACGTGTTGTTTTGTTTATGAACGAAGAAAATGGCCTAAGGGGCGGGAATGCATATGCCAACAAAGCATTACTAGCAGGTGAGAGACACATATTTGCACTTGAATCGGATGCGGGTGGATTTACCCCCCGTGGATTTTCATTTACATGCTCCAATGAAGAATTCAACCAAGTATTATCATGGAAGCCTTTATTTAAACCTTATCTAATTCATTATTTTGAAAAAGGCGGTAGTGGTGCCGATGTGCGTCCTCTAAAAAATAAATACAATGTTTTGGCTGGATTGCGCCCAGACTCACAACGCTATTTTGACCACCACCATGCCGAAAACGACACTTTTGATGCCGTAAACAAAAGAGAACTTGAGCTTGGTGCTGCAACCATGACGTCACTTATATATTTATATGATAAGTACGGATTGGCTGTGCCATCTGATAATAGTTTTGCGCGCTAACCACCCCCAAAATGCTCCAAGAATATACAAAAGAATTTAAAACAAACCTACGCCTAGCCTGGCCAGTAATGCTAGGTATGGTAGGGCACACTTTGGTTCAATTTGTAGATAACGTCATGGTAGGGCAATTGGGAACTACCGAGTTGGCAGCCATTTCTCTGGGTAACAGTTTTGTTTTTATTGCAATGTCTATAGGCATTGGATTCTCTACAGCCATAACCCCGCTTATTGCCGAAGCTGACGCTGGACAAAATCAAAATGCACTTCAAAAGGTATTACATGAGGGCTTAAGACTTTGCATTATACTTGGTATTTTTTTGTTCCTCGGTGTTTATATTACCAAGCCTTTGTTATTCCATATGGGACAGGAGCCCGAAGTAGTTGCATTGGCTTTTCCTTACCTAAACTGGGTGGCTGTTTCCTTATTACCACTCGTTATTTTTCAAGCGTTTAAACAGTTTTCTGACGGCATGTCGCTTACACGCTATTCCATGTATGCAACGGTACTGGCTAATGTAGTAAATGTTGTCATCAATTACTTCCTCATTTTTGGAATATGGATTTTTCCCAAATGGGGCTTGACAGGTGCTGCTGTGGGAACTTTAGCATCTAGAACAACCATGTTAGTTTTTGTTGTCATCTTGGTCTATCGCGATCCCAGAACAGCCGTAATTATACGGCGATTGACTCCCAAACGTTTATATAAAAAAGAATTAAATCAATTATTGAAATTGGGCTTGCCCTCATCCCTTCAAATGTTTTTCGAGGTCAGTTTTTTTACTTTTGCCATCTGGATATGTGGGTTTTTAAGCAAAGATGCCCAAGCAGCCAATCAGATTGCGCTCAACCTTTCTTCCATGACCTTTATGGTGGCTATGGGATTGAGTGTAGCAGCAACCATTCGTGTAGGAAACCAAAAGGGTTTTAGGGCTTTTCGTGAATTGAAACGCATAGCTTTATCTGTGTTCTTGCTCACACTGCTGTTGGATGTTGTTTTCGCAGGGTTCTTTGTTGCTTTTAACGAATGCCTTCCTTGGTTATATCTTGACTCAACTACCGGTTTAGACACATTTGCAGTTGCTGAACTGGCAGGATCACTGTTGTTTATAGCTGCCTTTTTTCAAATTTTTGATGGCGCCCAAGTGGTCGCTTTGGGGAGTTTAAGAGGTTTACAGGACGTTCGTATCCCCACTTGGATTACCTTTTTGGCATATGGACTCATAGGTGTACCCATAATGCTTTACTTGAGTATAGAAGCAAATATGGGCGCAAGAGGAGTTTGGATTGGTCTATGCCTTGGCCTGGTGGTATCTTCATTGTTGTTATATCTTCGCTTTAGCTACTTATCTAATAAACTAATACACACAAATGTCTGATACTATTCCAACATTTTTACTTGCAGATAATGCAGAACACCCCGATGCTGTTTTTGTAGTACACACACAGTTTCCACGCTTTATATTAAACTTGGCCAATGACGAACTCGAATGGTGGGAAACCTTTGTCAAAGAGGACAAAGAAAGCGCCACAGAAGAAGTTGCTTTGTGGATTGAGCGCGCAACTGAATTCTATGACAACGAAGTAAATAAATATACCGACTGATGAATGCGTTACTGCTTTGGGATCAAGAACTCTTTTTATGGCTTAACGGTCTGGGCTCAGAGCCTTTTGATGCCTTTTGGATGACAATCACAGATAAGCGTTATACGATTGGCTTTTATGCCATACTTACTGGTTTTATGGGGAAGTGGTTGGGTTGGAAAAACACACTCTGGATGTTACTTGCTATTGCATTGCTCATTACGTTTACTGACCAAGTAACCAATTTGTTTAAAG
>MDSV01162561.1_pt1 | contig 11255 bp, 11 predicted proteins | sample 810851 | NCBI WGS metagenome assembly MDSV01 (sample SAMN05326640, study PRJNA326480) | marine metagenome | isolation source: seawater | place: Atlantic Ocean: North East | collected 2012 | reverse complement strand
CTCGTTTAGATCTGGAGTTATGGTAGGATCTGGAATAGGTGGCCTTGACACTATTTACAGAAATTCTTCAATTCTAGATAACCAAGGTATAAGAAAAATATCACCTTTTTTTATCCCATCATCTCTAATAAATTTATTATCTGGTCATATTTCTATTAAGTATAATCTCAAAGGCCCTAACAGTTCTCCTGTAACTGCTTGTGCAACCGGCACTCATGCAATAGGAGACTCTTTTACAATAATCAAAAATAATAAAGCTGATCTTATGGTATGTGGTGGAGCTGAGGCAGCTATATGTCCTATAGGTATATCTGGATTTTCTGCAGCTAGAGCTCTGTGTGATACTTTTAATGATCAACCTGAAAAAGGTTCTAGACCATGGGATAGAGATAGATCTGGATTTGTTATGGGTGAGGGCGCAGGTGTTTTGGTTTTAGAAGAATTAGAACATGCAAAAAAAAGAAATGCTAATATATATGGAGAAGTAAAAGGTTATGGAATGTCAGGTGATGCATTCCATATCACAAAACCATCCGAAGATGGAAACGGAGGATTTAGGGCTATGGAAATGGCTCTTAATGAATCCAAATTAAACTCTGAAGATATAGGTTATGTAAACGCTCATGGCACATCCACACAAGTTGGAGATTTAATAGAATTATCTGCTGTACAAAAATTATTCGGATCTAATAAGAATTTAGTAATGAGTTCAAATAAATCAGCCATTGGTCATCTTTTGGGTGCTGCAGGTGCAGTTGAGGCAGTATTTTCTCTCAAATCAATTCAAACAAAAACCTTGCCCCCAACTCTTAATTTAGATAACCCAGATACAAATAATAAAATTAACCTTATTCCTCATTTTTCAATATCTAAATCTGTCAAAAATATAATCTCTAATTCTTTTGGGTTTGGGGGAACAAACGCAAGTTTAATCTTTGGTCTTTAAAAGCAAAAATTTTTGTATTGTTTTATCTTCCCCCTCAGGGGCTGGTAAAACATCCATATCAAAACAATTGATTAAAAAAGATAAATCTATAGCCCTATCAATTTCATGCACTACAAGACCGATAAGAAGAGGTGAAACTAATAAAAAAGACTATATTTTTATGACAGATCAACAATTTAATAATGGGATTAAAAAAAATGATTTTTTAGAATACGCGAAAGTATTTGGTTATAGATATGGGACACTAAAAAATACAATAAATAGTTTTTTTAAAAAAAAAAAAGACGTTTTGTTTGATATTGATTGGCAAGGGTTTCAACAATTAAAGCAAAGTAATTTAGAAGTAGTTGGAATATTCATACTGCCTCCTAGTAAAAAAGAATTAGTTAAAAGACTAAAGACCAGAGCTAGAGACACCAATGAAGAAATGAAAAAAAGAATGGATTTAGTCCAAAATGAAATTTCACATTTCCCAGAATATGATTACGTTGTTGTAAATGATAATTTAAATGATTGTGTAAAGCAAATAATGTATATTATTAATTCAGAAAGATTAAAAAAATCTAGATTAATAGATTTAACAGAATTTATAAATAAATTTAGGATTTAAGCTCTCTAAAAATTTCTATTAGTTCCTCTAAATTTAATTTTTCTGCCCTCAAATCAAATTTTTTACTATCTTCGATATTGTATCCTTTCAATATTTTTCTTAATGACTTTCTCTTATAAGAAAAAATATGTCTTTTAAATTCTATAAAACTCTCAACTTCATTTTTTTTTATTAAATTTCTTTTTAATTTTTCAAATTTTAAAATACAAGATTCAATTTTTGGTACTGGTCTGAAACAATTTTTACTTACATTAAATTTAAATTTTACACCAAAAAAACAATTTACTAGTGAATTAATTGAATTAAGTTTTTTATCAAGCAATCTTCCAGCAAACTCTTTCTGAAACATCAAAATCATAATCTCAGGTACATTTTTTGAAAGTATTATTTTTTCTAATATCTTAGAGGACAAATTATACGGGAGGTTAGATATTATTAAGTCATAATTTTTATCTAAATTAGATTTTAGAATATCTTGGTTAATGACATTAACAAATTTATAGTTTTGAAAATTCTTTTTTAAACTATCTAATAAGTCTTTATCTATTTCAATTAAGTCTAAATTTTTTGGCTTTTTCTTAATAATTTCTTCTGACAGTTTGCCATCACCTGGACCTATCTCAAGAATATTTAGGCTTGTATTATTAATTAAATCTACAATTTTATTCGTAATATTTTTGTCTATAAGAAAATTTTGCCCATATTTTTTTTTTAACTTAGCATACATTTAATATAAGAGGTATTATTTGCTTTATTTTTAAATTTAATATTTTTTGCTGTTCCATGAGCTGGACTAAAGCGTCGATAATTTAATCCTATTGTAAAGTTCATACCTTTTTTATTAAGAATTTTGAATGGGATTAGTGCTTGATCATGATAAGTAGAGATAAACAAAGTGTTCTTTCTTATATTATTAAAAGCACTATCCGCTGGGTAAGGCCCTAAAATTTTCTTAAAAGATCTTTTTATTAATTTAGCTATCAAATCATCCTCTTTTCCAATAGTCTTATCTTCACTACAGTGTGGATTATAGCATAAGAAAATTATATTCTTAAAATTCAAGTTATATTTTCTTTTACTTAACAAAATCATTGCCCTTTTAAGGTAACTATTTAACTTATTATTTTTTAAAGATTTATGAACGTCTTTTAAATTTATGTGAGTTGTTAAAGGTAATATTGAAAATTTCTCACCATGCATTAGCATAAATGTTTGACTGTTATTAATCATTCCTAAATATTCTGTTAAGCCATTAAATCTTATTTTTTTTTTAAAAATAGATTTATCAATTGGCATAGTTATAAGGTCAAATCCTGTTGAATTTGATAAATTATTTGAAATCTTTAATTGATTTAATAAATTTTTATATTTTTCTTTATATTTATTTTCAATATTAAATATATTTATATAATTTATTTTATAGTTATTAAATTCGATGGGATCTAATATCTCATTTACTTTCAATCTTGATTTTATTTTAGTTAGATAATAATCAAAATCAGATTTATTGCATATAATAATATATTTTAATCTTTTTTTTAAATTGTTGTGTGAATTTATTATTATTTCAATATTAATTGAGTTGGTATCACCTAAAAATATATATTTAATTTTATCTACTTTATTGAGCATAAATAAACTTATTAAATTGATCTTCAATTTTTAAATCTGCATATTTCAATATTTCTTTGTCAATTAACTTTCTATTTTTTTCATTTATACATACATTATATTTCATATTATCAATTAGAATTTCATAATTATCTGATTGATCCCTTAGATTTTTAAAAAAAACATCAACAAATTCAGTATTATTTTTTAAATCAACTAATCTTATTATTGTTAGACAATTATTATTACTTATTGGCAACTTAAGATTTACGAATGATTTAAAAATATTTTCTAAATCATTTCGTTTGAAATCTATCTTAAAATAATTGTAAATAAATTCATTCCTTGTTTTAAAATATCTTAATATATCAAGTATTATTTGAGATTTTATATTTTCCTCTCCTACTTCTTTATTTATATCCCTATCAATTCTTTCGAGAAATTCTGGATTATTTTTTTTTAAACTAATTATTAGTTTTTTAATAACTACTAAATTTTTTAATGCTTTTGAGTCATTAATATTTTCTTTGAACTTATCGTAATGTAATTTTTTATAATAATTTATATCTAGTTCAGATATTATGATATCATTTTTATCATAAATAACATTTGCATATGCGTTAATTGAAATAACGACAAATAAAAATACTTTTAATAATAATTTATTTATTATTTTAAAAACCATAGTTTACACTACCTGGCTCTTGAAAGAACAAATCTGTTGTTTGTTGATATCCAAAAAATCCAAGATAGTCCATGCGAAAATTTATACTTAATATTTCTTCTGGCACAGTATTGTAATCATCATTATAACTTCTATTTGTGTATTCTATAGTCAATTCAGAACATTCATCAAAAACCTTTAAACCTAACTTATCATAATATGAGCTAAAATTATTTTTAAGATCTACATTTGAACTATATCCTAATATTAAATTATCATTAATTTCTTTTTCTATTTTAATTCCTAAATATTCTGTATCGTTTGATCTTTCATTATATGCATTTTTCTGAGTCTCGTGATAATTTAGAGAAATTTTTAAAGGGTTATCAATAGTTAAACTCATATTCATTTCTTTCTTTTTCAACTTAGATCTATCAATTCTTAAATCTAAATTTAGAAAGAAATTTTTAAATTCAGTACTTCCTTCTAAAGCATAATCAGATAAATGAGCTTCCTGATTTATTTTCTGGCTAAAATTATTATTTTTTTTGAAGTCATATGATTGATTTATATTTAAATCAAACTTTTGATCATTTAATTCAAAATATGTTTCTGTGCCATAAACTATCCTTGAAGTATTCTCTCTATTGTCAGTTCCAAAAAATCTATTATCTGAATATTGATTTTGATAACTAAAAGTCAGAGAGTCACTATCCTCATTAATTATATTACTTGTGTCATAGATATCTTGATTATGAATTAGCTTTATTCTTGGATAAACATTATCTAAATAGTTATAATATATATCTGAAGATAGTATTAAATGATGAAACTTTTCTGTTCCATTTAAAACATCATTATGCTCAAAAGTGTAATTACTTATATTGTTCAAGATAGATAATTTATTATAAACACTTAACTCATCTATAGTTTTGTTATGAGTAAAAAAATTATTTATTTTTAAAGTATTATTTTCTGAAGGTAAGTTACTTTTTGAATTGTTTCTTTTAATAATCCTAAAATCTATTTCATTTATATTGGAAATATTATTTTTGAAATTTAGGCTATTGTAATAATTAATATGAGGTGAGAAAGGTATAAATGAAACATTAGTAGAGTCAAATGATTCAACAGTAGATATTTCAGTTCTAATATAATCATTATTTATTGCAAAATTATAGTTATCTAACCTTAAATACATATCTTCAAATGTTACAGGATATTCATTCTGAGATCTTGTAGTTGAAATACTATTTGTAAGTATACCACTTAATGAGAATATTTTGTTTTCATCTAAAACTTGTTTTAGATCGACACGAACAGTATTATTTATATCATCGATATCTTGATATTTTACGTTGTCTATATTAAAAGTAAAATATCCACCTGATAATTTATGATTCAATATTGTGTTTAGTTCATAATTATTTATAAAATTAAAATTTTGAGAAAATATAAATTTAGGAGTAAGTTTTATATCTGTACTTTCCCCTATCGGTAAGTAATAAGGAGTGTAAATACCGCTATTTCCGCCAATAGTAAACTCAATAGTAGGAGTTAAAAATCCTCTTTGTCTTGGCGCTTTAGCACCATAGTGTGAAAAATATGGTAAATAAAAAATTTTATAATCTGCAATTTGTAAAAAGGAGTCATAATGAACAAATTTATCTTTATTTACATCATATTTTGTTTTATCTATCCTCATAGACCAGGTAGGGCAGCCAAAATAGCCAATTAATTCACAAGGAGTTAGAAAATTATTATAAAAAAAAACCTCGTTCTCAGATCTGATAGCATTATCTGAGTCAATTTTTAATTCTTCGTTATATATAAAACTTACTTTATTTGCTGTAAAGTTTTTAAATTTAGTATCCCCTTTTAAGTCTTTACCACTTAGCATGTTGGTTTCTTGGTAAAGATAAAATTTGCCAAAAACTTCAATTTCATTTTTATTATAATCAATGATACCTCTATCAACTAAAATATTTGTATTATCTATATTAATTTTTGAATTTTTAGATAATTCAACAATATTTTTCTTTTCATCGTAAATAATATTTGTTGTGTTTATGTATGTATCATCATTAGCATTTAATATAAGGATTTGTCTAAGAAAAAAAATGAGTATAAGAGAAATAACTAAGACTTTATTCATTAATGGCCTGTTTAAAAAATAGCATACCAATTACTATACTTGCTAAAATTTCAAATTCTTGTTTATAAGCACTAAGAGAATTATTGAAAATAAAAAAAGAATAAAAAAGGAAAAATAAACATATTGAGACTGGGTATGATAAATTCTCTTTTGTATCAACAAATTTTTTGCTAGTAAAAATCAAGAAAACATAATTAAAAAAAAGAATAAAGAAAATCATAATATTAATTAATTTTACATTGAAATTAAAATTATTCTTATAAGTAATATTATGTACAATTGTACTATCTTTAACTAAATCAATTAAACTAATGTTTATTACTTTTTGAGCATTATAGTTTTTTATCAAATTATTTTTATATTCAATATAATTTTCTAGAATTAATTTGTTATCATTAATGACTAAATTATTGCTGAATTGAGCTACTTTAATTTTTTTATCAAAAATCTTATAGAACCTATATTCTGCATTTTCTAAATTTTTTAAATCTATTTTCTTCATTACTGTAATTATTTTAGTGTCATTTGATTTATCGATAAGTATTTTTGACAAATGCTCATAATTCTTATTTATTAGACTATTCTTACTGTCTTCAAAAAGTGTAATTAAACCATTTTTATTTACCTCTAAAATCATGAAAAAAAAAACTATAGGTAAAAAAAATATCATCATTTTTTTTAAATTCATGTAACTTTTAATTATTATTATTTCATTTTTTGACTTTAAAAAAATTGTAAGTAAGATTACTGATATCAAAAAAATAAATGATGGCACGTACATTAAAATTTGCAGAGAATTCAATAAACTTAAATTGACTATTATATTAAATAAATAATCCTCATTTAAATTTCCTAATAAAGAAAAAATAAAAAAGATCACATAACTTGAAATCAAACATATAGAAAATGACAAAATATATTTTAGATATAAAAGTTTAATTATTTTCATTTAAAATATATGTAAAATAACTAAATATTGTGATGACCAAAATGTTTACTAAATAATAATAATATAAATTAAAATTTACGTTATTTTTTAAAAGAAATAACAAATATGAATTAATAAGTTGGATAATTAAGACACTTAGAAATATTAATAAATAATATCTAAAAATTGCCTTTTTTGGAGAATAAATAAAAAAAATTTTAAAGGAAATGAGAATAACAATTAATGTTAAGAAATATTGATAAACTCTATTATGACCTTGATAATAAAATTCACTTTCTTTGTTATTTAATAGCTCTAAGGTGTTATAATGTTCCTTATCAAAAGTTAGATCTTCAATTTCTTTATTTTCAATACTGTATACAAACTTATCGAATTCAGTCTTGCTTTTTTCTGTTTCATTTAAAATAACTCTTTCTCCTTTGTAAAAGATTATATTGTAATTTTTGTTTTCTATTTCTATTTTTGCTTCAAATGATTTTATGAATTGACCATCCTTAAAAATAACAGCCTCAACGTCATAAAAAATATTATTGTTTTGTTTTTCAAAAAAAATACTTACATCATTTTCGATGTGAAACTCATTTATAGAAGGTACACCTAATTTTAAATTATTTCTTATTTCTAATTCTTTAACTTTATACTTATGATATAAATTTACAGAAAAAATTTCATTATTAATAAAATAGAAAATAAAAATTCCTGAAGATAAGACAAAAAATATTATTAAATTATCTCTTATAGAAAAATATTGTTTTAAAATTATAATTTCATTGCTTGCATTAAATTTATAATTTAAAAAAAAACTACCTAATATAAGCAAGAATGGCATCAAAGGACTTATAAAACTTGGTAAAACTAACAATGTTGTTTCTACAACATCAATTAACTGTGTTGTAATAGAGTGTTGCAATTCTAATATTCTAAGTATTTGAGAGAGCCATATTAGTCCAATAAAAATTACTATGTTAATTAAAATATATTTTAAATAGTTTAATATTATGTATGATCTTATTCCTCCAACCATGAAAGCTCAATTTAACTTAATAAATAAATCTAATCAAAGTATAAAATTATCTGTTTATTTCAGCAGCAAATCATCAAATAAAAAAGATTTAATTAAATATACTTACAACAATATCAATATTTTTAAATATTCACTTAATATAAAAAATTCTCAATACGATTTAAAGATTTATCAAGATATTTCAGACATCAATCACTTTAACAAAACTATCTTGGGATCTTTCGTTTATGACATTGCCGTTAAATATTCATTTACCCATATTATTTTAAATGCTGACGAAGAAACTGACTTAGATGCAATAGTTTATGGTTTTCTTAGGAAAGATTTTATATTTTCTATTTATAAAAAAAATTCAAATAATTCAAAATACAAGACTAATTTTAAACTCCCTAAAAACTACTTAAGTTCCATAAATTCTATTAATTTTTTAAAAGAATTAGTCAGTGAACCAAGCAACATTATTTATCCATATACCTTTGCAGAAAGAACAAAGTCACAAATCAATAAAAAGACTGTAAACGTTTTAACTCTCGATAAAAAAAAAATAACGAAAATTGGTTTGAATTGCTTATTAGCAGTTAGTCAAGGCAGTAAAAGGGAGCCAATGGTAATGGAATTTAAGAAAAAAAATTCAAAAAAAAATGTTGATATTTTATTTGTTGGAAAAGGTGTCTGCTTCGATAGTGGAGGAATATCAATTAAACCAAGTGGAGGTATGGAGGACATGAAATGGGATATGGCTGGAGCAGCTGTAACTGTATCCATTATTAAATATTTGAGTGAAATTAAAACAAATTTTTCTTATGCAGGTATTGTAGGCCTCGTTGAAAATATGCCAAGTGGCAGTGCATACAAACCAGGTGATATTATTAAATCATATAAAGGGATTAATGTTGAGGTTTTGAATACAGATGCCGAGGGCAGACTTGTGCTTGCTGATATAATTACTTACGGTTGTGAAAAATATAAGCCAAAGGTTGTAATTGATTTTGCAACTTTAACTGGAGCAATCATAGTTGCTTTGGGCCAGCATTATGCAGGATTATTTAGTAATGACGATGCATTAGCTTCCACACTTTATAATTCTGGGCAAGATACCAATGAAAAAGTCTGGAGAATGCCCTTACACGATGATTTTGATAAAGAGCTCAATTCACCATTTGTAGATTTAAAAAATATTGGATCAGGTAGGTACGGTGGATCAGTAACAGCAGCTCAATTCTTACAGAGGTTTATTCCTAAAAATACAAAGTGGGCACATCTTGATATAGCAGGAACAACATGGAAAAATAGTGGAGATATTATGAACAACAAAGGCTCTACTGGTTTCGGCTTGACATTAATTGCAGATTTTATAAATAAATATTTCAAAAATTAGGAGTTATTATGCAAAAAACATTTTCAATAATTAAACCCGATGCAGTAAAGAGAAATTTAATCGGGCACATTAATCAAATGATAGAAAGTTCAGATTTAAAAATATTGGCTTCTAAAAAAATGTATCTAACTAGAAAACAAGCAGAGATATTTTATGAAGTACATAAAGAAAGACCTTTTTTTAATAGCTTAGTTGAATATATGACATCTGGCCCTGTTCAAGTTCAAGTTTTGGAAGGAGATGATAGTGTCGCTAAATATCGTAAAATAATGGGCGCTACCAACCCTGAAGATGCTGAAAATGGTACAATAAGAAAGCTTTATGCTGAATCCATTGAGGCAAACTCTGTACATGGCAGTGACTCAGTGGAAAATGCAAAAATTGAAATTAGTTTCTTTTTTTCTGGATCTGAATTAGCTTAGTAAATAATTAATAAACTGTTTATAAACAAATTTATGCTCTAAACTTTTATGTTTATATAAAAGTTCTATTTCATTTTTTGTGCTGATTTTTCTAATTTTATTGGAGATTGTCTCACCTTCATCTAAATCATTAGAAACCTTATGAATTGTGAAACCATAGTTTTTTTCATTATTTATTAACATTCTTTTTTGTGTCATTAATCCCTTATAAAAAGGTAGGACAGAAGGGTGAAGATTAATAACATCAAAATTTTTGATAATATTTCTTTCTATAACTTTCATGTATCCAACCGAGAAAATAATATCTGTCTCAAAAAAGTTTTTTATTTGCAAATTTTTTTGGTATTCTTTAATTATAATTTTTTTATAAAATCTATTCACATAAGACTTAATTTTTAAAGAAATACTATTATTGCTAATTATAGTAACCACTTCAAAATCTTTTTTAACTGAATTTTTTTTTAAAATTTCAAGAAGATTAGATCCACTACCAGAAATTAAAAAAGAAATTTTTTTATAATTATTTAATTTCACCAATTAGATTAAACAAATTCCTTTTATTAAATCTATTATAATTTTTTTTGTTTACTACAAATATCATACCTATCCCACAATTAAATATTTCCGTTAATTCTAAATTAGAAATATTAATATTATCTTTTATAAAATCATACTCTTTAGGCAGATTAGGAATATTTAAATCATATTTAGTTCTTTTTGGAATACTCCTTCTAAAATTTGAATGAATACCACCTCCTGTTATGTGAGACAGTGTTTTTATGTATCTTAGATCATTATAATTAATTAATTGATGATATAGACGTGTTGGTTTCATTATTAGATCAGATAGTTTTTCTTTATTAAATATTGCTCTTTTTATATTAATTTTATTTTTTTTTATAATATCTCTAATGAGAGAGTATCCATTAGAGTGAAAACCATTTGATTTAACCCCAAATATTAGATCTCCTTTCGAAATATTAAAAATTTTTTGTTTTTCTTTTATGCCTATCAAGAATCCAGCAATATCAAAATGATTACCCTTATACAATGATGGCATTTCGGCAGTCTCACCTCCAATAAGAGAGGAATTAATTTTCTTACATGCCCTTGTGATACTTTTTAGAATTTCAGTGTATTGTTTTGTTTTAACTGAACTACAAGCAAAATAGTCCAAAAAAAAAAGTGGCTTTGCTTTGTTACACAATAAATCATTTGAACACATCGCAACTAAATCTTGGCCTATTCCCTTATATTCATTAAGTTCTGCAGCTAATATTGCTTTAGTACCAACCCCATCAGTTGCAGCACATAGTGTTATATCTTTGCTAACTCTATATTCAGCACTAAAACCTAGTTTATTTCCTAAAACTTTATCACTGTGAGAGCTTTTAATAAATTTCAAGGCATGACTAATAAGTTTGTCAGTTTTTATTACATCAACACCCGATTTTTTGTATAGTTTGCTCAATGAAATATTTATATCTAATTAGTAT
>MDSV01188678.1_pt1 | contig 11256 bp, 13 predicted proteins | sample 810851 | NCBI WGS metagenome assembly MDSV01 (sample SAMN05326640, study PRJNA326480) | marine metagenome | isolation source: seawater | place: Atlantic Ocean: North East | collected 2012 | reverse complement strand
TCAAATTAGAAAATAATTATTTCTTTTTAGGAAATTATTTATTTATTTGAAATATATTTTTTCTTAAAAAGAAATAATATGATTTGAACACAAAATTAGCATTTTTATAAAATAAGAATGTGTAGCTTATTTATGTCTTGCAATAAATAATTTAATCAATAATTATTGATTTGCTGATATTGATTATCAATAAAAATTATAATATTTCTTTAAATATTAGTATTATTTAACAAACTGTAGAAGGAATGTTTATGAAATTATCGAAACCTTTTTTATTGTGGTGGATACAAATAGTTACAATCTTTTTTTCTTGTTTTTTTATATATAATTTTAACTGGTTTCATGAACTGTATAATTCAGATCAAACTAAAATTAGTTTTCTAATAATAATAGTTTTTCTGGGTGCAACAATAACTGTTGGTGTTTTAAGTTATAAGGAATTACGTAATAAGAAAGTTTTATCTAATTACATTTGGTTTTCATCTGAAACCATGGTTACATTAGGACTGATTGGTACAGTTGCTGGTTTTCTTATAATGCTAAGCTCAGCTTTTGATAATCTTGATGTCCAAAATGTTGAAAATGTTCAAGAAGTTATCACAGATATGTCCTTAGGTATGAGTACAGCTTTATGCACGACTTTAGTAGGTCTTGTTTGCAGTGTTTTGACAAAAATACAAATGGTAATACTAGAAAATAATCATCATGAATGATCCACGGTATAGATCTTCTTTTGGCTTCATAGATTTACTTTTTAATCTGCTTGTAGGATTTGTTTTTCTTTTTATGCTAGCTTTCATGTTAATCAATCCTGTAGCAAAAAAAGAAACTATAAAACCTAAAGCAGAGTACTTTATAATTTTAGAGTGGGATGGTGAAAAGCCATATGATTTGGATGTTTGGGTGAAAGACAATCTAGGGCACGTTGTAAGTTTTAGAAGACCTGATGATGCTTTAATTCATCTTGAAAGGGATGATTTAGGAACAGTTAATGACACCTATTATGATGCTGATGGTAAATTGGTGTATTTAAAAGAAAATAGAGAAACTGTAGCAATTAGAACAAATGACCCAAGATCTTATTTAGTTACAGTTCACTTTTACAATGCAAGAAAAAATCCAGCTCCATTAGTTCATGCATCCGTTAAACTTATAAAAATTAATCCTTATAGAGAAGAATATCATAAAAAACTTTTTTTTAGTCAAGAAGGACAAGAGCTGCCCGCAATGACATTTAGAATTGATTACAATGGAAATGTTCATACAAAACCAACTCAAGAGTTAATTATTAAAGATGAAGTGATAAGAAAAGAGGGCGCCTAATGATAGAGTTTTCAATAAGTGGTGGCCAATTAATGTTAATATGGGCATTTGCTGGAGTAATATGTTGCCTACCTTTCTTCACAAAAAAAAGATGGCAATATTTTATTACAGTTCCAATTATATTTTTATCAATTTATATAAGTTTTATAACAAATTATGAGTTTATAGGAAAACCTCTATATGACAGACCACCTTCTAAATTTGTTTATCAGTATCACAGTGTTATTTATGAAAAAGGAGAAAGGTGGATTATATTGTGGGCTATTCAAAAAAAAGAAAACAGATTATATAAATTTCCATGGACAGAAGAAAATGAAGATAGTTTAGACCAGGCCAGACGAAACCAAGAACAATTTGGAATACCTCAAATGGGAGAAGTAATTCCTAAAAAGGAGGGAAATAAAGATAAACGTTCAAGAAATAACGAATTTACATTAAAAACATACAAATTTCCATTTCAAGAGGCAATGCCAAAATGAAATTATTCGGCAGCTTTAAGAGCTTTTAAACTTCTTATATAATTATCTAATTTAGGTCTTATATTACTAGACATTTTCATCAATGTATCAGACCATAATTTTTTCCATCCATAATTATCATGACCTGTTAAAAGTAATGTCCCAAAAGGCCCGACAATATCAATAAAATTAATAAGTTTGTCCAAAACATCCTTTTCTGTTCCAATAATGATTAAGTCTTTAGCCTTTTGTATTGATAATATTTTTTCTTCTTCAAAATTTATTTTATTTTTAGAAACTCCAGATGCAAGTTTTCCAACAGTGTTTAAATATAAGAAATAGTCAGTAAAAATCCCATTTGGGTCATTTATAATATCACTAGCTTGTTCTGATGATTCAGTTATTAATACACTTCTTCCAACTCTCCACAAATCATAATTACAATTATTTCCAGTTTCTTTTGCTCCCTCGAGATATGTAGGCCAATGAGTAGAAATATCTTTAGCAGGTACAAAGTTACCTGAAATTGGTATCCATCCTTTTTTTCCAGCAAATTTGGCAGTCATAGAGTTTGCATTTTTTAAAGAAACTGCGATAGGTGGATGAGGTTTTTGGTATGGTTTTATGAAAGTCCCAATTCCAAGTTCCGGTATATAACTATTTTCGACTTTAAAGTTGATATTTTCACTTTCATAATTTAAAGGTTCATTAGAACTCCAAATGCTTAATATTGCTTCAATGCTATCAATCATTTTAAGAGCTCTTTTTTTTCCATCTAAATTGTCAAATAATTCCCAGTCACTAACTAAACCTCCAGCCCCTATGCCAAATAAAAATCTACCTTTTGATAAATTATCAAATAAAGCTGCATGACCAGCAACAATAGCTGGGTGTTGTTGAGGAAGTGAAATAACCCCTGTTCCAAACTTAATTTTATTAGTTTCTGCTATCAGACTTGCATTAAATATAAGTGGCGAAGGAACTGGTTCACCTGAAGAACTATAATGTTCACCCATCCAAGCTTCAGAATAATCTAATTTATCTGCTTTAATTATAAGGTTTCTATCTTCTTCTAAACATTCTACTAGATTTTTATTAGCAGGATGTATTGGCATCATAAAAATTCCAAGTTTAAGCATAAATTAATTTACCCCATTTTTAAAATAATTTTACCAATGCTTTTTCTTTGTTCAAGCTCCAGATGTGCTTCTTGAATGTCATCTAAAATATATTCTTTATGAATTTGAATATTAATTTTGGATTTATTAATTAGATTAAATAAATCATCAGCATTTTTTTGAAGTTCTTTTACATTTTTTGTATATTCAAGAAGTCCACCGGTGGCTATTGAGGCAGATAATGGTCTCAACTTGTTAATATCTATTGGACTAATTTTTCCTGATGATATGCCATAACTAACGATTCGGCCACGTTTAGCTAAACAACTTAATCCTTTTTCAAAGGTTTCTTTTCCAACGGCATCATAAATTATATCTGCACCATTTTTATTAGTATATTCATTAACTTTTTTTTCAAAATTTTCTTTTGAATAATTTATAACAAAGTCACATCCATTGTTTTTTGCAATTGTTGCTTTATTCTCATTTCCAACTGTCCCAATTACATTTGCTCCAATAATTTTACACCATTGTGTTAAAATTTGACCAACACCTCCAGAAGCAGCATGAATAAGTACGTAATGATTAGATTTTACTTTCCAAGTTTTTTGAGTTAAATATTGAGCAGTTAGACCTTGTAATGTAGATGCGGCTGCAAGTTTTAAATCTGTATTTTCTTTAAGTTTAACTATGCGATTTTCATTAAGTACAAAATATTCAGTAAATGATCCTAAGTTCATACAATGTGTTACTTTATCACCTACTTTAAATCTCTTTACTTCACTACCTATTTCTTTAATTATTCCTGATGCTTCCATTCCAACATTAGTAGGTAATTCTCTAATATTATAAGAACCACTTCTTTGGTTAATATCAATATAATTTAAACCAAAATAATGATGTTGAATTAATACATCATTTGGTTTTAAGGTTGGTATGTCAGTTTCTTCAAGCTTTAATACTTTAGATGAACCTTGTTTATAAATTTTAACTGATTTAGTTTTCATTTCAAAATTTTAATTTATTTTAAGAAAATTTGAAATTACTTTTTTACCACCCTCTGTTGCAAAAGACTCAGGGTGGTATTGAATTCCAAAAATTGGTTTAGAGACATGTTTAATTGCCATGATTTCATCCTCATTTAAATTAAAATCATTTATAGTGAATGGTTTATCTATATTTTTACAAAAGGCTGTAATCTTCAGGTTTTTTGGAAGTTTTAAATTGTTTACAATTAAAGAATGATACCTCATAATTTCTATTCTTTGTGGAATATCATAATGAACCCCATCTTGATCATGAATTAGAAAAGAAGACTTCCCATGCATAGGAAGTTTAGCTTGAATTATTTCACCACCAAAAACATGAACTATACCTTGCATACCAAGGCAAATTCCTAAAATAGGAGTATTTGTATTGCCAAATACTTTAATTACTTCCTTACATATTCCAAAATAACTTTCATCTACTGGAGATCCTGGGCCTGGTGAGATTATTATTTTATCAAAATTATTTTTTTCTATTTCGTCTAAACTTATTTCGTCATTTCTTTTCACTATGATATTATTTTTTTCATTTGAAAATTCTTCAAATAAAATTTCTCCAGTAAGTTGGTACAGATTAAATGTAAAAGAATCATAATTATCTAGGATTAATACATTCATTTTAAAAACTTTCTAGAACAGATTTCATAGCTGCAAGTTTTCTTTCAATTTCAAGTAATTCATTTTCTGGAATAGAATCATGAACAATACCTCCACACGTTTGAATAAAGCCTTTATTTCCTTTAATAAAAATTGATCTTATAGGAATTGCAAAAGTACAATCACCATTAAAACCAAATTGACCAACAGCGCCACCATAAGGACCTCTGCCAGAACTCTCAATTTCATTAATAATTTTCATAGCTTCAATTTTTGGAGCGCCTGTTAAAGTACCTGCTGGAAAGTTTGAAGCAAGTGCTGAAAACATATCATTACGATCATCAATAATACCAACAATTTCTGATGAAATATGCTGAACATGAGAATAGCGTTTTATATCCATTAAATTTCTTACTTTAACAGTGCCAAATTTAGCAACTTTACCAATATCATTTCTGTGAAGATCAACTAGCATATTATGTTCTGCAATTTCTTTTGGGTCATTTAATAATTTTCTAGCAAGTTGAGTGTCTTCTCTAGAGTTATTTCCTCTTTTTGTTGTTCCTGCTAATGGATAAGTTTCCATCTCACCATTTCTCAATCTAAATAAAAGTTCAGGTGAAGCACCAATAATTTTTTGATCACCAAATTTCAAATAATACATATGAGGTGATGGATTTACAATTCTAAGTTTTTCATAAATTTTTGTAGTATTACCATTTACTTCATAAAAGCTTTTAAATCCAACTTCACATTGAAAAATATAGCCATCGATTATTTTTTCTTTTACTTTATTTACATATTCTTTGTGTTCGTTGGCAGACATTGAGTTTTTTAAAAAACTACAAGTGAAAACAGAGTTGTCGTCATAATTTTCGTTTAGTATTTTTTCGATTAAATCAAATCTATCTTCATCATAAAAATAATAAAATATTTCACCTGTCACTTGATCATATACAAGTCCATCTAAAAATACTCCAAATTTAAAAGATTCAAAGTCATCATTTTTTTTAATTTTTAAACTTGTTTCAAAATAGTTAATACAATCATAACCTAAATATCCAATTAATCCCCCTGCATATTTTTTTGAGATAATATTATTTGGAATGAAATCTCTAATTTTATAATAAGGATTTTGACAGGGAATTTTTTCAATTATTTTGTTATTATTTTCTATTATAAGATGTTTATCCCTAGGATAAATTAGATATTTAGGATCAAACCCTAAAATGTGATATCTTGAGATATAACTTTCTTCACCAAGCGACTCAAAAAGAAAACAAGTATTAAATTTTTTTTCAACTTTTTTAAAAAGATTAAAAAAATTATAGTCCTCTGTTAATTTCTTATAATTCGGCTTACCTATTAGCTCGATTTTCTTCATAATCTATTTTTAATTAGTTTAAATATTCTTTTTCTCTTGCTGAAATTATACTACTAACAACTGAGTTGTAAGGTGTTTTAATGTTAAATTCTTTTCCTAAAGTTACTACCATACCATTGATAGAACTCAGTTCACATTTTCTTTTGGCTTCTACGTCCTGAAGCATAGAGGGTTTAGACAAGGGCATTTTCTTTCCGAAATCAATTATATATTTTTCAGTATCAATAAATGAAAAATTAATTTTTTGCATGTCCCCTAATTTTCGAGCCTCAAAAGCACATTGAATAGAAACATCTAACATATTTGTGTCATTTAAAATTTCCCCAATAGTTTTTTTAAATACAGAACATGGCCCACTGTAAGCAACATTACATATAAACTTTTCCCAAATTAATTGTTGAATATCATTAAATCCTTTGGAGGTAAAACCAGCCTTTTCCCATGCATGAACTGTTGTTTCCAATCTTTCAGACAAGCCACCATTTATTTCGCCTATTCTAATCATACTCATACCATTATGGTGAGCATGACCAGGAGATTTAATTGAAGCTCCAAATCCTTGGGCAACTCCTAAGAGAACATTATTAATTGGCATGAATTTTTTAATTCTTTCTGCTGCGCCAAGGCCATTTTGAATTGTTAAAACTATTGATTTTTTTAAATTAAAGTTTGCAAGTTTTGAGGCCACTGACCCCACGGAATCTCCTTTTGTTGCAATTATATATAAGTCTCTGTCTTCTAATTCATTAAAATTAGAAGTAGCTCTTAATTTTTTTTCAGTATGATCTCCACTAATGCCAGATACTCTTAATCCTTTTTCATTAATTGCATCTACGTGTTCTTTCCAAACATCAAAGCATAGTACATCAAAACCATTTTTAGCAAAAAATGAAGCATAGATTGACCCCATTGCACCAGTTCCAATAACACTAACTTTCATATTATTCTCCTAATTATTTTTTAATAAAAGTGCCATTATTAAGCTCTCTCATTGCCTGCATTAATTCTTCATTGGTATTCATAACAATTGGTCCATGCCAAGCAACTGGTTCTTGTATAGGTGTTCCTCCTATAAGTAGAAAACGTACTCCATCTTTTGAAGTTCTTATTTTAATTTCATTACCTCTATCAAAATTAATCAAGGTTTTATTACCTGTCATATCTTGAATATTAATTTCTTCTCCATTAACAATCTTTTCTACCATAACACCTTTAGGTTTTGAAGAGTACTCAAAGTTAGCAGAGCCCTCAAAAACATAAGCAAGTACATTTTTATCAACATCAATAGGAATAGTTTTAATTTGAAAAGCTGGAATGAAAATGTCCAAATAGATTGGATCTGATGAAATTCCTTTTACAGGTCCAGAGTAACCTCTATAATTTCCAATAATAATTTTTATGATTGATCCATCATCATCATGAATTTCGTTAATTTCATTTGATGGAATATCCTGATAATTTGGTGATGTCATTTTTAACGAAGAAGGAAGGTTTGCCCATAACTGAAATCCATGCATTTCACCATTTTCGTTACCTTTAGGCATTTCTTGATGAAGAATGCCTGATCCTGCAGTCATCCATTGAACATCACCCGTTTTTAAAGTACCAACATTACCTAAACTATCACCATGCTCAACATTGCCTTTTAATATATAGGTTATTGTTTCAATCCCTCGATGTGGGTGCCATGGAAATCCATTTATGTAATCTTCTTGAATGTTATTTCTAAAGTCATCTAACAGCAAGAAAGGATCGGAAAGAGAAGTATCACCAAAGCCAAATACACGATTTAATTTCACTCCGGCTCCTTCCAAAGTCGGTTTAGATGTTGAAATTTGTTTAATTGGCCTAATAGTCATATTTTTTTTATATAGATAATATTAAATTAATTAAATATAAATAAAATTTCAACATGGAAAACTTTTTAGAAAATCTTTTCAAAACCTATTCTACTTTTGACTATTCAATTTTATTTTATTTGACTGCTTTTTTATCAGTTTCAGTTGTTGCTATATCAAAATCTGGTTTTGGTGGTGGATTGGGTGGGTTGGGAGTGCCTATAATGTTATTTATACTTCCAGCTAAAGTTGTACTTGCAGTTTTCTTACCTTTAATAGTTTTAATGGATTTTTGGGTTATTTATGTTTGGAGAAAATTTCCTATATATAAAATCATAATAGTAATGTGTTTGGGAGGATTATTAGGACAGATTGGTGGTTGGTATTTTTTTGATTATTTAAATGATCAATCGATACTATTAATAATTGCATCTTTAGCTATAGTTACCTCGTTAAGATATTTTATAAATTTGTATAAAAAAAAAATTGATAAAATTAACGAAATAAAAGTTAACTACAAAAAAGGCTTTGGTTGGTCATCCTTGTCAGGCTTTTCAAGTTTCATAGCATTATCAGGAGCTATACCTGCTCATATATTTTTACTACCTTTGAAATTAAAAAGAGAAAATTTTGTAAGTATCATGAGTTTTTATTTCTTTTTTGTAAATTTCACTAAAATCCCTTTTTTTTGGGAACTAGAAATTTTTACTATGAAAACAATTTCAATAACACTTTTTTTAATTCCAATTATTCCAGCTGGAATTTTTTTTGGTAAATGGTTAAATTCAAAAATATCAGATAAATTTTTTTATCATATTACTCACATAGCTCTTTTTTTATGTGGTATAAATTTATTAATTAAACAATATTTTTAGGAGTTAATTATGAATAGTGAAATGTTTAACAAAGGTCTTAACAAAAGAAGAAAAGTCCTTGGTGATGAATATGTTGACAAAGCTCTAGCTACAGCTGACGAATTTGGAGCAGATTTACAAAAGCTGATAACTGAATACGCTTGGGGAGAAGTTTGGAATAAAAAAGCATTATCAGACAAAGAAAGATCAATGATCAATCTAGGTATGATTTCAGCTTTGAATAGACCTCATGAGCTAGAATTACATATAAAAGGTGCTATTAATAATGGTCTTACAAAAGAACAAATTAAAGATATTTTTCTTCAGGTAACAGTCTATTGCGGTGCACCAGCAGGAATAGATTCTATGAGAATAGCACGAAAGGTTTTTAAAGAGTTGAACATTTAATTTCAATTTTGTCTTTTTTTTAACAATTTTTAAAGTTAACTAAATTTAATAAATATTATTAACTTGACTTCTTATTTGGAGAATTATGTCTATTCAAAGTAACAAAAATGTTTCAATGACGAAGCTAGCCAAAGAAGACATTGTTAATAATCTTTTTGGACTTACTTCAGAAGTAGAATCTGAAATTAAAGTTTGTATTAATAAAAACCAAAAAAAGAGGCTTCATTTTCTTTTTGATTTATTACATCCAGCTGATCAAGCTGACATGTTAGAAAGACTAGCAAAAAATGAATTAGAAAATTGTTTACGATTATTATCAAAAAAACTAGATCCAGAAACGTTGGTTTATCTAGATGATGAGGTTCAAGAGGATGTCATAAAAGGAATAGGTCCTAATGCTATAGCAAAAGCGTTACCAGAATTGAATACAGATGATGAAGTAGAAATTTTAGAAAATCTAGAAGAAGACCAAAGAGATTCAATAATTAAAAAACTCCCTAAAGCTGACAGAATTCTTGTTGAGGAAGCTTTTACTTATCCTGAGCACTCTGCAGGTCGTCTAATGCAAAGAGAATTTCTATCTTTTCCCGAATACTGGACTGTTGGTCAAACAATTGATTACATGAGAAATAAAGAGATCGTAGAGGATGAAAATTTTTATTCAATATTTATTATTGATCCAGCACAGAGATTATTAGGTATTTTATCACTTAGTAAACTTCTCTCAAACAAAAGATCGGCTAGACTAAATGATATCATGAATAAGAGTTTTCAGTCTGTAAATGTAGAAATTGATCAAGAAGAAATTGCTTTAATATTTCAACAATATGCTTTGGTAGATTTGGCTGTTATTGATAAAGCAGACAGAATTATTGGTGTCATAATTTTTGACGATATTGTCGATGTAATTAACGAAGAGGCAGAAGAAGATTTTTTTGGCTTAGGTGGAGTAAGTGATGGATCTATAAGAACTTCAATATTGAGAACTTTAAGAGATAGGTTCTCTTGGTTGTCTATAAATTTAATTACAGCAATTATTGCTTCTATGGTTATTGGATTGTTCCAAGAAGAAATAGAAAAGGTTGTAGCATTGGCTGTATTGATGCCTATAGTAGCTTCCATGGGTGGTAATGCTGGAACACAAACTGTAACAGTTGCTGTAAGAGCTTTAGCTAAAAGACAACTAAGTTATGTAAATTTACAAAAATTTGTATTAAGAGAATCTTGGGTGGGAATGTTCAATGGGATATTATTTGCAATACTTTCGTCTATGCTAGCCTTATTTTGGTTCGATGATTTTCAAATTGCTTTAATTATGTCTATCTCAATGATAATAAATCTTCTTTTAGCAGGAATCTTAGGAACGTTGATACCGCTTTCACTAAATAAATATAAAATTGATCCAGCTATTTCTAGTACAGTTTTACTAACTACTGCAACAGATGTGATTGGTTTTTTTACATTTTTAGGTCTTGCTGCTTGGGTAATTTTATAAAGTTATTATATAATTAAATTATGGGGATAGTTAATTTAAAAAAATTAGCAGTTAGCATCAAATCAATTGAAGAACTAAGAGCTAGACTAAATTTTAATATAGAAAAAAATGGTGAACTAATACATATAACTCGAAATAAGCCAAAGAGATCTGATGAACTATGTAATGGTGGTTCATTATATTGGGTCATCAATAGAAAAGTTTTAGTAAGGCAAAAGATTTTAAATGTTAAAAAAGTTTTAGGCCATGAAAACAAAATTTTTGCTGGTATTTTACTTGAAAATAAAATAATTAAAGTTAGACCAACACCTATGAAACCTTTTCAAGGTTGGAGATACTATGAAAATGAGGATGTTCCTCCAGACATCAAAGATGATGGATTTACTGACGAATTCAACAATGAATTAAATAAATTAGGACTTTATTAAAGATGTATGACTGGTTTAGAGAGAACAAATTCAAAATATTAGTAATTTTGTTTGTAATCATCATCATTTATTTAATTTATCAATATCTCCAAATTACAAAACCAGTTCCGAAAGTAAAAGTTAAAAAAGAAAATCAAATTATTGTTAATTTGTTAAAGGCTAAGGTTATTGACTACCAACCTTTTTTATCGGCTTACGGCCGTGTAAAAACCCAAAGAACAGGAAATATTAGTTTTGGCGTCTCTGGAACAATATCATATTTATCAGAAAAATTTGTAAATGGTGGAAAAGTTAATAAGGGTGAAAT
>MDSV01118124.1_pt1 | contig 11256 bp, 11 predicted proteins | sample 810851 | NCBI WGS metagenome assembly MDSV01 (sample SAMN05326640, study PRJNA326480) | marine metagenome | isolation source: seawater | place: Atlantic Ocean: North East | collected 2012 | reverse complement strand
TGCTTTAAGCGATACAGAGAATTATTTTGGAGAAAACTATGATATATGTGTTTTTCTTACCTGTACCAATTTATTTAGACAAGCTAATTGGATCAGGAAAGCAGTAAACATATTAAAAAAAAATAGTCATATTGATAGCGCATTTTCAGTTCATGGGTTTTATAAGCACGTTTGGCATAAAGAGGGAAAAAAATTTAAAAAAGTTTCAAAGTGGATGAAATCTTATACTTCTAGACAAGTAGGACAAAGATTATATAGAGAAGATACTGGACTCGCTTCAGCAACTAGAGCTAAATTTTGGAGAAAAGGAAAAAGAATTGGAAAAAAAGTAAGCTTTATAATTAACGATGAGCCTTTTACAGGCATTGATATTCACACTAAACAAGATCTTTATTTAGCAGAGATGGCTATGCGATATGCAAAAAAAAATAAACTAATAGATCATTAATCATATGAACTCAATACCAATAGTAATTTTTGCTTACAATAGGTCGTCTCATTTTAAACGTGTAATGATTTCCCTTCAAAATAATAAAATAAAAAATAAAATTTACATGATTTTAGATGGAGCTAAAAATAGAAATGATAGAATCATTCAAAAAGATATTTTAGGTTCAGTAAAAGTAATTGGGAATTACAATAAATTTAGTAAAAATCAAATTACTGTTATTAGAAATAAGAAAAATTTGGGATTAGCTGGATCAATTAATAAAGGGTTAGATAAGATTTCAAGAATTCATGATTCTTTTATAGTCCTAGAAGATGACACGATTCCATATAGAAAATTAGTCACTTTTTTTACCAAATGTTTAAAAAAATATAAAAATAATAATGATATTGGAGCTATTTGTGGTTATCAATTTATGAAATTTGATAAAAACCCAAAAAAAATAGAAACAAAGTTTTTGAAACATTTTATACCATGGGGTTGGGCGACTTGGAGCTCTACTTGGAAAAATTATAGATTTAAAAAAAAAGAGATTAAAAATAATAATCTTAATATTCCTCCATTTATTAAAAAAATTAGAAAAAATATTTTAGATAAAAAAAATAAAAAAAAATATTGGTCTCTAAACTTTATGTTAAATAATTATATTAATAAAAAATATTTTGTTTATCCCAATATCCCACTAGTTAAAAATATAGGATTTGATGGTTCAGGGACAAACTCTTTAGTAACAGATGAATTGTATGTTTTTGAGAAAAAAATTCATTCCATAAAACTGTCCAATTTCTCTTTAGTGAAAAAAGATTTACTTAAGCAAGAAAAAAAACTAAACAAAGTGATAAAAAATTTTTATAATTAAATATATGAATATAGCAATAGTTGGTTATGGAGCAGTGGGAAAGCATTATATTGAACTACTTGGATCCTTTAAAAAAGTAAAAAAAATTTTTTTGATCGAAAAAAATAAAATTAAAAATCTTTACAAAAAATGTGTAATTACCACTTTTAAAGATATTTCAAAAAAAGAAATAAAATTAGATTATGCAATTATCTGCACTCCTTCTGGCTCACACTATCTTCATGCTAGCTATTTTTTAAAAAAAGGCATTGATACGCTTATAGAGAAACCATTTGTGCTTTCATTAAAAGACGCAAAAAAACTAGTTTCATTAAAAAAGAAAACTAAAACTAAATGTTGGGTAGCTTTTCAAAATAGGCATAATTTAGCTATTGAACGGGGAAAAAAAATTATCAAAAAAAAAAAATTTGGAAATCCCTTTTTTGTTGACTCCGCATTGTATTGGCACAGAAGTAAAAAATATTACTCTACAGGATGGAGAGGAAAATATGTTAGTGATGGCGGCGTTTTATTCAATCAGTCTATACATTTACTAGATATAATGATTTATTTTTTTGGACCAGTAAAAAAATTTAATGTTTTTGGTGCTTTTAATAAAAAAAAACTTCAAGCAGAAGATTTGATAACACTTAATTTAGTTCACAAAAATAATATTATTTCAAATCTTAAAGCAACGACTAGAGCAGATAGAGACTATAGAATGTCAATGGATGTGTTATGCGATAAAGGAAGATATTTGATCAAAGATATAAGTTTAAATAAGATTTTTTATTTTACCAAAACTCATTTAAAAATAGACAAATTACATTCCGAACATTTTCCTAGAGGACTTGGGCCGAAATCAGGTATGGGTAATGGTCATAAAAAAATTCTTAAAGAGTTCCTCAATGAAAAAATATTTAAATCTTCAAAAGATTTAGATATAGAGAAAAATTTGTATGTTTTAAAACTAATTCATTCAATTTATAATTCATTATTTAAAGAAAAAAAATATAGTGTAGTTAGAGAAACAGAATTTCAATACAAACGATAGGATAAAAATGAAGAAATATTTTAAAAAAGATCTTTCAAATAAATTTCCCACAAAGGATATAACTTATGATGACAAGAAAAACAAATTACCTCTTTCAACCTCAAAGAAAAAAAAAAGAATTGTTGATCTAGGGAATGGAGTTAAATTTGGATCTTATGATATACCAATTATAGCTGGACCTAATGGAGTTGAAAGTCATAAATTAATGTTAGATGTAGCAAAATGTTTAGTAAAAAATAAGATTAAAATTATTAGAGGCCATGCTTATAAACCTTTAACTTTTCCTTACAGATCCTCAAAATACAAGGAATCTAAAAATCAGGGAATGGATATCATGGATGATATTAAGAAAAGTTTTAAATTAAAGGTTGTTACAGAAATTACAGAAATAAGATATTTAGATAGAGTTTGTAAAACGGCTGATGTTTTACAAATAGGATCAAGAAATATGCAAAATCTTGAGCTATTAAAGGAATGCGCATTAACAAAAAAACCATTGATCCTGAAAAGACATTTTGGAGCTAGCTTAAGAGATATGCTTGGAGCTGCTGAACATATTTTAATAGAAGGAAATGAAAAATTAATTTTATGTGAAAGAGGAGTTTCTATACCACACACTCATAGAGATACCTCAAGGTTTGCTTTGGATATTCAAGCTATTCCCGCTTTGAAGGAAATAACAAATTTTCCAATTATTTCAGATCCTAGTCACGCGTCTTTTTGGGCACCCTGGGTTCCAAGCTTAACTTTTGCATCGATAGCGGCTGGATGTGATGGATTGATTATAGAGATACACAAAAATCCAAAAAAATCTGCTGTTGACCCATTACAACCTTTAGATTTTAGAAAATTTAAAAACTTACTTAAAATTTCAAGAGCTGTGGCAAGATCAATTAAAAGAAAAATTTAATTTACTAAGTTCTTTTTTTAAAATGACAAAAAAATTTAAAAGAGTAATAGCAAGGCTAGACGTTAAAGGCCCAAATGTAGTTAAAGGAGTCCAAATGGAAGGTCTAAGAGTTTTAGGCCAGCCAGAAGAATTTGCAGAGTATTATTATAATCAAAACGCTGATGAAATAATTTTTTCTGATATTGTTGCAAGTCTCTATGGAAGAAATAATTTAATAGATGTAGTTTCTAAAACAGCAAAAAATATATTTATTCCCTTGATAGTAGGCGGTGGCATAAGGACATTAAAAGATATTTATGATCTGCTCAGAGCAGGGGCAGATAAAATTTCTCTTAATTCTGCTGCGATAAAGAATCCTAAATTTATTCAAGAAGCGGTAAAAGAATTTGGTTCTTCAACTATCACGATTTCAGTCGAAGTAAATTTCTTGAATAATAAATATGAAATTTTCTACAATAATGGAAGAGAACCAGCAAATATTGATTTAAATGAATGGATTAATGAATGTCAAGATAGAGGCGCCGGTGAAATATTATTAAGTGCAATACATAAAGACGGCACTGGCAAAGGTTATGATACAAACTTAATCGAACAAGTTAAAGAAATTGTTTATATTCCTCTAATTGTTCAAGGAGGAGCAGGATCTATTAAAGATATTGAGCATGTATCAAACTATGAGATTGACGGTATAGTTTTATCATCAGCATTACATTATACAAAAATTTTACAAGACGGCAATGTTTATAGAGAAGGTTCGTTAGAAGGTAATAAAGAATTTTTGAAAAGCAAAAAAAACTTTTTAAATTTTGAAAAACTCAACATCGAAATGATAAAAAAAGCAGTTAGCAATTTATAATTTATGAGTCCAAAGTGTTTAATACTAGATTATGGCATGGGAAATATTAAAAGCATTAAAGCTGCATGTGAATACAGTGATATAGAAACAATTGTCTCAAATAAAAAAAAAGATATTAATAGTTGCAATGCTTTAATACTTCCTGGTGTAGGAAGTTTTAAAAAAGCAATGGAGAACTTAACAAATCTTGATTTATTGGAAGTAATTAAAGATCAGGCACTAAACAATAAGCCAATCTTAGGCATCTGTTTAGGAATGCAACTTTTATTTGAAGAGAGTGAAGAATTTGGTAAAACAATTGGGCTAGGATTAGTCAAGGGAAGAGTTAAAAAATTTGATATAAAAAAAATAAACAATAATAAGATACCACACGTTGGCTGGTCTTCTATTTTTAAGAATAAACAAAAATGGGAAAATACTATTTTAGCAAAAATTGAAGAAAACCAAAAAATGTACTTTGTTCACTCATTTTATGTCGAAGCTCAAGATGAAAGCGTTATATCTTCAAAGACAAATTACGGAGGATTTAATTTTTGCTCTTCAGTAACTAAAGCAAATCTGTTTGCAACACAGTTTCATCCAGAAAAAAGTGGTCGGGAAGGTCTAAAAATATTTAATGAATTTAGTAAAGTAATTAAACAAAATTAATATGGATAAAAATAAAACTTTTTATAATCTCCCTGAAAAAATAGTTTTTTGTAAGTATTGTGTTCTCTCAAATCAAAGACCTCACTCAGTAGCAGAATTTAAACATAAAAAAAATCGTGAGGGAGCTGTTTATTTAGAAATTGATAAAAACGGAAAATGTGATGCATGTAAGATGGCCGAATGGAAAAAAGATAAAATCAATTGGATAAAAAGAGAAAAAGAACTTATGGAACTTTGCGACAAATACAGAAAAAAAGATGGAAGTTATGATTGTATTGTTCCAGGGAGCGGAGGAAAAGATAGTAGTTTTCAATCTTATATACTCAAAAATAAATACGGAATGAACCCGCTTACAGTTACTTGGCCTCCAATAATGTATACTGATTATGGTTATAAAAATTTTAAAAGCTGGATTGATACTGGCTATGACAATATATCTTTTCATCCAAATGGAGACGTGATGAAGAAATTAGTGTCATTATCTACAAAAAATTTATTACATCCCTTTCAGGCTTTTATTTTAGGTCAATATAATATGCCTCCTAAAATTGCTTCAAAATACGATATAAAATTAATATTTTATGGAGAAACTCACGCTGACTATGGAAGTCCAATTATTGAAACCAGCAAATCATTAAGAAGTAAATCTTTTCATACCTTTTCAAACCTAAAAGATATTTATATAGCTGGAACAAAGTATTCAGATTTAAGAGAGAAATATAAATTTTCAGAACATGATTTAAGTAATTTTTTACCAATGAAAGAAGAGGACTATGAGAAATCTGACATAAAGGTTCTTGCACTTGGTTATTACTTAAGATGGGAGCCTCAAGAAGTTTATTATCATGCGGTTGAAAACTCTGGTTTCAAGCCTAGACCATTTCGTTCACAGGGAACATATAGTAAATACAGCAGTATCGACGATAAAGTAGATGATCTACATTATTATACAACTTATATTAAATTCGGAATTGGCAGAGCTACGTACGACGCTGCTCATGAAATAAGAAACAAACATATCACTAGAGACGAAGCAGTTGAATTAGTGGAAAAATATGACGGTGAGTTTCCCGATAGATACTTTAAAGAAATTATGGAGTATATAAATATTAAACCTGAAGAATTTTTTGAAATATGTGATAAATTTAGATCTCCTCATCTTTGGATTAAAAAATCAAACTCTTGGAAATTAAGACATACTGTAGGCAAAAGAGGAGAGGACGATTAAAAGCATGACGAGAAACATATTTGTTCATATTGCCGCGAGAGGGGGTTCCAAAAGTGTTAAGAATAAAAATATTAGAAATTTTGATGGAAGACCATTAATTGTCTGGTCTCTTTTACAAGCAAAAAAATTAAAAAAAAGATTTAAAAAAAAAATAAAAATTGTAGTTAGTTCTGACTCAAAAAAAATTCTTAAAATTTCTAAAGATTATGGCACTGATTTATTAATAAAAAGACCGAGAAAATTATCAAGCGACTTTTGTTCAAAATTTTTTGTTTGGAAACATAGTGTTAAAATAATTACTGAAAAATATAATTTTTCAAATCAAGATATTTTTCTTGATTTAGATTGCACATGCCCATTAAGGAAATTTGAAGATATATATAAAATTTTAAACTTATTTCTTAAAAGAAAAAAAGAAAATAAGTCTTTTGACGGAATTATAACCACGACAATAGCTAAAAAAAATCCATATTTTAATCTTGTTGAATTGAATAAAAGCGCACAACTTAAAATTTCAAAAAAAATCAGTAAAATGCCAGTGAGAAGACAAGATGCTCCTAAAGTATTTGAACACGTGGCAAGTATTTATGCTCTGAAGCCAAATTTTATTAAAAATAAGAAATCGCTTATGTCCGGTAAACTTTATGGTTTTAATGTTGATCCATCATCTTCAATAGACATTGATAGCAATTTAGACTTTAAACTAGTATCTGTCTTAAAAAAGATTAAAAATTAAATGAGAAAATTTAAAATAGAAAACAGGTTGGTAGGCGAAGGCTCAGTTCCACTTATAATTGCCGAACTTGGCATAAATCACAATGGTTCTTTAGATAATGCAATTTATTTAGCCGATAAAGCAATACAGGCTGGAGCTGAAATAATAAAGCATCAAACTCATATCCCATCAGACGAAATGAGTCATCATGCTAAAAAAATTATACCGCTTAATGCTAAAAAAAATATTTATGATTTAATTTCAAAGTGTTCATTGAATGAGAAAGATGAAAAAAAATTAATGAATTATATTAAATCAAAAAAAACAATATTTATTAGTACACCTTTTTCCAGAGCTGCAGCTGACAGACTCGCAAGGTTCAAAATACCTGCATTTAAAATTGGTTCAGGAGAGTGCAATAACTATCCTTTGATTGAACATATATGTAAGTATAAAAAACCAATAATTTTAAGCACAGGAATGAATTCAATTTTATCAGTTAAACCTTCTGTAAAAATAATTGAAAAACACAAAATACCTTATGCCTTACTTCATTGTACAAATCTATACCCAACTCCAGATAAACTAGTAAGATTAAATTGCATGCTCCAACTTAAGAAAGCTTTTCCCAAGGCAGTTATTGGATTATCAGACCATACAGTTAATAATTATTCTAGCTATGCAGCACTAGGTTTAGGAGCAAGTATTATTGAAAAGCATTACACAGACACAAAAAAAAGAAAGGGTCCAGATATTTCTGCATCAATGGATAAAAAAGAGTTTTCAGATCTTTTGAAAGCATCAAAAACAATTTTTGAAAATTTAAAATTTAAAAAGAAAAAATTGCCAACTAAAGAGGAGAAATCTACAATGAGATTTGCTTTTGCTTCAGTGGTCTCAATAAAAAATATTAAAAAAGGGGAAAATTTTTCAAAAAAAAATATTTGGGTAAAAAGACCCGGAACAGGGACTTTCTTAGCAAAGGATTTTTACAAGGTACTAAAAAAAAGAGCCTCTAGAAATATAAAAATCGATAGTTTTATAAATAAAAAAGATATTACATGAAGAAAAAAATATTTTTTGTAACTGCTACTAGAGCAGATTTTGGAAAATTAAAATCTTTAATTAAAATAACTTCAAAAAGTAAAAAGTTTGAAGTTAAAATAATTGTCACGGGCATGCATAACATGAGAGAATTTGGAAGCACTTATATGGAAGTAGAAAAAAATTTTGGTAAAAGAATCATTAGGCTAGAGAATCAAAAATTGGGAGACAATCTTAATGAAATATTAAAAAACACTATTTATTATTTTTCTAAAATTGTTCAAAAACATAAACCAGATTTAATTGTTGTTCATGGTGACAGAATAGAAACTTTAGCTTGCGCTTTGGTAGGTTCAATGAGTCATATTCTTACAGCGCATATAGAGGGAGGTGAAGTATCTGGAACGATAGATGATACTATAAGGCATGCTGTTACTAAATTGTGTCATGTACATTTTGTAGGTTCTATATCAGCGAGAACAAGAGTAAAAAATATGGGAGAAAAAAATTATGGTATTTTTAATATTGGTTCTCCCGACATCGACTTAATTCATAGCAAACATTTGCCATCAATCTCATTAGTAAAAAAAAGATATGAAATTGATTTCAAAGAATATGCAATTTTACTCTGGCATCCAGTAACTTCAGAGCTTAAAAATTTAAAAAATGAAACCACTAAATTAGTAAATTTTGTTAACCAGCTGGAGATGAATACAATAGCTATTTATCCGAACAATGATCCTGGATCTAAAATAATTTTAGACATATACAAAAAATACTTAAATCGAAAAAAAACATTTTTACAGAGAAATTTTAGATTTGAATATTTTATAACTCTTCTTAAAAATGCAAAATTCATAATTGGAAACTCAAGCTGTGGAATATATGAGGCACCTCAAGTTAACACTCCGGCAATTAATATTGGATCAAGGCAACACAAAAGATCTAAGAGTAAAATGATTAGGAATATAAATATTAATGACTTAAAAATAAATACAATTCAAAACTTTTTAAAATCTTATAAGATTAGTAGAAAAAGTTATTATGGAGATGGTAATAGCTTTAAAAAATTTTTTAAAATAATAAATAAAAAAAGTTTTTGGCAGATTGATACTCAAAAGTATTTTAATGATAGAGTTAATTAACGTGTTCAAATTTTTTTGATAAAATTGATTTTTTTGCAGCAAATATAATTTTCTCTGCTTGAGAAATTGCTTTAAAAGCTGGACTTTTATATTTTTTGTTTTTAATTTTTTTTAATATATCTAAATTTTGTCTTTTAAAAATGCTATTACGATTTACTGAAATTTTTGGTTTAATAGTTTTTGAAATATAATTTTTTTGAATTAATAAATTTTTTTTATTTAAATTACATTTTATTTCCTCATCTTCGAAAATAATTTCAATAAATCTGTCCTCTTTATTCTTGTATGAGTAGTCTAGATTTATATTTGAAATAACGCCATTTTTTTTGTGTTTAATAATCAGGATAATTGAATTTTCAACATTATTAGTTTTAAGTCGTGAATTTGTTTTTACACAAAAAACACTTTGAGCTTGGCCAAAAAAATTAATAGCTAGATCTATTTCATGAGAACAAGTCAACAAAACACCTCCACCTAATTTTTTTTGAGATGCATAGGAATCTCTAAAATCCTCCCAAGGGTGCCAATCAGGTAAAAAAGTTTTTAAATGAAAATTTGCATATCTTAATTTTTTTTGTTTTTTTTTAATAATCTTTTTCATCATCTTAATCCTTGGATCAAACCTTAACTGATAACCAGGAAAAAGATTTATCTTAAATTTTTCATATAATTTTTTCATTTTATCTAAATCTAAATTGGTGGAAGCTAACGGTTTTTCCACTAGAACATTAAGATTTTTAAAAATAATTTTTGTCAAAGTTTTTACGTGTTTACTTGAGGGATTTGCTATTACAAAAAGAATGAATTTTTTATTTTTTATATCTTTAAGTTTAAAAATTTCTTTATATTGAAAATTTATCTTTACTTTAGGTTTTTTTCTTTTTTCTCTATAAAAAAATATATTATAACCTAAGGACTTAAAAATTTGACCGTGTCTAATTCCTATCGAGCCTTTACCAATAATGCAGATATTTTTTTCATTTTTTACCATGAAGTCCATCCGCCATCTATTATAAATTCAGTCCCTGTCATATATAAGGAAGCATCAGAAACTAAGTATAAGATAGCAGCACTATAATCATTTTGATTAGCCATACGCTTAAGTGGAGTTAATTTTTCATAATTTTTTCTAAATTTTTTAGATTGACCCGGGCTCTTTACACCACCAGGAACTAATATATTAGCTCTTAGCCCTTTGTCTCCATAATGTGTTGCCAAATATTTTGTGAAACCTATAACTGCAGATTTAGTTGTAGCATATCCAATTGGAGAGTTAATTCCAGAATTTCCGTATATATTTTTATTTGGAGCTACTTTACCGTAAGTCGAGGAGGTATTAAGAATTACCGAGTTTCGATTTTTTAGCAATAAGTTTATAAAATGTTTTGTGAGAAAAAACATTCCATTTAGGTTTACACTTAGAGTTTTATTCCATTCTAAAGATGGATATTTATCAAGACTACTAAAATATTTTTGATTTGGAATAATTTTTTTTGGATTTCCTTTATAAAATGCATGATTAATTAAAATGTTTAATTTTTTGTATTTTTTTAAAAACTTTTTTTTAAAGCTGATAATATTCCTTTCATCTTGAATATTTACTTTAAAAAAATTGTAGTTTTTAATTTTTTTTTTTATTGTTATGAAGGTCTACATTTATAACCTCACACCCAGCATCAATTAAAGTATCAACAGTTTGAGATCCTATAAGACCAGATCCACCCACAACAATTGCGGTTTTTCCAATCAAATTGAATTTATTTATAATTTTTGACATAAATAGTATTTTAACTAATAACTTTTAATAAATAAAATAAAAAAAGTCTTGATAATGTGATAATACACAATTATGTTCAAATATTGAACATAAAAAATTTTGATGAAAACTACTGCTAATTTACCAAATTTAGACTATTTAAATAAAAAAATTATCTGGATAATTGGACTAGAAAGAAGTGGGACCACTGTTCTTGGTAATCTTATCGGATCTCTCAAAGGCACTGAGTATATTTATGAGCCAGATACTTTATATCCTATTCTATTTTTAAAAAAAAAGATCAGTTTTGATAAATGGAAAATGCTTTTTGAGTGTTATTTTTATAATGATCTTTTAAGAAACCGAATAAACAACAGACAAATAAATCTAAATAAAAATGACGATAGTTATTATCTAAATTTTAAAAAAAACCTAAAATTTGAAACAAAAGAATTTGATATTTTCAAAAAAAATAAAACTGTACCCAGATCAAAAATTATAATCAAAATTCCTGGATTAGTTGAAGAGGTGATCGAACTAAAAAAAATTTTTAAACATTTTAAATTTATAATAATAGAAAGAAATGGTGTGGAATTAGTAAGTTCAATTATAAG
>MDSV01005915.1_pt1 | contig 11256 bp, 9 predicted proteins | sample 810851 | NCBI WGS metagenome assembly MDSV01 (sample SAMN05326640, study PRJNA326480) | marine metagenome | isolation source: seawater | place: Atlantic Ocean: North East | collected 2012 | reverse complement strand
TGTTGAGTTTCAAAACATCATCAATTATAACTTCTATTTTTTGGGAAGATTTTGCAGAAACTACTTTATAAAAATGTCTTAAAGTTGATGATTTAGATTCCTCTCCTTTTAAATTTTTTAAATACCCTTTTGAGGATACAAAAACATTTTCAATTGGTTCGCTCTTATCGTTAACAAGATAGGCATTCCATATCTTTTCTCCGTCCATACCAAATTCACTTACAACAGCGATGTATACGCCAGAAACTTCTAGCATTTCAATATCCTTCTTCATCAAATATAATTTGGAAAATAAAATTACTCAATAAGTCGAAAACCTTCTTCCAAATAAGACCATAAGTCATCAGGAACATTGTCTTCTTTTGTCATATTTGGGCTTCGGTATTGTCCAAGTCGGGTAATAATTAAGCTTTTATCGGGAACACAAATTACGTATTGACCTAAAATACCTCTCATATAAAATACTTTAGAACCTTTATATTTAGTTAACCACCATGAATAGCCATAATAACTTGTGTTTTCTCCAGCACGATCAAGCACATTTAAAGGCTTAATTGATTCGGCAACAAAAGAGGAATCTATTATTTGCTCTCCGTACATCACTCCGTTATTCATATATAATTTACCGATTTTGGAAAAATCCCGAGCTGTTGCATAAATACCAGAAAAAGTTTTTTCATCCCCATCTTCATAATCAAGAATCCATTTCGCATCATTCTCCATACCTAATTTTTCCCACAACATTCTTGAGCCATAATTAGCAACCTTTTCTTTAGTAGCTTTTTCTAAAATAAAACCAAGAAGTAAGCTATTTCCTCCCAAATAAGAGTATTCAATCCCAGGTTTCTTTTCCAATTCAAACCCTTTGGTAAGAGACTTTAAATCAGTACCATAATAAGCTTTTGCCATAAATCCAATTGGATTTCCATAACTCTCTCTAAAATTCATTCCTGAAGTATTGGATAGCAAATGTCTTATTTTAAGGTCTTTATCTTTTTTACTTACAAAATTCGGCAAGTAGTCATGCACAGATTCGTCTATCGAAATTTCTCCTTGCTTCACTGCAATTCCGATAATGGCCGCTAACACAGACTTTGCCATAGAAAAAGAATTAGAGATTTTTTCTTTAGAATAGTCATCGTAATAGGATTCATGAATAATTTCATCTCCCTTTATTACCAAAAAAGCTTTTGTTCCAAAGACTTTATGACTTTGGTTTACCTGATCGGACAAAGGTTTTAAATTGTATTCAACTGATTCTTTCCAAGGTTTCGTATTTTTTGCATGCATTACCCTATTGTAAAATATATCCGGATCATCAATAGTGGGCTTTAGCCTTCCTTGAAAATAAGTATCTGTGAGTCCTTTGTAAATATGAGTGTTACCACTTACCCAAATAGCTAAATTGAGAACAACTAACAAAGCAAAAAAAAGCTTGAGTATTTTTTTTAAAAAGTTCATAGCACAATTACGAAATATAGATTCAAATGTTCTATTAAATTAAATCAAATCCAAACAAACTTTGTAAATAAAAAGCAACTTTTGCCTGAACTTCAGAAATATTTTGAGGTTTTCCCAATTCTTTTTCTAGTGAGGTAACTGCTTTATTGGCAATTCCACAGGGAACTATGTTATCAAAATAACTGAGATTCGTATTCACATTAAGTGCAAAACCATGCATAGTTACCCAACGAGAGAGCTTAACTCCGATAGCGCATATTTTCCTTGCAGTTAACGGATTGTCACCATCAACCCAAACTCCTGTTGCCCCTTCTACTCTTCCAGATTTAACACCATAGTCTTTCAAGGCAAGAATTACAGCCTCTTCTAAAAAGCGTAAATACTTATTAATGTCAGTAAAAAAATTATCTAAATCAAGAATGGGGTAACCTATCAACTGACCAGGCCCATGATAAGTGACATCCCCACCACGATTGATGCGATAATAAGATGCACCTTTAGATTTTAAAGTAGCCTCATCAATAAGTAGATTATTTTTTTCTCCCGTTTTTCCAAGGGTATAGACATGCGGATGTTCACAAAATACTAGAAAGTTTTCCGTAAAATCATTTTGAAACTCCCCTTTTCTAATCGCAATCTTTTTTCGAATTATCTCATCAAAAATAGATGCTTGAAAATCCCAGCATTTTTTGTAATCAATCAAGCCCTTATTAATTAGCTTAACTTTCTTGTTCACTATTTTAAAGTTGATAAGTGATTCTTAAGAGCATCAATGACTTTAATCTCAACAGGATCCACTTCTTTTTTTTCTGCAATGTAAAGGGAGGTCCAATCTGTTAGATGTATTAAATAAAGAGCTTTTTCAATAAAAGAAGTTCCTTTACTATGAATTTCGGTAACACTTGAACCTTTGTTCAAAATCACATTTTTCATAAACTCCATTCTCTCCTGAGTTCTGTAATAATCATCCTCATTTCGAAATATTACAACGGCTAAATCACTATTACCAGAAGCCCATCCAACAATTTCATTATGATTTAGTTCAGGAAATTTTTGATGCCAACACAGTTCTTTACTGTTCTCATTCAGTTGTTGTCTAAAACGGATACTAACAGGCTCAAACTTATCCGTGCTATATATTACTGGGATTTTACCAAATAAGTTTTGAGCAACCAATTGAGCTTCTTTTTTAATATCAAAATTATTAATTTTCAATAATTCAATAGCTAATTTTAACTCTTCGATAGCTGACTGAGGTAAAATATCATATTTGACTAAAATAAATAACTGCTCAGTTAGTGAGTAGCCTAAACAGGTTCTTGGTGGATTACCTCCAGGTATTAAAATATGATTATAATTATTTAAAACACATATTCTTTTCAATTCACCACCTGAAGTAACCGCGGCAATTTCTGAACCTTTCTCTTGACATTTTTTCAAAGCGGTCAATGTTTCCTCCGTATTACCACTGTAGGAACAAGCAATAACTAAAGTTTTTTCATCAACATACTTAGGAATATTGTAATCATTACAGGTCATTACAGGTAAGCCAGCTTTCAAGAGAGCGTTTTTGGCAACAACCGTTCCACCGATACCAGACCCTCCAACTCCAAGTATTAGAACATTATTGAACTTTTTCTTGGAAATAGAAAACTGAGCTTTTTCTCCAATTGAGAAAGCATCTTCCAGCTGTGCTATAAATCCTTCTATATGTTTTCTCATAATATTTTAAATAAACTAAGCGACTTTAAGGTTTTTAAGCGTATCTCCAGATAACTTTGCAAGAGCATATTCCTTAGTAATTGTAAAGGATTGACTTTCCTTTCCATTTGAAGGCAATTCAAACATTGCATCAACCATTATAGACTCGCAAATAGATCGCAATCCGCGGGCTCCAAGTTTATACTCAAGAGCTTTATCAACAATGAAATCAAGAACCATTTTATCAAACTCTAATTTTACTCCGTCAATATCAAATAATTTCACATATTGCTTAATAAGAGCATTTTTAGGTTCTGTTAAGATTCTTCTAAGAGCTGATCGATTTAATGGTTTTAAGTGCGAGAAAACAGGTAACCTTCCTATAAGTTCAGGAATTAGTCCAAATGATTTAATATCTTCTGGCGATACATATTGAAGTAAATCTGTTTTATCAACAGTGGCTAATGTCTTACTGGCTTGAAAACCTAAAGACTGCGACTTAACGCGCTTCTCAATAAGTTTTTGAATCCCAGCAAAAGCTCCTCCGCAAATAAAAAGAACATTCTTTGTATTAACTTGGACCAGCTTTTGCTCAGGGTGTTTTCTTCCTCCCTGGGGTGGAACTCCAACAGTGCTTCCTTCAAGTAACTTAAGCATAGCTTGTTGAACACCCTCACCGCTTACATCTCTTGATATTGATGGATTATCGGATTTTCTTGCAATTTTATCAATTTCATCGATAAAAACAATCCCCCTTTCAGCAGATTCCACATCATAATCTGCAGCCTGTAACAACCTTGACAAAATAGCTTCCACATCCTCACCCACATATCCGGCTTCTGTGAGAACCGTAGCGTCAGCAATACAAAAAGGCACGTTTAATATTTTGGCTATAGTTCTAGCAAGAAGAGTTTTTCCAGTACCAGTCTCACCTAGGAGCAAAATGTTTGATTTCTCAATTTCAACTTCACTATCAGATCCAATTTTAGTGGTGTGCTGGGCTAGTCTTTTGTAGTGATTATAAACAGCAACAGAAAGAATTTTTTTTGCTTTATCTTGACCAATAACGTAGTGATCCAAATGTTTTTTAATTTCGATCGGCTTCATCAACTTTAATTCATTATCCAAACTTAGATTGATTTTAGCTGAACTTTCTTCTTTAACAATACCTTGTGCTTGTGTTACACAATTATCGCAAATATATCCTTCTATTCCTGCAATCAGTACACTAGTATCTTTTTTCTCTCTACCACAAAAGGAGCATTTAACCTGACTTTTTTTGTCCATAAGCGCAAATATACGAAAAACCGCTTGAGCGATTTGCTCAGGCGGTTTTCTATGAAACTTTATTGAAATTATTTTTTCTTGACTAAAACTTCATCAATCATACCATATTCTTTGGCTTCTTCTGCAATCATCCAGTAATCTCTATCTGAATCTTCCCAAACCTTATCATAAGACTGTCCTGAGTGATTCGCAATAATCGTGTAGAGTTCTTTTTTTAATTTCTGAATTTCTCTGGCTGTAATTTCAATATCAGATGCCTGACCTTGAGCACCCCCTAAAGGTTGGTGAATCATTACTCGAGAATGTTGTAAAGCCGTTCTTTTCCCCTCGGCGCCGGCACATAATAACACCGCCCCCATTGAAGCTGCCATACCTGTACAAATAGTTGCTACATCCGGATTAATATATTGCATAGTATCATAAATACCTAAACCTGCATAAACAGAGCCTCCGGGAGAGTTTAAATATATTTGAATATCTTTTTCTGAATCCAATGATTCTAAAAATAACAGTTGAGCTTGAATAATGTTAGCCATATGGTCATTAACACCAGTTCCCAAGAAGATAATCCTATCCATCATCAATCTTGAAAACACATCCATTTGAGCAACATTAAGTTGCCTTTCCTCTACAATATATGGAGTCATCGAAGACTCAATATAACTATCCATATGCATGCTAGAGATTCCTTGATCCTTAACAGCAAACTTTTTAAACTCTTTTCCAGCGTCGAACATATTTACTTTATGATTTTTTTGTTTTGTAAAATTAAACAAGATGAAACTAAAGATGCGACAAAATTGTCGCATCTCTAAAAAATATTCAAAAGAAATTAAAAATTTTCATTGATTATTAAAATCTACTTCTCAGAAGCAATTTTAACAAACTCATCGTATGTTACTTCTTTTGATTCTAACTTACATTTTTCAGATACTAAATCTAAAATCTTATCAGAATACAATTCGTTGTACATTTTCTGTCTTTCATCCTCTTTTTCTAAAACAGTTTTAGCATAATTTTCTAATTCTTGAGCTGGAACCTCCTGACCAAACTGCTTAAAGTTAGCAACAATCATATCTTTTGCTTTATCGACAACTTCAGATTCGTTCACTTTAATATCATGCTCTGAAATTAATTTATTCTCAATTAATTGCCATCTAAAAGTTGAACTATGTTGCTCATAATCCGCTTCAATTTGTTCAATTGTAACAGGCTCCTTTGATGTCGCTTGGATAAACTTCTTCAAAAAAGAATCCGGTAAATCAAATTTAACTGACTCCAGCAGATATTTAATGATATCGTTTCTCAATTTATTTTTTCCTTGACTATCTAACATCCCTTGTGCCTCATCAGCCAATTTATTTCTAAATTCTTCCACTGAATTAACTTTTGCTTCACCGTATAATTTATCAAACAGTTCCTGATTAAGTTCCGCCGCAACCATTCTAGAAATCGAAACTACCTTAAATTTGAATTCTTTTCCTGCAGATTCAATAACAGACTCCTCAACATCCATAAGTTTTGCCACCTCTGAAACTCCCCCATAAATATCTGACACATCAACTACTAACTCCGCATCTGGCTTCGATCCGATTAATCTTTTCTTAAAATCATCAGTAGATCTCTCAACAGAGACGTTTGCCAATTTTGACAAACCACCTTCTTTTATTTTCCCATTTTCTAACTCAGTAATCTCAGACACCACAATATCCTTCTCCTCAATAACATCTCCCGCACCTGCGGTTCCATATCTAGATGTAATTTCCTCTACATATTTATCGATTAAATTTTCATCAGGCTTTATGTCATATGAGATAAATTTTTTGCTCCCAGTTAATTTGATATCAATTTCAGGAGATAGGCCTAAGTCGTATTCAAACACAAATTCTTTTTGAGTATTCCAATCAATATTTTCATCCATTTCTTTGGGTAGAGGTTGACCCAAAACATCTAACTTTTTATCTTTTATATATTTGAAAATACTTTCGTTCGTGAGCTTTTGAATTTCTTCTACTTTTGCGTTAACTCCATACATTTTCTTTATTAGGCCAAATGGAACCTTTCCTGGGCGGAAACCTTGCATCGATGCGCTCTTTTGTTGTTTTTTAAGAAATTGATTAACCTGACCAGTGTAATCGTTTTCAGTAACTTCAACTTTCAATACTGCATTTAATGCGTCAACGTTTTCTTGTATAATATTCATCTTAAAAAATTATTTGGGAGTGTTTTTGTCGGAATAAGTGCGGGTGGAGGGACTCGAACCCCCATGCCGTGAAGCACTAGATCCTAAGTCTAGCGTGTCTACCAATTTCACCACACCCGCTTCTATTAAAAATTCGGTGAACAAAGATACATTTTTTCAATGAACCAAGAAATAAAATAAGTTTTTTTTCCAAATTTATTATAATGTTGATTAGTTCTATAAATAGTTGATAAGTTTTGTGGTTATATTATCGATTTTAAAAAGCATCTGCACTAATTTAGTCTTCCAATTAATTCATTATTATGTTTCAACTCAAAGGAAGATTAAAAGAAGTTAAAGAAACCAGACAGGTTTCAGAGAAGTTTTCAGTAAGAGAGTTTGTTCTTACCGACGAATCATCTCAATACCCCCAGCACATTCAATTTCAAGCTACTCAAGATAGGTGTGCTTTGTTGGATGGATTTCAAGCAGGAAGTGAGATAACTGTAAACTTTAATATCAGAGGTAGGGAATGGACATCTCCGCAAGGTGAAGTAAAATATTTTAATTCCTTAGATGCATGGAGAATAGAAACTGCAGATGCTGTCCCAGCACCTATATCAGCTGATATACCCCCTGCAGCAACAATTGATGGAGGTGATGATGATTTACCATTCTGAATCTAAAACTCTATTTGTTAAATTAAAAGAAAAAAAGAGAAATTAAATTTCTCTTTTTTTCTTTTAATTAACCTACTGGTTTCAACCTTTCAAATACTCCAAGACTAATCTTATTTTTCCATAATCTACAGCTCCACGCAAAGCATCAAAAATGGGTTTTAATTTATTCTCTTTTGGGTTTTTCTTTAAGTAATCCTCCACCTTCTTAAATTCAGAAAAAGGAACAAACCTGCTGATGTCTTTTAATTTGCCTACACTAAAAAGATGAGCTATGTGAGAATAAATTGTTGTTTCCTTTAGCCCTCTTTGATCCGATATTTCAACAACACTTAATCCTTTAAGTAGTAAAGACCATGTTTCTTTGTAAGAATCACCTTTTTTATTTTTATTCCGATTGACAAACTCAATAATAATATTGACAAATTGTTCTCCATACTTTTTGTATTTGTGCTCACCGACACCACTGATTGACAAAAGTTGCGATTCAATTTGAGGTTTCCTTGCTGACATAGATTTAAGAGTTGCATCGCTAAATATTAAGTAAGGAGGTCTACCCTCCTCTCTTGCTATTTTGGATCTTACCTCTCTTAATAAATGAAACAACTCCTCATTTTGATTAACCTCCTGCGATTTAGTGACTGATTTTATTTCCTGATGGTGCTTATCCATCTGCTTGGAGTCTACCAGATCAACTTTTTTTCCTTTGAATAAGACGTCCCTACTCAAAGCAGTAAGCCTTAGCTTATTATGATCATCATATGCCACCTCAAAAAACCCTAAACTTAATAATTGCAGCATAAAATTTTGCCAGTCTTTGAAGGTTAATTTATTACCAACTCCAAAGGTTTTTAATTCATGATATCCTTTTTGATACATTTCTGGACGAGAACTACCTTTTAGCAATTCAATAACAACTCCAACAGGCTCTTGTTCATTTACACGTGCAATAGCACTCAATGCCATTTGAGCAATACTGGTGCCATCAAATAATTTAGGAGGATTCTTGCAAACATCGCAATTACCGCAATTATTTTCTAAAATCTCCCCAAAGTAGGATAGCAGAATTTTCCTTCTGCAAATTCTAGCTTCAGTAAAATCTTGCATTCTTCGAAGCTTTGCTGCTTGAAATTCTTTTTGACCACTTTGTTCAACAAATTGATTCAATTGAACAACATCAGCATAACTGTAAAACAATAGAGTATCTGATGGTAAACCATCTCTACCCGCCCTTCCAATTTCCTGATAGTATCCCTCAATGTTTTTTGGTAAGTTATAATGAATGACAAACCTCACGTTTGATTTGTCGATTCCCATTCCGAAAGCAACAGTTGCGCAAACTATTTTAATTTTATCGTTTATAAAATCTTCTTGAGTTTTTTCGCGTTCTTTTGAACTCAAACCAGCATGATAGGCAGCAGCAGAGAGACCTTGTGCTTTTAATTTTAGGGCAATATTTTCAGTGCTTTTACGACTGAGGCAATAAATTATTCCCGATTCGTTCACTTTTTGCAATAAAAAGTCAAGAATTTTATCAAATCTCTTTTTGCCCGGAAGTACTTGCAAATTCAAATTAGGACGATCAAAAGAAGCCACAAAAACAGCTGGTTTATTAAGAACTAAACGTTTGGTAATATCCTTTCGTGTCAATTTGTCTGCCGTCGCGGTAAGCGCAACGAAAGGCACTTTATCAAAACGACTCCTTAATAAACCCAATTGTGCATATTCAGGCCGAAAATCATGACCCCATGAAGATATACAATGGGCCTCATCCACAGCAATTAAACTTATTTGTAAAGTTTGAAGAAAGGATAAAAAATGATCTGAAATTAATTTCTCGGGAGAAACGTAAAGTAATTTAATTGCTCCACACTCTAATGACCGAAATACTAATTCTTGCTCCGATACAGTTTGAGATGAATTAATAAAATCAGCGGAAACTCCGTTACCTTTTAACCCTTCCACCTGATCTTTCATGAGCGCAATTAGAGGAGAGACAACAATTGCAACTCCTTCTCTCAATAATGCTGGAATTTGAAAACACAAAGACTTTCCTCCTCCAGTAGGCATTAAAGCTAAAACGTCTTGATTATTTAATATTGATTCAATAATCTCCCATTGAAAAGGACGAAAATCATCATAGCCATAAACAGATTTGAGTATTTTTTTTGCTTCGATTTTCACGCTTCAAAGATAGCGGTTAAAATAGCTTTAATATTCCTTTAAAACAGAATCTTATTAAAAAAGAGTAATGATAATTTCCTGCAATGACATTGGAATGTTAAATTTGCACAAATTCTAAACGAAAACTCTCGAAAACGAGACTTTAAATTCAAGTAAAATGGAAATATTGATGATAGTGGTATTTATTTTGGGGTATTTAATGATTGCCTTAGAACATAAGATACACATAGATAAAGCCCCTACGGCGCTTATCACAGGAATGATTTGTTGGGCTTTGTATTCATTTTTTCTCGCTGATGTAAGTGCGTCCTCAGAATTAGCACATCATGTTTTAGCTCACGGAAACTCAGGTAACGCTGGTTTATATCATCACATGTACGACATCGCAAACATTCTTCTTTTTCTACTTGGAGCAATGACAATAGTTGAAACTATTGATGAACACCATGGTTTTAAAATTATTACAGATAAAATCAAAACAACCAATAAAGTAAAACTATTATGGACAATAGCCATTTTATCCTTTTTCTTCTCCGCTTTATTGGACAATTTAACTACAGCTATTGTTATGATTTCATTACTCAGAAAATTAGTTGGTGACAAACAAACAAGGTGGTTATTTGCAGGGGTTGTTGTTATTGCAGCAAATGCTGGTGGCGCATGGTCAGTAATTGGTGATGTAACTACTACGATGCTTTGGATAGGAGGTCAATTAACTGATCCAATAGGTATTGCTATTCCCTCTCTAATAATACCGTCATTTGTTGCATTACTAGTTCCTTTAATAATCTTAAGTTTCACTGTTAAAGGAGAAGTTAGTCGTCCCGAAGATGATAGTTCAAATGGAAATAAATTTGATACAACAAAAGGCGAAAAAATCACATTGTTGGTTGTAGGAGTTTTGGGATTACTATTTGTTCCTATATTCAAAACCCTAACTCATTTACCTCCTTTTACAGGGATGATGTTATCCTTAGGAATTGTTTGGACACTCACAGAGATTATTCATCGCAAAAAAGAGACTAACCATAAAAAACACTTATCAGTAATTTCTGTTTTGAGAAAGGTAGATACATCATCTGTACTTTTTTTCTTAGGAATTCTTTTGGCGGTAGCCGCATTACAAGAAATCGGTCACCTGAATATAATGGCAGAATGGTTGTCCGACACATTACAAAATAATTATGCCATCAACATGTCTATAGGTTTCTTATCTTCTATTGTTGATAATGTTCCATTAGTAGCAGCTGCTCAAGGAATGTATAAACCTCAAATGATTGAAGCTGCTCAAGCCATTGGTGATGCTTCTCCATTAATAGATTTCTTACCTAACGGAACTTTTTGGGAATTTTTAGCATTGTGTGCGGGAACTGGTGGATCTTGTTTAATAATCGGCTCTGCTGCAGGTGTAGCCGTAATGGGATTAGAAAAAATAGACTTTATTTGGTACCTTAAAAAGATTAGTTTATTAGCTATTGTTGGTTATGTAGCAGGTGCTGCAACCTACATTTTACTATTGGTATAATAAAAGACTTTAAATTGTCGTTAAACATTCATTAACAATAAATTATGTTAGGAAACTTATTTAAATTACAGCTTGTTGAAACGGGAAACGTTTCTATACCATCATCCTCTGATTCGACCATTACAGCCGGACTTGAAAACACATCAAATGTAACATCAGATGGAATTTTAATTATTGATTTAATTATTGACTCATGGCCCATTATGTTGCCTCTTTTTGTGTTATCGATTATTGCGGTT
>MDSV01222515.1_pt1 | contig 11257 bp, 10 predicted proteins | sample 810851 | NCBI WGS metagenome assembly MDSV01 (sample SAMN05326640, study PRJNA326480) | marine metagenome | isolation source: seawater | place: Atlantic Ocean: North East | collected 2012 | reverse complement strand
GAGAGGCAGTCGCGGCACAGCTGATCCAGCTGGAACTGAGTCAGCTCCAGATCCAGCTTTCCCGCTTCTATTTTGGAGTAATCAAGAATGTCGTTGATGATGCGAAGTAACGCGTTGCCAGAGTTGGAGATAACATTAACGTGCTGGCGTTGCTCTGCATCCAGATTGCAGTCCTGCAACAGGGCGGCAATACCCAGAACCCTGTTCATAGGGGTACGTATTTCGTGGCTCATGGTGGCCAGAAACCTGCTCTTCGCTTTATTGGCTTCTTCCGCCTGAATGACCTGTTGCCGGGTCTTCAGGTCTTCGATTTCGGATTGCAGTTTCAACTCCAGATAGCGGGCATGTTCCGCCGCCACACTGCGCTCACTTTCCAATGCCTTTTGTTGTGCCTGCTCCCGGGCCTCACGCTTGATATTGATGCGGTCCGCCAGGGCAAAAGCCAGCAGCACCACCTCCAGAGAAGAGCCGTTTTGAATGGCGTGCTCGATCAACAGGCTGCTGGGGATCAAGCCGAATTTATTCAGTGAATTCAGCAACCAGGACGCGATCAGGCAGAAGAACCCCAGGCAGTAGTAACGGGCCACCCGCTGTCCCTGCAGCAGCATGTATAGGCCAATAGCCACACTCGCCACTGCGCTTACCAGTCCGAACACGCCCGTAATGGTAATAGCAGTGTGATAAGGCAACACCAGGCAACTCAGCATCAGTGACAGCCAGATCCAGAACAGGGAAAGCTGTATCCAATACAGCAAGCGGGCGCGGTTTTTTATGTCCAGCAGGGAATTGGCGAACAACATGCTGCTACAACCAAACACGGCAATACCAACCGGCGTCATCCACTGGTTTACCCCCGGGCTCTGGGGCCAGAGATATTGAAAGCCAATACCCTGCACCGCGGCGTTATAGAGCAGTCCGCTGAACAACACACTGCTGTAGTAGAGGTAGCTGGGGTGACGCACGATGGTAAAGATCAGCAGATTGTAGATGATCATCACGGCCATCACGCCGTAGTAGGCACTCTCCAGCATTGATACGGCGTGCTGCTCCTGGAAAAAGAAATCCCGGTTCCAGACTTGCAACGGCGCCTGCAGGGCGCCTTCGGTCTGCACCCGCACATAGAGAGTGATCCGTTCACCGGGTTCAACGGCAAAGGGGAACAGAAAGTGATGATGACGCACCGGGCGATGGGCGAACGGAAAACTGTCACCGGTCCGGTAATAGGCGGTAAAAGCGCCGAGGCGCTCCACAAACACCTCCACCTCATCCAGCGCCGCTTAGGGCGGATCCAGCATCAGCAGCTGGCGGGCCAATCCTTCATTCCGCACTTGCAAGCGTACCCACAGAGGTGATTGATCGAAGCCATAGGACTGGTTGCTGGATTCCGGTATAGGCCAGCTTTCGGGCGCGAGTTCGCGAATTTCATGGATGCTGAGTTCGGCGCTGGGGTCCAGATAGTGTTGCACGGGGATGGCACTGGGGCCCTGGAGGAAAGTATCAGAGACCGTTACCGGGGGTAGCGCCTGGGCCGGGGTCGGTAGAAAGAGCAGGAAACACAGGCAAAGCTGCGATAGCAGATAATTCCTTAGGGTTGGAGAAAAGCGTTCCATTCGCGGTCTGGCCTGGTCATATATTGATCTAACTATAGACCATACAAAAACGAGATCCAGTTCACATTTTGCCCTTGGCTAGGGGGCGGCCGTTGTTGGCGGAGATGGACAAGCAGGCACAGCACAATCCACTGGGTGATGGGAGTCCGGTTGAGGTTTACCGGGGGACAATTCCTGCAGTGTATCCCGGAATGCCGCGTGTTTCGGAGCCAGTTCTATGGCGCAGAGGGCGGCGGTTTGCGCCGCCTTTGGGCAGCCCGCAGCGTCCAGTGCGTAGGCCAGGTTGTTCCAGCCGGCTGCCAGCTGTGGTCGCAGGGCCAATACCCGGGTGAAGAGATCGATAGCGGCCTGCCACTGCTGCCGCCCCAGTTCCTGGTTAGCCAAAGCAAAATAGGCCAGGGGCTCCTGCGGCCAGGTTTCTATCGCGGTGCGGTGGGCGCGGCGGGCAGCGGCCGGGTTGCTGCTTTCCAGGCTGCTGGCAAGTCTGAGGTAGGTCATGGGCTGCGCAGTGGCCGGTATTTTCCGTGGCGGCAGGATCACCCGGCCCCAGCGCTCACTGCGTTGCCAGGTGGTATCAAACAGGGTGAATCCGGTGATGCGGCGGGGCAGATTGCCGGAACGTAAAATCAGTTCCCGCTGGGGCAGGCTGTAACCCACCACCACCGCAAAATGCCATCTGGGATACCAACTGGTGCCCAGGTTCTGCAGCACCAGTACCGGATTCCCGGCGGCGATCTCCCGCAGCAGATCTTCAAAAGCGTTGATCGGGTAGCTGATCAGCCCCCGGCGGCGGCTGGCCACATCCATTTCCACCGGGAAACTGCCTGCGGCCCCGGGCGAAAACACCTGTCGGGCCAGGCTATCAGTGTCCGCCTGCAGGCCGTGATACTGCAGCACCATGGCCATGGCGGCGGGACCGCACTGAAAGGCGGGTTGATCAATAAACGGGGTCTCGGTAATTTCCGCCTGCGGGGGCAGGCTGGCACTGAATTCCGGCGTCAGGGTCACCGGCGGGTGCAGGGAACAGCCTGCCAGCAGCAGGCTGATCCCCAGCCACCACCATCGCACTAGCTGTTAATGGGCTTGATGGCAGGGAAGATATTGGTGGTACCCAGCAGATCCAACAGGATCAGAATCACAAACACCACCACGACCACGCCCAGGGCGCTGCCGCCGGCCTGCATGTCCGCCAGTTGCTGCTGGAATGCCTGCAGTTCCGTCGGGCTCATGGCATCAATCCGGGCCTGCACATCCGCTTCGGCAACCCCCAGTTGAGCCAGGGCTGAGCGGGCTTCCTCCCGCTCCAGCAGTGCCATGACCTGCTGCCGGGTGGCTGTTTCCGCTTCCTGATCCAGCAGGCTTTGGGTTGAAACCACGGCGGCCTGGGCACTGGCGCCGAAAATGCTGACCACAACCATGACACCGGCCAGCAACCGGGCCAGGGCCCGCTGGTAACCATTGAATCGACTCACATTGAACTCCTTAAGGTTTTGATAAGTGGTGCTAATAATAATGTAATTGAAGCAACGAAACAGTGCTTAGTCGGCATCCTCACTCTGACCCGGCACTTGTTGTTCCAGTTCCCGCAGCTGGCGCTCCAGGTCCTCCAGTCGCTGGCGGGTGCGGGCCAGAACTTTGGTTTGTACCTCAAATTCCTCCCGCGTCACCAGTTCCAGGCGCGACAGGGATTCCCGCAATACCGCGCCAAGGTTGTGGCGCAGGTCCTGGCCCAGATCGCCAACTTCCGCCGGCAGACGTTCCTGCAGGCGCTCCAGAATTCGGTTTACTAGGTTTTCCTGACGGTTCATTATGACTCCTGATCGATCCCAGCGGCAGTGTACCACGACCGCCGCCGGTGTCACCCGGGGCGCTCAAATCGGGCGTCCGCACCAAAAAGATGCAGCCCTCCGTTGGAGCATGCTATTTTTTGGTGCGATATAATGGGGCGATCATGGCGGTGACACCGTAGCTTTCCATGGTTAACCCCTTGATACTTCGCAAGTAAAACTAATAGGCATGGTTTGTGCTAACTCATCGGCATGTTCCGCGATTGGGCAGCATGCTGGGCGTTTGCACTGATTTGCGAATACGGGACCTTAGCAACCTTATAGCTTTCGAGCATTAATAGGAGATGTTCATATGAAACTGGTTACTGCTGTAATCAAACCATTCAAACTCGATGACGTGCGTGAGGCACTGTCTGAAATTGGGGTTCAGGGTATCACGGTGACTGAAGTAAAAGGCTTTGGTCGTCAGAAAGGCCACACCGAACTGTATCGCGGTGCAGAGTATGTGGTGGATTTCCTCCCCAAAGTCAAAATCGAGGTGGCGGCTTCTGACGATCTGTTGGATCAGGTGATTGAGTCAATCAGCAAGGCTGCCAACACCGGCAAGATCGGTGACGGGAAGATCTTTGTCACGCCATTGGAGCAGGCGATTCGTATCCGTACTGGCGAAACCGGTACCGACGCGATCTAACGACGTTTTCACCTAAAAATCCATGCCTATTTCTTTTTACTTTTGCGGAGGCTAAACCGTGGAAAACAATCTGTTTCACCTGCAATATGCAATGGACACCTTTTATTTTCTGGTGTGCGGCGCACTCGTAATGTGGATGGCGGCCGGGTTCGCCATGCTCGAATCCGGACTGGTCCGGTCCAAGAACACCACTGAAATTCTCACCAAGAACGTCGCGCTGTATGCCATTTCGTGCATCATGTACCTGGTGTGCGGTTACTACATTATGTACGACGGCGGCGTGTTCCTGTCCGGCATTGCCGACGTGGACGTGGAAGGCGTGCTGGGGGAGTTCGCCGGTCGTGAAGACGGTTTTGAGGGTGGCTCCATTTACTCCGGTGCCTCCGACTTCTTCTTCCAGGTGGTGTTCGTGGCCACAGCCATGTCCATTGTCTCCGGTGCAGTGGCAGAGCGCATGAAGCTGTGGGCATTCCTGGCCTTCGCCGTGGTGATGACCGGTTTCATCTACCCCATGGAAGGCAGCTGGACCTGGAACGGTGCCGACGTGTTTGGCATGTATAACCTGGGCGACCTGGGCTTCTCTGACTTCGCCGGTTCCGGCATCGTTCACATGGCGGGTGCCGCCGCGGCGCTGGCCGGTGTGATCCTGCTGGGTGCCCGTAAAGGCAAATACGGTCCCAATGGCGCGGTGAATGCTATCCCCGGTGCCAACCTGCCGCTGGCCACTCTGGGTACCTTTATCCTGTGGATGGGCTGGTTCGGTTTCAACGGGGGTTCGGTCCTGAAGCTGGGCGATATCGCCAACGCCAACGCCGTTGCCGTCGTATTTCTCAACACCAACACTGCGGCTGCCGGTGGCGGTATTGCGGCCCTGATCACGGCCCGCCTGCTGTTCGGCAAGGCCGACCTCACCATGCTGTTGAACGGTGCCCTGGCCGGCCTGGTGGCCATCACCGCTGAGCCCTCCACCCCCACTCCGCTGCAGGCAACCATCTTCGGTGCCGTGGGTGGCGTGCTGGTAGTGTTCAGTATCCTGGTACTGGACAAACTGAAAATCGATGACCCGGTGGGAGCCATCTCCGTCCACGGTACCTGTGGTCTGCTGGGCCTGTTACTGGTGCCCCTTACCAATGACGGTGTCAGCTTCAGCGGCCAGATCATTGGTGCCCTCACTATCTTCATCTGGGTGTTCGTGGCCTCTCTGATCGTCTGGGGCATCCTCAAGGCGGTGCTGGGACTGCGGGTTTCCGAAGAGGAAGAGTTCGAAGGCGTGGATCTGGCGGAATGTGGTATGGAAGCCTATCCGGAGTTTACCGGCAGCGGTAAATAATACGCCCCACTGTCACTACCGGCAGTGCAGGAAAGGCCCCCTCGGGGGCCTTTTTTTGTGACATTCTTGTGGTGTCGAATAGTTTGACAGAGTTCACATTCTGGATTTTCAAGTCGTTGATTTATAAGAAAATAAATAATGGCAAAAAAATTGCTTAAGAGGAGGCGGGGGAATCCCCGCTCATTTAATTGGAGGAAACAAGCATGAAAACTGTAAAAGGCCTAGTGGCTGCCGCCGCGGTTGCTGTCTCCGCCTCCAGCTTCGCATTGCCTTATTATGAATCATATGAGGGGCAACAAGTCGTTGGGGAAGGGAAAAGCTACGATTTCGGCTTTGATATGTGGTATGACAACAGCTATTACGGCGTGGGTACCAATTCCAGCCTGGCGCTGACCAACGATGCGGCTGGCGCGTTTGATCCCTGGACGTCCGCTGTGCTGAGCATTGGCTTGTCCTCAGGAGACAAGGCCTGGGAAAAAACCACCGTATCCATGAGCGCCTGGACCAAAGGCGGTGAAGAACTGTTTGAACTGGGTACTTACACCTGGAATGGCAAAAGCAAAAACAGCGGCAAGCTGGAATTCGAACATGTGTTCACCAGCGATCAGCTGCTTACTCTGGAAGACCAGGGATGGGGTGAGGTTTCTATTAAAGCGTCTTCCACCTGGTTTGGAAACTACAACGACTTCGCAATTAACTACGTGGGTATGACGGTCAACACCGAAGACAGCGGCAGCACTCCGGTGCCGGAGCCGTCTTCCATCGCGTTGCTGGGTCTGGGCCTGTTGGGTCTGGGCTATGCCCGCCGTCGGGTTGGACGGGGCTGATAAAACGTCTTTCCCTTTGGTTGTTTATTGACCCGGCCTCACCGCCGGGTTTTTTTACACCCGTTACTCCCGGGCGCAGGTTGACCTGAATAAACCGCGTACAGTTCGCCGTTATAGGTGGTTAAGAATTCGGCAGAAATCGGTTAATGTATAGGCAGTCTGGTCCGCAGTTTGGAGAGCCAGTGAGTGATGATATTAAGTCGGGTTTTTATGTTATTGGGGGCAGTGGCCACGCCGCTATTATTGGTTGCCAATGTGGCGGTGGCCGGCGTTTATCGGTGGGTGGATGAGTCCGGCCAGGTCCACTTCTCGGACCAGGCGCCGCCTCAGGTGCGGGCGGAGCGCCTGGATATCCCGCCGGCGGAGCCGGCCACCGGGGCGCCGGAGGAATCTGCCGCGGAGCGCCTGCAGCGGCAAAAAAGACTGGTGAACATGCTGGAAGAGGAACGCCTGGCCCGGGAACAGGCCAAGGCGGAACAGCTGGCCCGGGCCAGGGAACAGGCGCTGCATTGCGAGCGCTTCAGGAACCGCCTCAGTTATCTCGAACGCTACAACCGGTTCTATGATGAAAATGAGGATGGCACCCGGGACTATCTGACCGACGAAGAGGCGGACGCATTTCGCGCCCGTCTCAAGCAGCAATACCGGGACGAATGTGGCGACCTCTGAGTCTGCCCGTTAGCTATTCAGATCCCGCTTCATAAATTCCGGTTGCGCCAGGGCGCCCAGATGGATTTCCCGGTTGTAGTAGTCGGTGGCAAAGGATTTTTCTGCCACGTCCCGCTCGCGGAACCGGGTTAACGGGGTTTTGACACTGGCCATGGTGCAGGACCACCAGCCGCTGGGGTACACCGGTTGCGGGAAGGTCAGGGTATGCTGGTGCTCGAACCCGGCCGCCGCCATGTCCTGATGGATTTTACGGATGATACTCTGGCTATGCAGCAGGGGTGACTCACTCTGCTGCACCAGGATGCCCTCCGGGGCCAGCGCCCGCAGGCAGTCCCGATAGAAATCCACCGCAAACAAACCTTCCGCCGGACCCACCGGGTCGGTGCTGTCGATGATCACCGCATCCAAGGCGCCGGGTTCGCAATTCTTGATCCAGGCAATGCCGTCATCAAATAACAGGCTGGCCCGGGGATCGTCGTTGGATTCGCACAGCTCCGGAAACCACTGTTGCGAGGCCCAGGTCACCCGCTCGTCAATATCGATCTGGGTGCAGCGTTCCACACCCGGATGTTTCAGTACCTCCCGCAGAGTACCGCAATCACCGCCGCCCACAATGGCCACCTGACGGGGGTGCGGGTGGGTGAACAAAGCCGGATGGGACATCATCTCGTGGTACAGGAAGTTGTCCCGGGAGGTCAGCATCACGCAGCCATCCAGTACCATCAGCCGGCCAAAGGTTTTGGTCTGGTATACGTCCAGGGTTTGATAGCGGGTCTGTTCGTGGTGCAGCCTGGCGGTGATTTCCAGGCCGAAGGCGGTGCCTTCGTCACCAAATTGCTCAGTAAACCAGTCGGACTGGGATGGATTGCTCATGCTTCAATGCTCCCGATGCGGTAGGGTTGGCTGCGGGTCGCAAAATACCGCAAAATGGCGCGATCACCAAGCGCTTTCGACCAGGGTTGTCAGGCCCTACAATAACGCCCTTCAGTCACTCCGGCAATCTGGAGCCCAAGGCATGTCCCACTCCCATATTCATCAGGCACGAGACACTTACAGTATTGATAACTGGAGCGAAGGTTATTTCGATATTAACGATGGGGGGCAACTGGATGTGGGGGTTGGGGGCAGCCGGGTTCCACTGCAGAAGATTTTGGCGGCGGCCCGCGGGAATGGCCTGAGAACGCCTCTGCTGATCCGTTTCGTGGATATTCTGCGGGATCGGGTGGCCAGGCTCAGTAACGCCTTCGCCCGCGCCATGGACACCCTGGATTATCGCGCGGCCTACACCGCGGTCTACCCCATCAAAGTGAATCAGCAGCGCCAGGTGGTGGAGGAGATCTACCGGGGTGCAGTGGCCGATCCCCGCTGTGGGGTGGGTCTGGAGGCCGGCAGCAAGCCGGAGTTAATGGCGGTGTTGGGACTGAGCCGGGGGGACTCAGTCATTGTCTGCAATGGTTATAAAGACCGGGAGTTCGTGCGACTGGCTTTGATTGGCGAAAAGATGGGGCGCCGGGTGTATATCGTGGTGGAGAAAATGAGCGAGTTGGAGCTGGTGCTGGAGGAGGCCGCGGCTATGGGAGTGGCGCCACGCATTGGTGTCAGGGCCCGGCTCAGTTCTATCGGTAAGGGCAACTGGCAGAACACCGGGGGTGAGAAATCCAAGTTCGGCCTTTCCGCCACTCAGATTCTGGAAGTGGTGTCCACCCTCAAAGCTCGGGGTGCGGAAGAGCGTCTGCAGTTGCTGCATTTTCATCTGGGATCGCAGATCTCCAATATCCGGGATATCCAGCGGGGCATGAAAGAAGCGGCCCGCTACTATTCCTCCCTGCGGGAAGCCGGTTGTCCGGTGCAGGTGGTGGACGTGGGGGGCGGCCTGGGGGTGGACTATGAAGGTACCCGCTCCCGCAGTTTCTGCTCCATGAATTATTCCATGGAGGAGTATGCCTACAATATATTGCTGGCGTTACAGGAAGTCTGTACACGGGATCAGTTGCCGCTGCCGGACGTGATTTCCGAATCCGGGCGGGCACTGACGGCCCATCATGCCGTGCTGGTGAGCAATGTGATCGGTATCGAAAGCCCGGCCATGGACCATCCCCAGGAACCCCGCGATGATGCGCCGGTGGTATTGCAGGAACTGGCCCGCTGCTATCACGAAATTGAAGGCACCCGCCGTGGCCGTTCCTTGACGGAGCTTTACCACGAAGTGCTCTACCGGCTGGGTGAAGCTCAGGAAATGTATGTGCACGGTTTGTTAAGCCTGGGCCACAAAGCGCAGGCGGAGCAGATCTACGGGGCGGCCTGTCAGGTTCTGCTGGGCAAACTGGATCTTGCATCCAGAGCCCATCAGGACATCCTCAACGAACTGAATGAGAAACTGGCGGACAAGATTTTCCTGAATTTTTCGCTGTTTCAGTCCATTCCCGACGCCTGGGGTATCCAGCAGGTTTTCCCGGTACTGCCGCTACAAGGTCTTGACCGGCCACTCACCCGCCGCGGCGTGGTGCAGGATATCACCTGTGATTCCGATGGCCGCATTGATCAGTACGTGGATACCCATGACCTGGCCACCAGCCTGCCAATACCCGCGTTTAGCGAAGATGATGATGTCTTCCTCGCCATATTTATGGTGGGAGCGTATCAGGAGATTCTCGGGGACATGCACAATTTGTTTGGGGATACGGATGCGGTGGATGTGGCACTGGATGATGCCGGGGGATTCAGGCTGGTGAACACCCTCAAAGGTGATACCGTGGATCATATCCTGCGTTATGTGCAGTTCGATACCATGCAACTGCAGCAGCAGATTCATCAGCAATTACTGGCCACGGATTTGAGCCGGGAGGACCAAGCGGCATTTTTGGCGGAATTGCGTGAGGGGCTGACCGGGTATACGTATCTGGAGTGAGTCGGTAGTAGAGTATGAAGTAATGCTTGCCCCTTAGCCCAACTGCGAAATGATGGATAGATATACCCATATGGCAAACCTTGCTCTGGTTGCGTTTTAAACAGTCGATTGCGTATTGAGCGTCGACTTTTCTTACGGGTCAATTGAACGAATTTTGAATGAATACCGCATTGGCTAAGCAGTTTCAATGATTTGCGGGTATTGGTCTGAAGCTTGCTTCAAGCCTGCGCAGAAACTCAATGAATTTTTGAGTTGCAAAAATGTTTTCTCAACGTTATTTATAAGGACGTTGGGTTGGAATTTTAAAACTGATTGCTGAAAGCCGGGCTTGGATTGGGGAAGCTCTCAAAGAGCGGCATGGAACTGCGCAATGTCATTGGGGTGTAATAAAAAACAAAACTCTTACCGCGCACATTTCAATGGTGCCCAGATCGGGGATCCCCCATTGTTTTCGTTTCATCTATTTGATTTATTTTCCTTGCATTCCGGTGCGTCATTCCGACGTCACAGCTTTCGTGTGAAGTGAACAGGAATTCTTTGTATGAAGAATTGCTGAAGGGAGTCAGGTGCTCATTCCACAGGGATCTGGCGATACGTTGATGAATCAGAAGTGCTACTAAGATAAGGAATGATCGCAATGTTCAAAGATCAAGAGCTGACCGCTGCTGTACGGGAAGATGAAAGCAAATCACTGGTAATCATCAGCTCGGGAGTGGAGCGAATGGAGCATTTGTGCTCTGGTCTGCTGCCGGGTGCTTCAGTATTCATTGTTGACAGTATTGATGGCTTTGCGCATCAGCTGGATTGTCTGGTTAGCGCGAAAGAGCGTTTCGTCTCGGTGCATTTGATTACTCACGGCCGTGCTGGTGGTCTGCAACTGGGCGATCAGTGGTTTGACAACTTATTGTTGAGTACCCGGCCTGAAATTGCATGTGCTTTGCAGAGCGTGGCAGCGCCTGATGCCTCCCTGGTGCTCTACGGCTGTGAAGTGGCAAAGGGGAATCAGGGTCAACAGTTTTGTGAGGCTTTGGAGCGGGTCACTGGATTATCGGTACGTGCGGCTTCTGACAAGGTCGGGGCGCCTGCGCTGGGTGGGCAGTGGGAGCTTGACTATGGCCCGCAGCCATGGAGCGGTTGGGCAATAACGGAATCCTGCCGGGGCAGTTACAGTGGGGTTTTTGCTTCGGTGGTGACGGTGACCGACGTTCGCGTAACGGAGTCGGATGGCAGCTTCAGCCCGACGATGGAGTTTACGGTCAACCTGTCAGAGGCGTCGCTGGACGATATTACCATTGACTACCAGACCCTCAGTGGTACGGCGATCGAGGGCAGTGACTATATAGGTGCGACGGGCACGCTGACGATTGCGGCGGGCGAGACCAGTGGGATTATATCGGTCACCACCTACGGTTACTCGGAAGAAGAGTTCGATGAG
>MDSV01213703.1_pt1 | contig 11258 bp, 9 predicted proteins | sample 810851 | NCBI WGS metagenome assembly MDSV01 (sample SAMN05326640, study PRJNA326480) | marine metagenome | isolation source: seawater | place: Atlantic Ocean: North East | collected 2012 | reverse complement strand
ATTCAACTTCAGTCTAAAAAGACACGATTTAATCAACCTGAGAAGATAAATTTTATAATACCTGAAGGATATGAAAATTGTAGATAAAATACTTTTAATTTATTTATTATCCACATCCATTGGTTTTTCGCAAACAACTAGTGATAAGTTGAAAAGAGAGCAATCTAGGTTGGAGCAGAAAATATCTGACACAAAATTTCTTTTATCTAAAAGTAAATCTGCTAAAGAGGCATCATTAGATGAACTAAAGGTTATTGAAAATCAAATTTTTTATCGCGAGCAGTTATTAAAAAATTATGATAATCAAATTCGCGCAGCTGAATTAACTTTAAAAAGCAAAGTTCAACAGATAGACCTATTATATGAAAAGATAGACCAACTAAAAAAACAATATCAAAGGTTGTTAATATATGCATATAAGAACCGTAATATATATGGAAAAATGATGTTTATTTTCTCTTCTGGTAGTTATTTCGAAGCTTTAAAGAGAATAAAATACTTAGAGTATATTGCAGAAATTCAAGAAAAACAATTTTTAGCTATAAGACAACACCAAGCATTAATAGAGGAAGAGATAATTGTGATTGAGAACGAAAAAGAGAATAAACGTGCAATTATTCAAGAGAAATTAGATGAGAAGTCTCAAATTGAATTTGACCGAAAAAAACAAGAATATTTATATCAAAAATTTAAAAATGAAGAAAATGTTTTAATCTCAAAATTAGCTAAAGAAGAGAGATTAAAGAAAAAATTAAGAGATAGAATTAATGAAGCAATTCGTCAAGAAATTGCAGCTGAAGCAGCTAGAAGAAAGAAAGAAGAAGAACGCTTAGCATCTTCGGATAAAAATAACAACTTGAATTCGTCAAGTGAAGAATCAATATTTTCAGAGACTAAAGAATCGTATAAATTAAATGCTTCTTTTGAGAAAAATAAAGGTCGATTACCTTGGCCAGTTGAGAGAGGTAATATTACAGAAAGATTTGGTAAGAATTCGCATCCAACATTGAAAAACGTCACAACAAACAATCGAGGTATTGATATTAGTACCTCTAAAAATTCTAAAGTAAGATCTGTATTTAAGGGTAGGGTAACTAGTGTATTGAAAATCCCAGGAGCAGGGAAAGTTATTATTATTAAACATGGAAATTATCGGACAGTTTATAGTAACCTTCAAGACACTTATGTTAAGACTGGTATGAGTATAGATACAAAAAAAGTAATAGGGACTTTATTATTGAGTGAGTCTGTTAATATGTCAATTGCCCATTTTGAAATACATCATGTCATAGGAAGTAAAGTAACTTGTTTAAATCCAACTCTTTGGATTTCTCATTAAATAATACATATATTGATAATACATTTTACTTAAGCTATGAATAAAAAGATACAAACTGCCGAAAGAGTTTCACATCAAGATAAATCTGATAATTATGTTTTTCAAAGAAGTATTTTAGCTTATTATGAAACTAAAAAATTAATTTCAGGGAATGTTTTAGAAATTGGAACAGGAAGTGGTTATGGTATAGAAGTTTTAAGTCCTAGTGTCGATTCATTTTTAACTATTGATAAGTTCCCATCTATGACGGGGTTAAAATCAAGTGAAGAAATCAAAAATGTTGATTTTCGTCAAATGACTGTGCCGCCTTTAGAAAATATTCCAGATAATTATTTTGATTTTGTAGTTTCATTCCAAGTTATAGAACATATAAATAGTGATGTAGAGTTCGTAAAAGAAGTACATAGGGTTTTAAAAAAAGGAGGTAAGTTTATTTTAACGACACCAAATAAAAAAATGTCTTTGACTAGAAACCCTTGGCATATTCGTGAGTATACTATTGAAGGGCTAAGAAAAATATTGTTAGGACATTTTAGCATTGTTAATGCTCAGGGTGTATTTGGTAATAATAATGTTATGAAATATTACCTAGAAAACAAAAAATCAGTTCAGAAAATAAAAAGGTTTGATTTTTTAAATTTAGAGTATAATCTTCCGAGATGGCTTTTCCAAATACCTTATGATATTCTAAATAGAATGAATAGAAAAAAACTTTCTAATAGAGGAGTTAATATTAAAATGGATGATTATTATTTAGCATTAGCTAAAGAAGATTGTATTGACTTATTTTATATTGCAGAAAAGTAATATTTTAGGTTTGTTTTAATTTTACTTTATTGTATTGTTCTAAAGCAATAAAACTAGCACAAAAAACCCAAATTGGAATAGATGCTTTGTCAGTATCTAGATAGTTGTTTAAAACACCATGAATAAAGTAAGTGGATAACGATATAATCATTGATAAAATGATTGTTTTCATCTCTAGGTCTTCTATTGGCCATGAATAATATAATTTTATTCCTTTATAGAATATAGTAAGCACAATAGCTAAAAAAGATAAGAAACCAACAATGCCTGTTTCAGATAGTGGACCTAAATATTCACTGTGAGCATTACCCGCAGTACCAAAATTAGTTGATATAATTGTTTTGTCATTTGGTTGTTGGAATTTTGCATATTCAAAAGCATATGTTCCTGGACCAAATCCGAATATAGGACGTTTTTTAAACATTTCAATAGCACAATTCCATCGGTTTAATCTTTCTAGATTAGAAGCATCAGTTGTGATATTGGTAGCACTTTTAATTTTCTCTCCAAATTCTACTGTTGTGTGCTCATATTTATTTCGTTCAAGTTCCATATTAATTTTATCCCAACTTAAAAATACTGTTGTTAATGCTAGTATTGATATAGCTAAAAGAAAATGTAATTTAATTTTTAGTTTAATAATACTTAATATTATTAGTGCTAATATTACACTAAGCCAAGCTGCTCTAGAGTATGAAAAATAAAGCCCTATTGAGCTTATGATAATCATTGAAATAATTGAAATTTTGATTAATAAATCATGTTTTTTAGAAAAGTAAAGTGCGAATACTAGAGGCACTGCAAATGCGACGGTTGAACCATAAATAGTATGGTCCTTAAAAAAAGGCCACATAACCCAATGCCCTTCCTGTTCACCAAAATTATATTGAGCATGAATGATGACTGTATAAATAATAACAATACAAACAGATAATACGAATAACCATATGAATCGTTTAATGTTTTTTGGGTTCATAAATACTTTAGTTCCAAAAATTAATAGTGGAATTATATACCAAATTTTTGCAAGTAAAAATTTAAATGAAACTATAGGAGAGCTACTTGTTATAGATGTAATTAATATCCAAAAAAGGTAGAATCCAACGACTAATATGATAGGATTTCTCCATATATATTTATGCAATAAGTTTTTATTTATTACTTGCATTAATAGAAGTAATAGCAATCCAAATAATATAGGTTCTGTAGGAATAAATAAACCAAAATTATTTGTGTATTCTTCAATATTTATTGAAAGGGGTGTTAAAAAGGCAAGACCTAAAAAAGTATATTCAGTGTGAAATATAGCAAAGTATATTGCTATTAATCCAAAAGAAGTTAAGGTAAAATAGATTTGATCTATCCAAATAAAAAAACAGCAAATCGACACATAAAAAAGCCCCAAGAATAACAAAACACTATTTTTTTTCAGTGTTTGCAATTATGAAAGGTTTTTTAATTCATTAATACGAGCATTAATTAATAAAGTAAAAATGACAAATACGAAAGTTCCAAGTGTAGAGAGAATTATAATTATTAGTCTTTTTGGTTTTGTTTTTTTATCTGCAACCACTGCTTGTTCGACAATAAATTTATGATTAAAAAGAGTGTTTGCATCTGATTCAGCTTGTTCATATGTATCTTCAAATTTTGTCAGTCTTGTTATTTTTTCATCTCTTATCATTTCAAGTCCATCAAATGTGGCGCCATATTTTAAGTTTATATCGATTTGTTTTTTAAAAAAATCCCTGTCTTTAGAATTTTTAGATTCATTATAAGCAGAGAAAAGATTAGCTCTTCCTTCAATTGATACAACACCTAATTCAGATAGACTATCTAATTTTTTAAGAGTTGCTATTTTTTCAATTTCTAATTGTTGTTTTTTACGTTCATTTATTTTAAATGCAGGAACCGTTCTTTCTTGAATCATTTCATTTTTTACTGTATCAATAATCTGAACAATTTTATTAGCTATTTTTGCCGCTAAAAAACGGTCTTTATCAAAAACATCAATTTGAATTGATCCGTATCGTGTTCTATTAAAACTAATATGGTTATCCCAAGCTTTTCCTAGTTTGTGATTTTTATTTGGATCATTTTGATCAATATTGTAATGATTAACAAGATTATATTTTTCTACAATTATATTTCTAATTCGAGAAGATTGTAGAATTTGAATTAATTGTTCAGCTTGTTCTTCTTCTCCAAAATCCATTGAAGACGCTTTTGCGTTTCTCTGTTCGGAAAAAGAAACAGTATTTGTAGCTGCTGGGAAAACAATTGCTGTTGATTTAAATATTGGAGTTAAAAGAAAAGAAATAATTGTTGCCGAAATAGCTGCAATTATTGTAACATAGGTTATAATTTTCCTTTGTCTCCATATGAATATTAATAGTGAGTCTCTTGTTTGATTTAAATCATTAATATTTTCAGCCATATTTTCTGTTTTCTTAGTTCAAAGTTAATGTATTATTAATATAGTCAAATAACTTTAAATCATTGATTTTATTTTATATCTAAAAAAATTAAGGTATAATTCTTCTTACAGAGTGAAATCTTTTTGGATAGCCAGAATTATAATAATCTGTTATGACAACTCCAAAATGTTTTTTTGAACTTGAACAATGAATAAATTTAATTCCATTTTCATTATTTGATATAATTATTCCTATGTGTCCAATACCTGATCCCTGTCCAGATGTTCCTGTAAATAATATGCAGTCTCCTTTTCTACATTCTTCCAAATTAATCTTAGTCCCAATTTTATTGTAATTTTTTGAAATTCTAGAACAAGAAATATCGCAGGATGAGTATGCGTATGAAGTTAATCCACTACAGTCGAAACTTATATTAGGATTACATGTTGCCCATTTATAAGGAACCCCTAATTGAGATTTCGCAAACATGATTACAGAGTCAGCTTTATTGATCCAAGAGCTATCTTGCCCTAGCAAAAAGTGTGAGATTACTAATACTATTAATAGTAAGGTGTTTTTCATATTTATTAATTAAAATTAATATATGTAATGTGTTTTTTAAAATTTTAGGTTATAATAATAAAGTTTAATTGATTTGAAACACGATTTTTATTCATACAACGTTGTACATTCGTAATGATGTATTTATTTATTAAACGATTAGTTGTCTTAATAATTTGTTTTATCCCAATTTATGGAATATCACAAATGTCAAATTTACGGTATAAATTTATAAAGAGTACCTCTGATACTATTCGTTTAGATAGTTTAAGCATATACCCAAATTCATTTAAATTAAAATGTAATGGGAACATTATACCAAGAGATGAATATAAATTAGATTACGTATCTAGTACACTAACATTATTTAATAAATGTCAAGGAGATTTAATTGTAGAGTATCGTGTACTTCCTATTAATTTATCTAAAGTTTATGCAAAAAGAGACACAAGTTCAATTTATATAAAGAACAAGGGGTTTCGTGACCGTTTTTTGATAAGCAATTCGTTTACATATACTGATTTTTTTGGTGGGTCAGGATTAAACAAATCTGGGAGCATTTCTAGGGGGGTTTCTTTTGGAAACAATCAAGACTTTGGAATAAACTCAACTTTGAATCTTGAATTATCAGGCCAAATAACTCCAAATTTAAAGTTATTAGCATCTGTTTCTGATAATAGCCTTCCTATTCAGCCAGATGGCAATACAAATACATTAAGAGAGTTTGATCAAGTCTTTATACAATTATATAATAACCGTTTTAAAATGATAGTCGGTGATTTTTGGTTAAATAAACCTACCGGTTATTTTATGAAATATAAAAAAAGAGCTCAAGGATTAACAGTTGATTATAAGTGGAATAAAGATATTTCAAAAGTTTGGAGGACAAATATTTCTGGCGCGTTATCTAAAGGGAAATTCCAAAGACAGATTATACAAGGTAATGAGGGTAATCAAGGACCATATCGTCTAGTTGGAGCAGAGAATGAGCCATTTATTGTTGTTTTAAGTGGATCAGAAAGAGTATACATAGATGGTAGTTTACTTGAGCGAGGTCAAGACTATGATTATATTATAAATTATAATACTTCTGAAGTTATATTTACAACACGAAATCAAATTACTAAAGACACTAGAATTGTTGTCGAATTTCAATATTCGGATCAAAATTATGCTAGATCTTTATTACAATCATCTACAAGCTATACATCAGAATCTTTTAAGTTTTGGTTTAATGCTTATTCAGAGCAAGACCTAAAGAATCAACCTTTGCAGCAAGACCTAACTTTCGATCAAAAGCGTCAATTATCAGAAATTGGTGATAGTTTAAGTTTAGCTAGAATCTCAAGTATTGATTTTATTGGTTATTTTGACAATCAAAACCTTTATAAATTAGTCGATTCATTAGGACTAGATTCAATTTTAGTATATACCATAAATCCAGATTCAGCAAATTACCGAGTGACATTTGAATATGTTGGCCCTAATAATGGGGATTATGTTTTTCAAGGTTCAAATGCACTAGGAAAAGTTTACAAATGGGTTTCACCATTAGCTGGAGTTTCTCAAGGAGACTATATTCCTTCTCGTTTAATAATCACCCCAAAACAACGTCAAATGGTAAATGTTGGTACAGAATTTTTTCTAGGAAGATTTATAACACTGAATACAGAGGTTTCTTATTCAAAAAATGACTTGAATACTTTTTCGAATTATGATAGTAAAGATGATCACGGTTATTCTGGGATTATGAGATTTAGAGGAGAGATACCATTGTCTAAGGAGGGTGTTTTTAATTGGGTTTTATTCGCTAATTCAGGCCTTGAGTTTAGAGAAAGAAATTTTAAACCTATAGAGAATTATAGACTTGTGGAATTTGATAGGGATTGGAACACTCGTAATAATGGTTATATTGGAAATGAAATTTTATCAAATTTAGCTTTTGATTTTAGACAGAAAGAATACGGCAATATCAATTTAGAAGCTAAACATTATAAGATTGGTGATGATTATGAAGGTTTAAGAACCAATTTTAATAGTAAATGGTGTCAAAAAGGTTTTAAAGGTAAAATAGACGCAAGTTATTTGTCGAGTAATAATACGACCAATTTAAACAAGTTCATTCGTCATAAAATTGATTTTTCTCAGCGTATTGGATTTTTAACAATTGGGTATAAGGATGATCATGAGTTTAATCTCTATAAATCTAGTATTATAGAACCAACTAGCTACCAGTTTTATGATTATCAGGTTTATTTATCTAATAGTGATTCTACTAAAAATCATTATCGTATATTTTATAGAGAACGTTATGATAAAAAATCTGATACCAATCGTTTATCTCCTGTAGCAAAAGCAAGATCTGTTGGTTCTGAAATTAAATTCACTCAATGGCAAGATCAGAAGTTGAATATTATCACAAGTTATAGAGAATTGCGTATTAGTAAGCCGGAGCTAATATCTGAAGAGCCTGAAAACACAATTTTAGCTAGATTAGAACATAAAATGCGAATATTTAAAGGCGCATTAACTCTTAATACTTTCTATGAAGTTGGATCAGGATTAGAATTAAGACGAGAGTTTTTATACATTCAAGTAAATGATGGACAAGGAATCTATACTTGGGTTGATTATAATTCAGACGGTATTAAAGATTTAAATGAATTTGAAGTGGCTCAGTTTGTTGATCAGGCAAGTTATATAAGAGTATTTACACCAAGTAATGATTATACTAAAACTTTTTCAAATGAATATAATCAATCTATATATTGGAAGCCTGGTAGAATATGGTCATCTAAGAAGGGAGTCTTAAAGTTTCTATCTCGTTTTGCAAATCAATCACGTATTCGAATTAATCGTAAAACAAATTCGTTTGATGGAGTAGATGCTTTTAATCCTTTTTTTGCAAGAATTTCTGATACTAGTTTGATATCAACAAATTCTAATCTAAGAAACACTTTATTCTTTAATCGCACTTCTCGCATTTTTGGAGCAGAATACACATATCAAGATATTAGAAATAAGACATTGTTGGCAAGTGGTTTTGATTCAAGATTTAATCAATTTCATGAAGTTGCTATGCGTTGCAATATTAAACGTAAAATTACATTTAAATTGTCTGTTAAAATAGGAGAAAAAATTTCAGAAGTTGATTATGTTACTGGAAGAAATTATAGTATAGACTATTTTTTCATAGAGCCTAGAATAATTTATCAACCTAACACTTTGTTGACAGTTACTTTAGATGGAAGGATTTCTGATAAACAAAATTTGATGCAGTTAGGAGGTGAATTAGCTAAGATTTATGAAGTAGGTTCAACAGTTAAATATAATCAAGTACAAAAAGGATCTATTCAAGGAGGTTTAAAAATGTTGAATATTCAATATAATGGTAATAGTAATTCGGCACTTGGATTTGAAATGTTAGAAGGGCTTAGCTCAGGACTTAATTATACTTGGAATATAGGTTATCAGATGTCTATTTCTAAAAATTTGCAATTGTCAATTCAATATAATGGTAGAAAATCTGAGAACATTAAGATTATTCATTCAGGTGGCATGGAGCTAAGAGCATTTTTTTAAACTAAAGGTGTAGATAGTATTATTTTTTTCTAAAGAAAATTTTAATTGGTATACCGTGAAAATCAAATTCTTCTCTTAGTCTATTTTCAAGAAAACGTTTATAACTTTCAGGAATATATTGAGGAAGGTTACAGAAAAAAGCAAAAGCTGGAGAATGAGAAGGTAATTGTTGAACGTATTTAATTTTAACATACTTCCCTTTTATAGATGGAGGTGGGTTCTGAGCAATAATATCAAGCATAATATTATTAATTTGAGAAGTAGATATTTTCTGTGTTCTATTATTATAGACTGTCATTACAGTTTCTAATGTTTTATGAATACGTTGTTTTGTTATTGTTGATGTAAATATGATTGGGATGTCGTTAAAAGGAGCTAATTGTTCTCTGACTTTTTCTTCATATTCCTTCATTGTATTATGATTTTTTTTTATTAGATCCCATTTATTTATAAGTAAAACAACACCTTTTGAATTTTTTTCGATAATATAAAATATATGTAGATCTTGTTTTTGAATACCATCTTCTGCATCAACCATCAGCATACAAACATCAGAGTTTTCAATTGCTCTAACAGATCTAAGAACAGAATAATATTCAATATCTTCAATTACTTTTGATTTTTTTCTTATACCGGCAGTATCTACAAGCATAAAGTCAAAACCATAACTTTTATATCTAGTATTTATTGAGTCACGTGTTGTCCCAGAGATATTAGTTACAATATTGCGGTCTTGACCAGTAAGAGCATTTATAAAAGAAGATTTACCTACATTAGGTTTTCCAACTATTGCAAAATGTGGAAGATTTGTTTCTTGATTCAATGATGAACTATTTTTTTTATTGAATTCTTTAACTATTTCATCAAGTAATTCTCCAGTTCCACTACCATTGGATGCTGAAATATCAAAAACATCACCTAAACCTAGTGACCAAAATTCAGAAGATAATCCAACCCGTGATGTATTATCCACCTTGTTGGCAACAATAAAAACTTTTTTATTTGATTTGCGAAGTAATTTAGCTACAGTTTCATCTAGATCAACTAGCCCAGTCATTACATCTAACATAAATATTATAATATTGGCCTCGTCAATAGCAATTTCAACTTGTTTCCTAATCTCAGACTCAAATATATCTTCTGATCCTTTTATATAACCTCCTGTATCAATTACTGAGAACTCTTGACCATTCCATTCACCTCTACCATATAATCGGTCTCTAGTAACACCACTAACTTCTTTAACAATCGCCTTTCTAGATTCTGTGAGTCTGTTGAACAAAGTCGATTTCCCTACATTAGGACGGCCTACAATTGCTATAATATTAATCATAATTATAAATTCAATATATTACAATATTTTAATATCCGTATTTTTTAAGTTTGTAATCACTCTCCCTCCAATTTTTATCTACCTTAACAAAAGTTTCTAAGAACACCTTTTTATGAATGAATTTTTGCATGTCAATACGTGATTCTCTGCCAATACGTTTTAACATTTCACCACCTTTCCCAATGATTATACCTTTTTGAGAATTACGTTCAACTATAATTACTGCTCTAATGTTGACGATTTTATCTTCTTCTTTATATTCTTCAATCTCGACTTGCGTAGCATATGGGATTTCTTTTTTACAATGTAGAAAGATTTTTTCACGAATCATTTCTGATATAAAAAAACGCATTGGTCGGTTTGTTATAGAATTTTTGTCAAAATATGGTGGGTTTTCAGGTGTATGTGAAATAATTTCATCCCAAACTCTATCAAGGTTAAATTTATGAAGTGCAGAAATAGGAATAATTGTTGCTTTAGGAAGCCTATTTTGCCAGTATTTTAATCTTTCACTAACTATATCTTGATTTGACAAGTCGATTTTATTTATTAAACAAATTACAGGGACATTAGATGATTTAATTCTGTCTAGAGTTTGTTTATGATTAATTTCATTTTCTTTAATATCTGTAATTAAGAGTATAATATCTGCATCTTTAATTGATGTGTTCACGTACTTCATCATATTTTCATGTAATTTATATGATGACTTAATAACCCCTGGAGTATCTGAAAAAACTATTTGACTTTCTTCAGTATTGAAAATACCTAGTATACGATGTCTTGTTGTTTGAGCTTTAGAAGTAACAATAGATAACTTTTCACCTATAAGTTGATTCATGAGTGTCGATTTACCAACATTTGGACTTCCTATAATATTAACGAACCCTGCTTTGTGTGTCATTTTTTATAAATGAACCTCAAAGAAACGGAAATTAGTTTAAACAGAAAATTTAAAGTTAATGCTTTCCAAAAAGTATTTTATCTTCTTGATGAGATTAATAATGCTCCAGCTAATATTCCAGAACCCATAGAAAAATAATTAAGACATGCTTTGAAGTCTTGGTTTCCTTCTTCAACTATAGAAGAGCCAAGCATAAGAGTAAAACAAATAACTAACATTAGACCTGCTTGTTGAATTTTTCCTTTCATATTAATTAATTACTTTTTTTAAAAATAAAAATAAAATATAAATACCTGATGTTGAATAAATTAACTT
>MDSV01054854.1_pt1 | contig 11258 bp, 5 predicted proteins | sample 810851 | NCBI WGS metagenome assembly MDSV01 (sample SAMN05326640, study PRJNA326480) | marine metagenome | isolation source: seawater | place: Atlantic Ocean: North East | collected 2012 | reverse complement strand
GCCTTAAACGCCAACCCCGCCTTCATCGCCAAACCCTCCACATTCCACGTCGACCACGGCGCGTCCGCGCGCAGCGTCACCCGTATCTCCCCGTTCGCCCCGATCAACCCCTGCGAATTCACCAAAAAGCTCGTGAGCAACGCCCGTTGCGCCTTGACGCTCAGCGTCCCGACCCGGCCGCACCCGGCGTCGGGAAAATTAAACACCACCCTATCGAACGCCTTCCCCCCCACCCTCTCCCTCAGCCCTCTTCGCACGCCCTCCTCGCCTAATCCATCGCACGTTATCTCGTGCGCCACCGTCCCACCGCTCGCCTCGATCGCCTCGCACACGTCTTCGTGCGCCGCGTGTTCCCGTCCCGCGTCTCCTCGACGCGCATCCGTCGTCGCCACCACCCCCGACCCATCCCCTCCGAACAGCGTCGTCAGCGCCAGCGCGAACGTCATGTTCCCGTCACCGACGAGCAAGACGCGCGCGCCGCCGTGGTATCCGTGCGGCGCGTCCGCGTCCCCGCGCGCCTCGGCTCGAACTCTCGCGCGGTCTTTTCGCCGCCGCCACGAGGATCTCTTCGGCGCGTCCTCCTCGAGCGAAGGGAACGCGCGAGGTCTCGAGAGGGCGCGCTTTTGAAGCGCGAGGGAGATTTTGTCCCCTCTGATGTTCGCGATGGTGCGCGTGATGCGCGCCTCGCGGCCCTTTTTCGCCATGGTCGACGCCAGGCGGAGGCGCGGAATCGCGCGTCATGGCGCGGAATCGCGCGTACGACGCGCCCGCGTACGATCGAGGGACGACGGCGAGGAAACTGAACCCTCGAACGAGATGGCGCGAGCTGACGACGTGGGGCGCGGACGCGGAGAGAGAGGGCGCGGTGACGACGATGGATGTCGCCGAGGCGTCAACACCAAAATCGACGGTGAAGTTTCCCGTGCGCGAGGATTTAAACGCGCTCGTGCGCGCGTTCGAGTGCGGTGAGGAGGACTCGTCGTCGCCGTGGTTGTTGGACGTCGAGGTGGTGACGTGCGCGGCGAGGGAGTCGATGAAGGCGATCGTCGGGACGAGGGAGCCCGCGTGGGCGGGCGCGGCGCTGCGCGCGCTCGCCGGGGACGAACTGGAGCGAGAGATGGCGCGGGCGGAGCGCGCGCGCACGGGGGATTGTGCGATGACGTCTGGGTGTCGATTACCGGCGAGGCGAATCGCGCACTGCGTCGGACCGAGGTACGCGGAGAAGTACGCGACGGCGGCGGAGAACGCGTTGTGTCACTGTTACGTAAACGCGCTGAGCAAGTGCGTGGACGAGTGTAAAGCGAGAACCATCGCGTGCACGCCGGCGTGCGCCGAGTCTAAGGGGTATCCGAGCGATCGAGCGGCGATGGTGACGGTGCGAACGATACGGAGGTTTTTAGAGAGGTGGAGCGATAAGTTGGATTGCGTGGTGGTGTGCGCGCCGAGCGCGGCGGCGAGAGAGTACGCGAGGGCGTTATCGGTGTATTTCCCGCGAAACGACGATGAATCGGCGGCGTCCGAGCGCGTTTTGCGCGATGTTCCCGATTGCAACGAGTACGGGGAGATGATTCTGGACGAACGACGAATGAGAATCGAGGCGAGACCGGGACGCGCGGCGTCGGCGAGCGATTTCTTTAATACGACGGCGGGGGTGAAATTAGACGACGACGATCGAGGAGGCGACGACGCGTCCATCGACCCCGCGGTATCGAGCGTATTCATGTCCATGAACATCGACCCGGAGGCTCGTCGTCAGCGGGAGCGTTTACGAAGGGAAGAGGAGGGCGACGGCGCGTGGTGGGCCGTCGACGGCGCCGACGCGAGAGACGCCGCGGCGCCGCCCCTCACCGTCGAAGACACGCGAGAGATTGAAGACGAACACGCGCGTCGCGCCAGTTTACTCCGTCGCGCGGATTCCATGGATGTCAGCGACGTCGGCGACGCCAGGGCGATTTATCTCGAAAAGCATCGAGATTACATCGGACGCCGCGTCGTCGTCATCGTCGCCGCCTACGTCGAACGTCTTCTCAAGGCTGGCGAGGAACAACGACTCCTCGCACACGTCGCCAAGGAATTCCGCGGCGTGACGGATAATCCACGAGGATACATCATGGTGTACCACCACGCGGGCGGGGCGTACGGGACGTCGCCGAGCGTAGACTTTCTTCGTAAGTTGCGCGTCGCCCTCGGTCCGAGTCGCACCGACACGCTCAAGTGCGTCTACGTCGTCCATCCGACGTCGGCGTTGCGCGCCGCCATCTGGGCCATGGATGCGTTTCGAGTGGAATCGAGTTTTTGCGGCAAGGTGGAGTACGTGGACACGGTGTGTGATCTTCGAGAGTACGTGCGATTGGAGGGGACGAAGGAGACGTTGGAGGTGCCGGGACACGTCGAGGAGTACGAACGCGAGCTCGCGCTTCGACCGAGCATGATTTGGTAATGTATCTCTACTACACGCACCGTCCTAACGGCGCGTACTCCTAAAATAATGACGACGCGTTTGAATCGTTTGTTTTCGCCGTCGCTCGCGCGCTCGCACGCGGCTCGCGTCCCTCTCGATTCTCAACGCGGCGCGGCGGTGTTCATGACGTGTCGAATCTCGATGAATTGCGCCGAGAGGTCGGCGACGCGTTTGCGAATCTTCTCCGCCTCGCTCGGTTTGAGCAATTTCCCATACTTTTGTTCAAATTTATCCGGGTGCCACGACAGCGTCGCCTTCATCACTTTCTTCTTTCTATCGCTCGAGCCATCGCCCGCGGAGAAGAAGGCGATGTTGTGCTTGGGAGGCCACGGGAAATCCGCCTCGCCGAGCGACGCCTCGGCGCGCGTCTTTAAATTGTCCAACGACGCGAGATGCGATTCCCACATCACCTTTGTCGCCGTCGGCACGGTGTTCTCACGAGAGCGCTGACGCATGCGCGCCTCGTGTTCCGCCTTTCGTCGATGATGGGTAAACGTCTCCTCTTCGAGACGTTTCTTGCGCTCGCGCTCCGCCTTTTGTTCGAGTTGCGCCGCGCGGGCTCTGTCGCGTCTACGCTGCGCCTCGGCTTGCGTGCGCGCCACCTCTTCCTTCGCCGCCTTTTCGCGACGCTGACGCTCGATTTCGGCCTGTCGCAGACGTTCGATGCGTTGTTTGCGTCGCAAATCTTCCGCGGTGTTTTCCTTGTTTTCCTCTGCGTCTTCGGCGTCGGCGTCGGAATCGGAATCGTCGTCCATGACAATTTTCGCCTTTTTCTTCCCATAAAAGCTCCCCGGAGACGTCGGTCTCAGCATTTCAGTCGCTTGTTGCGCGCGCCGCGTCGCGCGAAGTGCCTCGCGTCGCGCCGTCTCCTCTCGCACGCGTTGCTCCGCCTTTTTAAGGTCCTCCGCGGCGTAGTGTCTGCGCTCGACTTCCGCTTCGAGCTCTTCGCGCTTCTCTCGTACCTCTCGCCGCATCCGCTCAAACCTGTGTTTCTCCGCGTCCAACTCGTTTCGCTCTTTGACGTTTGCCGCTTTGAGCGCGTTGATCTCCGTCGTCTCTTCCTGCAGCCCCTCGCGCGCGAGAGACACCGCGTCTCGCCTCTCCGCGATTTCCTTTTCGGCGCGTTCGAGCAATCGCCGCTCGTCCTCGAGCTCGCGGCGTCTCTGCACGATGCTCTCCTTTTCTCTCCGTAAACTCTCGCGCTCGGCCTCGATGTCTATGCGCATGGACGCGATCTCCCCCTTGGCGCGCTCCAATCGCGATCTCTTCTCCTCCGCGTCGCGAAGCGCCTCGTTCGTCTTCGCCTCTCTCGCCGCGTCTCGCTCGGCGGCGACGGCGTCTCGTTTACGCTTCTTCTCCGCGCTCGCCGCCGCTTTTTCCTCCGCCACTCGCGCCTCTCGCGCGCGCTTCTCCTCCGCTCTCTTCTCCATCGCCTCACACTTCCCCGCGCACTTGGCGCACCGCGTCAACGATCGTAAATACGTCTCCCTCGCCTCGGTCGGTTGCGACTTCATCGTCGTCACCGTCTTCATCACCCGCGCGCACTCGGCGGGACTTCCCGAGATGAACACCTTGACCCCATCCTTACTCTCGATCGTCAGTTTCCCCTCGCGAACGAATTTCCCAAACACCGCCTTGATCGCACCCACGCTGACGACGTGCGGCGCTTTCCCACCGTCGCCGAACCAAAACGCGTACGCGCTCCCCGGCGCGTCCGTCCGCGCCGCCGCGCGCGTCATCTTTTCGTTCCCGAATCGACCTCCCGACTCGTTCTCGCGCGCCGACGACGGCGGCGCATCGCTCGGCGCGCGAAGAGAGAGATGTTTCATCGCGCTCGACGTCACGTTCGCGCCTCGCTCGACGCGGGCGTCGACGTCGAAACACCACATGGCGCGCGATGGGGTGGATTCAAATCCGAGTCCCGATCGATGCGTGGGCGCGCGCCGCTGCGTCGTCGAGACGTCGCGAGAGACGATGAGACGAGGCGAAGTGGTGGGACGACGCGCGGGGGATCGATCGGCGACGCGCGAGGGGTCTCGCGCGTCGACGTCGGTCGACGAGACGGCCGAGAGTGTGGTTTGAATGGCGTGATTTGAATTTAAAGTGACTTTTATGCTCGGACATGTGGAATGGGTACAGTATGGTGATGGGATGAAAACGTATCGTACTAGTGGTGTCACGCGCGCGGGACGCGACGGCGACGCGTCGTCGGTCGTCGGTCGCGGAGAGGCGCGATTCACGTGGGATTGCGACCGATCTCGTGGAGGTAGCCGCATTTGTCCCCCCAGTTGCAACCGCGAGGGGTGTTGAAGAAGGCGCAGACGCCGCGGTAGGTTTTGCCGCCGACGTTGAGCGCGTGTTGCGCGGGGACGGGTTGGCCGCCCACGAGGGCGGGTTTGCTCGGTTGTTGCGGAGGCTGGACGGTGCCGGGCACGTACGGTGCCTGCGGAGCGAGCGTTTGCTGTGGTGGTGGCGGTGGTGGGGCGTACGCGGCGGGCGGTGGGGCGTAGCCGCGGGCGGGCGGCGGCGGTTGTAAGCCGGCGTTTTGTTGTTGCACGTTGGCGAGCAACGCGCCGAGGGCGGCGAAATCAATGTTTGCCGGTAATCCCGCGGGCTGTGCCGCGGGCATGAGAGGTTGAGGGGAGACCTCTTCCTCTTGGAACTCCATGAAGAAGGCTGGGGTGTTGTCGAGGTCGAGTTGGTCGTCCTCGTTGGGCGCCTCCGCCGGGCTGTCTGGAATGTCCTTCAAACTCTTATACTTGACGCTCGGTTTCTCAGCCTCGATTCGTAAAATTCGTTGAAACTCTTCCGATTCCGCACCGGGAGCGAGCGCCTCGGGATCGTTGTGATCTCTGATGGGCTCGATGCGACGAGGCGTTCGCCAACTGATGGTGGCACGCATCTCGTCGAGACGACGCTGATGCTGCTTGGCGGCAGCTTTTCTCTCCGCCTCGACTTCTCTGTCTCTTCGCTCCAAAGCTTTCCTACTGGAGGCATCCGTCGCACCGTCGCGAGACGGGTCCGGAAACGCAACCTCTTTCGGCTGTTTCGCATCCTTCTCGAAGACGCGCACTTGCTCGAGCTTGTCTTCCGGCGCCCACGTCACAGTCTTTCGCTTGCGCTTCTTCCCAGATTTATCCAATTTCTCCTCGGTTTCCTTCGGCTTTTGCACCGGGACCGCGGCGAATTTCGTCGCCTTTGAACTCTTATTGATTAAATCGTTCACGCTCATGCTCGGTTTCTTCGTCGAGACGCTCGGCGGCGCCACCTTCTTCTCCATCGTAATCTTCGTCACCGTCTTCACCACCGTCGTTTTCGGTGCGGGCGCCGCCTTCTTGGCGCGACCGAACAGATCATCGTCGCCCAATTCAACAGCCTTGGCGACGGGTGTGGCGGCGGGTTTCGCTACTGGCTTCGCGGCGGGCGGAGAGGCGGCAACCGGCTTTGCTGCGGACGGTTGCGAGACGTGCGGCGCCGTAATCTGCGCCTTCCACGTGTTCTTCACAGATTTCGATAATACAACAACCTTTGTGTTCATCTCCGTGTTGTCGTACTCTTCCTCGTGCTCCGGGACCTCGTACGATTTCATCTTACTCAGTTGAGTACCGATGGAGGTACGCGTGAGGGCCTCCAACGTGACTGGAATCATCTTCAAAGTTCTAAGAATGCTGACTAAAAGAGTCGATTGATACCGTCGCTTCGCATCCATCATCCAATCCTGTAAAACATCGAGACCTTTTAATTCGGCCGATTGTCCAAACTCTCGCAGGCACGTCTTATTCTTCGTTCCGCGAATGATTTGCAACAGGAGCGCGCGCTCCTTCGGCTTCGTCGTTTCTCGCATCATTCGTACAAACTTGGGAATGGTGCGCAACGCCACGTCACCTTCCGCGTCTAATAAGGGGTCTAACTGTATCTGAAAAGCTGATTTCTTCGCCCTCGGAGGCGCCGAGGGCGCCACCTTGGGCTTATCCTCTTCGCCGCCTATGACTAATCCCGCGGGATGGTACCCGTGCTTGTCGATCCAGTCCCCCACCGTCGCCCCCGGTGTACCATCCGGACGCACGACTCGCAGGCTAATCTTCCACTTCTTCGCGGACGCGCGTCCACCGTCCGCCTCAAATTTACTCGGGGTGATGGTTCGATCGCCGCATCGCACGCGCTCTTGTAATTTCTTGTATCCTCTCTTGAGCTCGAGCCTGCCTCTGAGATCGCCGCAGACGACGCCGACGCTGACGTCTCGCGGAATGCCCGGGAAGGGGACGCCCTCCTGCAATGGCGGGACGTCGGCGGGCGCGGAGGACGGGAACATCGGGATGTCTTCATCCGTGCCCACGTCCATGTCCACGTCTTCGACGTCGTCGCCGTCGTCGGGGGCGTACTCGTCCTCCTCCGGCGCCGCCTCGTCCTGGGCGGCGAGTCGAGTGACTTGGTCTCGAGCCGCGGCGGCTGACGCGCGAGATGATTTCGCAAAGGATGCAAAGATTTCTTCCACAGTGGAGACGTCGAGACAAACTCTCTCCGACCACTCGTCCAACACACCGCGAGAGACGGGCATCGTCGACGACTTGGCGGCGGCGGTGATCTGCGCGCGCAAGCCGAGCGGCATTTTCGCCAAGATTGCAGACACATCGACGCCGCCGCACGAAGTCGTCGGTTCAGCATCCGTGCGCTCACGGTCGGAGGAAGACGGCGACGACGATTTCTCATCGATGATGCCGTGCAGGCCTCGAGGCAATCCGCCTAAATCGTCATCCGACGACGACGACAGCGTCGCCGCCGCCAAATCGATGACGGGGTCCATCGACGCCGTCTCCTCCTCTCCCTCTCTACGAAAAGCCGTCGCACTCTGCAAGCTATTCCAGAGACGACGCGCGCGATCCACCTATTATTTACTTAACAGGACGAACACAGCAGAATCAACAAAGAAGATTTCAACAATCGAGTGAGCGAGCGCGCGCGGCCGACCCCCCGCCGCGCGCGAGTCTGTGGTTTGTACAAACGATCCGATCGACGACGGCTCCCGTCCTTACGCACCGCGAGATCGGTCGGCTAAATCTTTTAATGGTACAGAGTGGTGTGGGGTGGGGTGCGTCGACGAGACTCTCCGCTCTCGCGCGCGAACGACGACGTTCTACCGAACCTCGCCTGAATGAATGAAAACCCTTCCCAGTCTCGAATCAATCGAATCGAATCGAATCGACGACCGCGCGCGCGCGACCTCGGTGCGAGCGCGAAACCTCGACGAAACGATCGACAAAACTTCCACGCGCGAATTCCACCGACGCGCGCGTCCGTCGCGCGACGAGACCGTCTCGCGCGCCGCGGAACGTCCACCGGTTCGATCCGCGGTCGCGATCCGACGAATCCGCGCGCGCGCGTTCGATCGACCGTTCACGCGCGCGAGCGACGACGCGATCGGGTGAAACAAAAAACGTGCGCACGTCTCGGTCGACGCGACGCGTCGCGACGTCGAGCGCGCGCGCGTGTGTGCCGTTGATTCATTCATGACGATTCTCGCGCGCGCGCCCATCCACCCGCGGGGCCCGCGGGCGCGGTGCGGATGTTGGGGACTCATCGACGGTTCAGGACTCGTCAAATCGCCCCGAAAACACCCGGGCACGACGCGCGCGATCCATGCCATTCGTTCGTTCGATTCCGACCGACCGCGCGCGTCAATCGCACGACTCGCGTCACTCCGCGCCGTCGAGCTCGATCTCGATCGACATGGCGTACGCGAACCACCCGAACGGTCCGCAGCACGGGCCCGGGGTGGTGATGCAGACGGTGAGCATGAATAACGAGCTCTTTGGGTGTTTCGAGGATTGCGCCGACTGCGCGTACGGATACTTTTGCTTCCCGTGTCACCTCGGATCGATCGCCCAGCGCTCGGGCGCGGGGGATTGTTTCCTCACGTGTTGCATCTCGTCGCTCTTACAACCGATCCTACCGCTCGCGATGTGTTACAACGCGAGCGTGTACAGAAAGGCGTTGTATCGCGTGGGCGTCAACGCGCCGCTTCCGTGCCTGTCGTGCACGCTCTTTTGCTGCTGCTTGCAGTGCCAAGTGAGTCGGGAGGTGAACGATCGACAAGCGGCGGCGGCGTCCATGCCGCACGGGATCGGGGGACACGCGCAACCGCAGGTCATCGTCGTGCAGGCGCCGGCGGCGCAAGTCGTCTCCCGATAGACGAGACGACGCGCGAAGACGCGCGAAGACGACGAGCGCGGCGAGAACGCGCGCGCGTCGACAGAGATTGTTCGACACGCACCGCGACGCGAGACTTCGACGCGACGCGAGAGTAGCGGTCCCTATCTAACAAGACGAAATTCGTACCACTCACCGTCGATTCGATTCGACCGCGTCGCGACGCGAGACGTCGACGCGCCGACTCCGCGCGCGAACCGATCGACGCGCGCGCGCTCCCGCGACGTTTTGGCGCGTCGCCATGCGTCGAACGCTCGACGACGACGGCGCCGCGGACGCGCTCGAGCGACACCGACCGCCTGGATTACTTCTCGTCGACGCGCCGCCGCCGACCGGAGACGCGCGCGCGACGCGCGAGACGACGACGACGACGACGACGACGATGACGACGGCGTCGACGACCGCGCGCGCGTCTCCGGTCGCGCGAGGAGGACGACGCGCGGTCGAGAAGACGTCCTCGAGCGGTGACGGTCAACGACCGACGACGACCGACGACGACGACGACCGCGCGATGGGGAAGAGCGCGGCGCGCGCGCGCGTCGAACGCGCGCTGGGAGGCGCATTTGAGTATCGCGTCGTCGTCGCGCGCGCGGTCGAGGCGGTGGAGGAGGCGTTCGAGACGCGGGCCGAGGCGCGCGCGCGGGAACGCGGCGACGGCGGGGGGCGCGCGTTCGACGACGACGAGACGCGGGCGTTCGCGGTTGATGTGCGGCGAGAGATCGAACGATCGATGCGTGCGATTGATGATGAGGTCGCGGTGCGAGCCGTGGAGCGCGAGACGACGAAGACGACGGCGGCGGCGGCGGCGCGCGGCGAGCGCGCGGCGGCGAGAGCGACGACGCGAAGAAGGACGGGCGTCGCGTTCGGAACGACCGTGCGCGCGCGATGAATGGGTGAGGAATGCGTAGACTAGTAGTACTAGTGGATGAAATACACGCGTGAGACGAAGACGCGACTCTATTTTTTGGTTTTGCGTTTCTTGGAAAACTTTCCCCCGCTCTCTCGAGCGCGCGCCGCCGCGGCTTCGGCTTTGCCCTTTTCGCGATAGGCGCGCTTGAGCGTTTCCCTCTTGAGCTTGTCTCGCCACTCGTCCTCGACGCGCTGAGCCTTGGCGTGCGCGGCGCGGCGTCTGGCTTGTTGTTCCTCGCGTTTGGCCGTCTTTTCGTTGTGAATGGTGTTGAGTTGTTGCACCATCGTCGCGAGCTTCTTCTCCTCCTTGTCGCGCACCACGGCGCGTCGCCGCTCGAGCGTCTCGCGCGTGCGCGCCTTCTCCAATTTCGGTTTCGACTTGAACGGTAAGGCTTGTTGAAGCGCCTTGGGAACCTTGAGTTTGTTGAAGACGCGGTTCTTGCGCTCGATCGGCTTGTAGATGGAATCCGGATTGACGGGAATCGGCATGGACTTTTCGTATCGCAGTTGTCCGACAGTCTTCATGCCTCGCCATTCCTTTGAATCCTTGAACATGCCGGTCGTGACCGGGTTGTAGAACTTCGGGACGTCCACCTTGGTCCACGTGCGCAGGAAGACGATGTCCGAGAGCAGGAGCTTATCCTCGAACGAGGCGCGGAAACTGCCCTCCTTCATGCCGCCATCCTTGGACCCGTGCGTGCCCTCGCCCGGCTTGACAGCCTTTTTAATCGTACCGCGAATGCCGGACACCGTGCGCAGAGCGGCGCCCTCGAAACGACTCACCTCGAGCGCTGAGTTGAACATGCCGGAGATGAATGCGGTGTTCTTGAACACCTTGGTCGGCGTGCCGACGAGTTTGAGCTTTTTGACGATTTTAATCGAGTGGTCGAATTCGAGCACCGTCGCCGTGGCGGCGATTTTGAAACTCGCCTGCGACGACACCATGCTTTGAAACGCGATGACACCCGTATTTTGCGGCGTCAGCGGTCCGTAAAACGTGGCGTAGCAGTGCATGTGATCGGGCGTGTATTTAATCATGCGATGCCTCGAGTTGGCGTCCATCATCGAATACACGGGAATGCTCTGGAAGCGTCTCCACCCGATGGAGAAGATCAACGGATCTTGGTTCTTCAGCGTCTTGCGGTGCCATCTGTGCTTTTTCAGACGAAGCTGTTGAAGACCCATGATCTCTTCACCAGGAAGAATCCCGCCGATGACGATGGGACGCGTCGGATCGAAATGCTCCACCCACTCGCACGGCGCCTTGGCGAGGACGATGCGGAGGTACGCGCCGGGGCGGAAACCTTCCATCGCCTGACGCGTGTGTTCGGGCAACGTGTCGAGGATGGAACGGGAACGCGCCGTTTCGTCCTTCATCTGGTTCTTGACGAGCTCAAAGTACGACGACGGACCGTCCGGATCGACAAAGTTCGGGCTCTTTTCGTTGGCGGTTTTACGCCCGCCGGTGGAGACGAATTCTTCGTGTTTCTGACGCTTTTCCTCCAAACGTTTCGCCTCGTCGTCGTCGTTGTCGTTGTCGTCGTCGTCGTCGTCGTCGTCGTCTTCACCGTCGTCCTCATCACCGGCGCTCGGCGCCCCCGGACCGAACTTTTCGCCGGTTTCCAAATCTTCAAAATCGCCGTAGACTTCGTCGTCCTCCTCACCATTTTCATCGCGAGGC
>MDSV01032598.1_pt1 | contig 11258 bp, 8 predicted proteins | sample 810851 | NCBI WGS metagenome assembly MDSV01 (sample SAMN05326640, study PRJNA326480) | marine metagenome | isolation source: seawater | place: Atlantic Ocean: North East | collected 2012 | reverse complement strand
TTATCGTAAATCCAAAAATAAATGATGTTGATGTTTTTACAATTATTTCTAATCAAAATAATGCCTTTGTAAATTTTCTTAAAATTAAGTCTGGCTCCGTTATTCAAACTCAAACATTAGAACTAAAAAAAGCTCTTAACGAGACAGACGAACAATTGTTGTGTTTTGCTATTGTTGAGTTAAGAAAAAGGTTTAACAGCACGACAAAAGAAATCTATTGCTCACAATTTGTAGAAACCCTTTCTGAAGAACTCTGTATTACAGTTCCTAAACTTGGAGATAAGAAAAAGCTTGTTGAGTTAAGTCTGAGAAATGCAAAGGCTATGCTTTTAAATAAAAAAATGCAACAAATTAATTCTACTAGCCGTCAAAATAACAGTCGGATTTTAGAGCGGTTAAAAAAAGATTTAGGCTTAAAAAATATCCCCTCGCATATTGAGTGTTTTGACAATTCTAATATTCAAGGAGCAATTCCTGTCGCGGCTTGCGTTGTTTTTAAAAATGCTCAACCAAGTAAAAAAGATTATCGCCTCTTTAATATAAAGACTGTTACTGGAGTAGATGACTTTGCTAGTATGGAAGAGGTAGTTTTCAGAAGATACAATAGAATCATAAAAGACGGAGGCAATCTGCCTGATTTAATTGTGGTTGATGGAGGGAGGGGACAGTTGAATTCAGCCATAAAAAGCTTAAATAAATTAAATTTAACTAAAAAAATTACTGTTATTGGTATTGCCAAAAGATTAGAAGCTATTTATCTTCCACACGAAAACCTACCTTTATTTTTAGATAAAAGATCTGAATCTTTGAAAGTAATTCAACAACTAAGAAATGAAGCTCACCGATTTGGGATTAGTCATCATAGAAATCAAAGAAGTAAAGAAGCGTTAAAAAGTTCTATTTATAACATTAAAGGAATAGGGCCAAAAACGATAGCATTATTAATTAATCATTTTGGATCATTAAAAAATGCTTCAAATGCAAAAAAAAGCGAATTAGTAAAGGTAATGGGAAAAAGCAAGGCGAGAAAATTTTTTAAATAACCTCTCCTTTATAATGAGTTATTCCTCCTGATAAATTAATAACCTTATCAAATCCCATTAATTTTAACTGCCTCTGAGCCTGTGCAGATCGTCCCCCAAGCTTACACTTGGTAATTATTCTCCTTGATTTATACGATTCAATTTGCTGAGCTTTATTAAAAAAATCAGACAGTGGTACTAAATAGTCAACGCCTACTATTCTTTTTTCGTTATACTCATATTCTTCCCTAACATCTATCAATAAAAAATCAGCTCTTTTATTTTGTCTTTCTAGCAAAAGATATTCTAGCTCTTCTCCATTAATTTCGTTTTTCTCTAACAAGTCATTGGTATTATACATATCTGTTTTTTTATCTTTAGTCCTTCGGGTTGGGTTTCATTTGGGGGAAAAACAATACGTCTTGAATAGAGTTTGAATTTGTCATAATCATACTCAATCTATCAATTCCTATTCCTAAACCTGCAGTTGGCGGCATTCCATGTTCAATTGCGCTTAGAAAATCTTCATCAAGAAGCATTGCCTCATCATCTCCTCTTTTTGCTAATTCTAATTGTTCTTCAAATCGAACTCTTTGATCAATAGGGTCATTTAGTTCAGAAAAAGCATTACAAATTTCTTTACTATTACAAAACCCTTCAAAACGCTCTGCTAATCCTTCAAGTTTTCTGTGTTTTTTTGCAAGAGGAGACATTTCTACTGGATAATCAGTAATAAAAGTAGGTTGTATTAATTTGTTTTCGCACTTTTGACCAAAAATTTCGTCAATTAATTTTCCTCTACCCATGCTATTATCAACCTCAACGCCAAGTTTTCTTGCTGCGTCTCGAATCGCTAATTCATCCATTTCTGAAATATCAACACCTGTAAAGTGAGCGACTGCCTCATACATCGTGTACCTTTTCCATGGTCTTTTAAAATTAATTATCGTTGATCCAACTGTAACCTCTGTTTTTCCATGTAGATCTAAAGCCACTTTCTCAACCATTTCTTCTACCAAATCCATCATCCAAGAATAATCTTTATACGCAACATATAGCTCCATTTGTGTAAATTCAGGATTATGAAATCTACTCATACCTTCATTCCTAAAATCCTTAGAAAATTCATAGACCCCGTCAAAACCTCCCACTACTAACCTTTTTAAATAAAGCTCGTTGGCAATTCTAAGATATAACGGCATATCCAAAGTATTGTGGTGAGTTTTAAATGGTCGGGCAGACGCGCCCCCATAAAGAGGTTGCAAAACTGGTGTTTCTACTTCTAAGTATCCTTTTTGGTTTAAATACGATCGCATAGAATTAGTTAGTTGTGTTCTCTTAATAAAGGTGTCTTTTACGTGTGGGTTTACTACTAAATCTAAATATCTTTTTCGATATCTTTTTTGAGGATCTGTAAAAGCATCATGCTCATTACCGTTAGCATCTGTCTTTGGTAAGGGGAGGGGGCGAAGTGATTTTGTAAGCAGTTTTAATTCTTTAACTTTTACAGAAATTTCTCCAACCTTAGTTTTAAAAACCGACCCCTTAACCCCAACAATGTCACCAATATCTAATAACTTTTTAAATACTAAATTGTACATCATTTTGTCCTCACCTTCACAAATTTCGTCTCTATTTAAATAAATTTGTATTTTTCCCTCGCTATCTTGTATTTCTGCAAAAGATGCTTTTCCCATAACCCTTCTACTCATTAACCTTCCGGCAAGAACCACTTCTAAGGCTTGCCCGTCCTTATAATGCTTTTTTATTTTTTTTGAAGTAAAATTTACCTCATATATTTCTGCTGGATAAGGGTTAATGCCTAAATCCTTAAGCTTTTCTAAGGATTCTCTTCTAACTATTTCCTGTTCTGAAAGGGTTTTTGTCATCTTTTATTTTTTTACAAATATAGAAATTCTATTATCCTATTATTTCGTATTTTCGACTTTTATAAATGCTTTTTAAAAAACTAATTTAATATGAAAATGAACGATTACATAATAGCTTTTACTAGCCATTTAAATGAAGCTATGGATATCGGTGAAACTGCTCAACTAAAGAGCTGCACAAAAAAAATAAAACATGTACTAATTTGTGGTTTGGGTGGGTCTGGAATTGGTGGTGCTATTTTGGCTGATCTTATTTCCCCAAAAGCAAGTGTTGCGATTTCATGTAACAAAGATTATAGTGTTCCAAATTTTGTTGACAGAAATACACTAGTAATTGCAAATTCTTATTCTGGTAATACAGAGGAAACAATTTCAGCACTAAAAAAATGTCAAAAAAGGGGAGCTGAAATTGCAATAATTACTTCTGGTGGAGTTTTAAAAAATATTGCTGAAAAAAACAATTATAATAAACTAATTATTCCCTCGGGGCACCCACCAAGAGCAATGTTTGGATATTCTTTCACAGTGCTTTTTTACATGCTCTTTCATTACGAAATAATTGATGCTTCATTTAAAGGTAAGTTTAAAGCAGGAGTGAACTTGCTAAATGATGAAAAAAACAACATTAATAAAACCGCAAAAAATTTAGCGAAAAAACTGTATCAAAAAACTCCTGTTATATATGTAGCTAATGGCTTTGAGGGTGTTGCTGTTCGATTTCGTCAACAAATTAATGAAAATAGTAAAATGCTGTGTTGGCACCATGTTATTCCCGAAATGAACCACAACGAACTGTTAGGCTGGAGAACAAACGTAAATAATTTAGCAGTTGTTTTCTTTCGAAACAAATGTGATTATCAAAAAAATAGCGTACGAATGGATATTAATAAAAGTGTGATTTCAAAGTATACAGAAAATATTAGTGAAGTATGGAGTAAAGGAAGCTCTCTAATTGAAAACACTTTATATCTTATCAATATCGGCGATTGGGTAAGCTGGTATTTATCAGAAATGAATAGCGTAGATGCGATAGAAATTGATGTTATTAATTTTTTAAAATCAGAATTAGCCAAAATAAAGTGAATAAAAACGTAACTTTTCAGGACTTAGGACTAATAGATTATAAAAAATGCTGGCAACATCAAGAAAATCTTTTTGCACAAATTTTAGCTATTAAGGCAGGCAACAAAAAAAATATTCGGCAAAAAGAAACCAAAAACCATATGATATTTTGTGAGCATCCTCATGTATATACATTAGGAAAAAGTGGAAACAAAAAAAACTTGTTAGTAAATGAAGGGTTTCTAAAAAAGCGTGGAGCAAAATTTTATAAAATTAATCGTGGTGGTGATATTACCTATCATGGACCCGGGCAAATTGTAGGCTATCCAATTTTGGACTTAGCTAATTTTTTTACAGATATTCATAAATACTTACGGCTTCTTGAAGAAGTCGTTATTCTTACTTTAAAAGATTATGGGTTGTCTGCAGAACGTTCAAAAGGAGAGACTGGCGTATGGTTTGACGTTGGAACGAAAAATGCTAGAAAAATATGTGCATTTGGAGTAAAAAGCAGTAGATGGGCTACAATGCATGGTTTTGCTTTAAATGTTAATTCTGACTTGTCATACTTTGAAAATATTATCCCCTGCGGAATAGTTGGAAAAAGTGTTACCTCGTTAGAAAATGAAATTGGAAAAAAAACAGACTTATCAGAAGTAAAAAAGAAACTAAAAACATATTTAGTTTCTTTATTTGAAATGCAAATTGTTTAATATGAAAAAAAAAAAATCATTTCTTTTGTTTTTTCTTTTGTTTTTTCTTTTGATAAACTTAGTTATTTTTTTTAGTGGAAAAACTTGGCTATACCATGGTGTTGCTATTACCTACTTAAAGGGTTATACCTCTTCATATATACATGATTTTGTGTATTTTCCTGCTAATAAAATTAATGCCGGGCAACATCAAGAATGGCTAGTCTCAAAAAATTATAATAAAGTACGAGCGCCTAATTTTTTAGCTGATCTTAATTTAGAGTTAGAAAGTACGGCTTTTATGATAATTCAAAATGACAGTGTAAAATACGAAAAATATTGGCAGGGCTATTATGCTGACTCTATATCTAACTCTTTTTCTATAGCAAAAAGTTTGGTTTCTGCATTGGTTGGTATAGCGATAAAAGATAAAAAAATAACTGGTGTTAATCAAGCTGTTTGCGACTTTTTACCTGAATTCTGTGGTGATGAGAGGTCAAAAATTACAATAAAACATCTTTTGAATATGAGCGCCGGACTAGACTGGTCAGAAAATTATTATAATCCCCTAGGTAATGCTGCTCATGCATATTATGGTAATGATCTAAAAAATTTAATTCTTAATTTAAAATCAATTAAGCCTGCGGGTACGTTTTTTGAATATAATAGTGCTTGTACTCAATTATTAGTGTTTATATTAGAGGTAGCTACAAAAGAAACTGTCAGCGATTATGCTTCAAAAAAATTATGGGTGCCTTTGGGGGCCAAACACCCTGCTTTGTGGAATACTGATAAGAAGGGGGGGGATGAAAAAGGTTTTTGTTGTATCAATTCAAACGCAAGAGATTTTGCCCGGCTGGGAAGGCTTTTTCTGAATTATGGTAACTGGAAGGGTGTTCAAATTATAGATAGTTCATTCGTTAAAGAGGCGACTATGCCCTCTAATCTACACGATGTAAATGGTAAAGAATACAAAGAGTATGGTTATCAGTTTTGGATTACAAATTATAAAGGGTTAAGTATATATTACGGTAGAGGGTTGTGGGGACAATATGTTATTTGTATACCTGAAAAAGATATAATTATTGTTCGTTTAGGAAGAAAAAATAGAGCTAAATTGGAAAATGGTCACCATGAAGAGTTGTATTCATTTGTTGATGCAGCTCTTAAAATGTATGATTAGATCTCATTCTATAATTTTAAAATTGCTTTATTAATTTTTTAAATAAAAAATTCTATTTTTAACATCATAAAAAATATCTGCATGAAAAACACATTGCTGGAGTTTAAAAATCTTGTTACGGAATTTCATACTGACGGTGAAGTTTTGAAGGCTGTTAACAACATAAGTTTCACTCTAAATAAAGGTGAAACCATTGGTATTGTTGGAGAATCTGGTTCTGGAAAGTCTGTTACTTCTCTCTCGGCAATGAGATTAATTCCTAATCCTCCCGGAGTTATTAGTGGGGGTGAGATTATTTTTCATGAAAATTCTGGTGAAAAAACTGATTTGTTAAAAATTTCTGAGGAAAAAATTCGTGCTTTCAGGGGAAATGAAATTGCAATGATTTTCCAAGAGCCAATGACCTCTTTAAATCCTGTTTTTACATGCGGAGATCAAGTCGTAGAGGCAATTATCTTACATCAAAAACTAACACCTTTAAATGCAAAAAAATTAACTCTTGAATTGTTTGAAAAAGTACAACTGCCAGATCCAAAAAGAATTTTTGATACATATCCACATCAAATTTCTGGAGGACAAAAACAAAGAGTAATGATTGCTATGGCTATGAGCTGTAAACCCTCTGTCTTAATTGCCGATGAACCAACTACAGCTCTCGACGTTACGGTTCAAAAAACCATATTAGAGTTAATGCAAAAGTTACAGTCTGAAAATGATATGGGAATTATTTTTATTACTCATGATTTAGGTGTTATTGCTGAACTAGCTGATAAAGTTGTTGTTATGTATAAAGGAAAAATCGTTGAGCAGGGAAATGTTTGGGATATATTTAAAAACCCCAAACACCCTTACACTAAGGGTCTTCTAGCTTGTCGCCCACCATTAGATAAACGTTATAAATTCTTACCAACTGTTTCAGATTTTATGAAAACCAATAGTACTGGAGAGGTTATAGATAATAATATTTCTGTTTCAGATTTTACAAAAAATATTGTCATATCAGAAAAATCTAGACAAGAAGCTCAAAAGAGACTATTTGAAAAAGATGCTATCCTAAAAATAAAAAATCTAAAAACTTATTTTCCTGTAAGAGGAGGTTTTTTTGGTGGAATTACTGAATATGTAAAGGCTGTTAATAATGTTAGTTTTGACGTATATCCTGGTGAAACTTTGGGGTTGGTTGGGGAAAGTGGGTGTGGAAAAACAACAATTGGTCGTACAATTATAAGGCTAGAGGAGCCCACAGAGGGGAGTATGATATATAAAGGAAAAAATATTGCAAAAATGACTGCCGATGAGCTAAGAGTTTTCAGAAAAGAAGTTCAGATCATCTTTCAAGACCCTTATTCTTCTCTGAATCCACGTATGACAATTGGAGATGCAATAATAGAGCCTATGCAGGTTCATAATATTTTAGATAGCGACGATCAAAGAAAAAAAAGAGCAGAAGAGCTTTTATCAAGAGTTAACTTACTGCCAAGTCACTTTTATAGATATCCACATGAGTTTTCTGGTGGACAAAGACAAAGAATAGGTATTGCCAGAGCTTTAGCGGTAAATCCAAAATTTATTATTTGTGATGAATCTGTTTCTGCATTAGATGTTTCCGTTCAAGCTCAGGTGCTTAATTTATTAAATGAATTAAAAAAAGATTTTGGACTCACTTATATTTTTATTTCTCATGACCTTTCTGTTGTAAAATATATGAGCGATAGAATGGTAGTAATGCAAAGTGGTAAAATTGAAGAAATGGGAGATGCTGATCAAATTTATCACAGTCCTAAAACCAATTACACACAAAAATTAATTGATGCAATACCTGAGGGAAGGTTGGAAAATATAAAAAGAAGACTGGCTAAAAAACATACGGTATAATAATTTTTAAAATACCATTTCTGGGACCTTCCCTTCTGCTAAAAATTTAGCCTCTGTTGCTTTTTTTATTTCCTCAACTGTAACTCCTGGAGCTCTTTCTAGCAGCTTGAGCCCGTATTCCGTAACCTCAAAAACAGCTAAATTAGTAACTATTTTGTTAATGCATTTTACTCCAGTAATGGGAAGATTACATTTTTTTAGTATTTTGCTTTCTCCGTTTCTATTTGTATGCATCATGGCCACAATAATATTTTCTGCAGAGGCCACCAAATCCATTGCTCCTCCCATCCCCTTAACCATTTTGCCTGGTATTTTCCAATTTGCAATATCCCCGTTCTCAGAAACCTCCATGGCTCCTAAAACTGTAAGCTGCACATGCTTACCCCTTATCATCGAAAAAGACATGGCGGAATCAAAAAAAGCAGCGCCAGGAACTGTAGTAATAGTTTGTTTTCCTGCATTTATAATGTCAGGATCTTCTTCACCATCAATAGGAAAAGGTCCCATTCCTAATACTCCGTTTTCTGATTGAAATTCAACATTAATTCCAGCAGGAATATAATTAGCTACCAAAGTTGGTATGCCTATTCCCAAATTAACATACGTGTTATGCTCTAACTCTTGAGCAATCCTTTGTGCTATTTGATTTTTATCTAAACTCATTACTCTTTTTTTATAACTGTTCTTTGTTCTATTCTTTTCTCATATTTATTCCCTTGAACAACTCTTTGCACAAAAATACCTGGAGTATGAATCTGGTTTGGGTCTAATTCGCCTAATGGTACAAGCTTCTCTACCTCAGCTACAGTTGTTTTTCCTGCCATAGCCATTAGTGGATTAAAATTTCGAGCTGTTCCCTTATAGATTAAATTTCCTGCTGAATCTCCTTTCCATGCTTTTACAAAAGAAAAATCAGCCGTTAATGATAATTCTAAAATGTGCGGTTTACCATTATAAAGGCGTACCTCCTTGCCTTCTGCTATTTCAGTTCCGAAGCCTGCTGGCGTATAGAATGCCGGTATACCTGCTCCTCCCGCTCGACATCTTTCTGCTAGTGTTCCTTGTGGAATTAAGTCTACTTCTAATTCGCCTGACAACATCTGTCTTTCAAATTCTGCATTTTCTCCAACATATGATGAGATCATTTTTTTTATCTGCTTTCTTTTAAGCAATAGCCCTAAACCAAAATCGTCAACGCCAGCATTATTAGATATACACGTGAGTCCAAAAATTTCTTTTTTTGAAAGTGCTTCTATAAAGTTTTCAGGAATTCCTGAGAGGCCAAAACCACCAAACATAAAGGTCATATTACTCTCAACCCCCTCTATAGCCCCTTCTATATCATGAAACATTTTATTTATCATAATTTTAAGTATTAGTCAAACTCATTATTATTTTTATCAAGATAGTTATTGTCACAATTAAATTTGACATCAACAAATTTGGGGATATCAAAATCAATTGGGTAAAAACCTGTGTTTACAGTATCCGAATATACTCTTTGCATATATTCAGCAAATACTGGCAAAGCCATATTTGCCCCCTGTCCATATTGTATTGTTCTAAAGTGAGCGGCCCTATCCTCACAGCCACTCCAAACTCCAGTTACTAAATTCGGTGTTACACCTATAAACCAGCCATCGGAATGATTTTGTGTAGTACCTGTTTTACCACCTATTTGATTTGTAAATCCATATTTATACTTTAATCTAATACCTGTGCCTAAAGTTTTATCTGCTGAAGGGCTATAAACACCCTCAACAACACCTTGTAACATTCTTACCATTATATTCGCAGTTTCTTCACTCATTGCTTCTTGAGTTTTAGGGATAAATTTTTCTAAAACAACACCATTCTTATCTTCAATTCTAGTGATAAAAATTGGCTCTGTCCAAATACCTTTGTTTACAAAAGTAGAGTATGCTCCTACCATCTCATAAACTGACAAGTCAAATGTTCCCAGGCAGAGAGAGGGAACTGCTAATATTTCTGATTGAATTCCAATTTTTCTTGCCAAATCTACAACGGCATAAGGACCTAATTGTTTCATTATATATGCTGTAATCGTATTAATCGAATTTGCCATTCCAAACTTTAATGTTATTAACATGTTCTCAAATTCTTCCCCAGAATTTTTTGGTATCCAATCCTTTTCTAACCTCCATCTTTCTTTATCAAAAATAACTGGAATGTTCGGAATCTGATAACAAGGAGAGTAGCCCTCCTGTATAGCAAGTGCATACAAAAAGGGTTTAAATGTAGAGCCAACCTGTCTCTTTCCCTTCTTAACATGGTCATATTTAAAATGCTTATAGTTAATCCCCCCCACATAAGCCTTTACAAAGCCTGTTTGCGGATCCATACTCATCATTCCCGAATGAATAAAAAACTTGTTGTATTTTATTGAATCTCTTGGGGATAAAACTGTGTCAATCTCTCCACTCCAAGAAAACAACTTCATATGTACTTTTGTGTTAAAAATTTTTTCTATTTCTTCCTGTGACTTTCCTTGTTTCTTCAATCGAATGTATCTTTCTGATCTTCTCATTGCTTGGTCAATGATTGCATTTATTTGTTCCCATTCGAATTCTTTCGGATATGGGGCTTTGCCGTATCCATCCCAGTGCTTATAAAACGTGTTTTGTAATGACGATATGTGCGTGCTTACAGCTTCCTCTGCAAATGTTTGTAATCGTGAATTGATTGTAGTGTGTACTTTTAAACCATCAGTATAAATGTTGTATTTTGATCCATCAGGTTTTTTTTGATTCTTGCACCATTTCTTTAATTCCTCTCTAAGGTACTCTCTAAAATACGGGGCTGAACCCTGATTGTGGCTGGCAATTTTAAAGTCTAGATCTATAGGTTTTTGCTTAAGCAAATTGTATAGGGAATCCGAAATGAATTCATAGCGGTTCATCTGATATAACACTACATTTCTTCTTTCTTTTGTGAGCTCTATCCTTCTGTTTGGGTTATATAGAGCTGGGTTTTTTAACATTCCAACTAAAGTAGCGGATTCTTCTATTGTTAATTCTATGGGTTTTTTGTTAAAATAAACTTGTGCTGCTGACTTTATTCCAACGGCATTGTTAACCCAATCAAACCTGTTTAAATACATAGTGATTATTTCGTTTTTAGTATAGCGCTTTTCTAGTTGTGCAGCAATCACCCACTCCTTTAGTTTTTGCATCACCCTTCCTATTCCCGTGCTAGGTTGATCGGTAAAAAGCATCTTTGCTAATTGCTGAGTTAAAGTACTGGCGCCTCCTGCGCTACTTTTTCCTGTAAAAACACCTAAAACAGCTCTTGCTAACGCTCTCACATCAACTCCAGAGTGGTTCATGAATCGGATGTCTTCAGTTGCTATTAATGCATTTATTAAATTCTCAGGTAATTCTTTGTAGTTAGTCTTACTTCTATTTTCAAAAAAATACTTACCTAAAACAATACCATCTTCTGAAATAATTTCTGTAGCTAAATTGTTTTTTGGGTTTTCTAATTCTTCAAACGTGGGCAACTCTCCAAAAACGCC